>Ga0207976_100407_pt1 | contig 17791 bp, 13 predicted proteins | sample LakWasMe94_HOW11_2_FD_183916 | JGI IMG/M metagenome (GOLD analysis project Ga0207976, IMG submission 183916) | Freshwater sediment methanotrophic microbial communities from Lake Washington under simulated oxygen tension - Sediment Metagenome... | ecosystem: Environmental > Aquatic > Freshwater >... | reverse complement strand
GCAGACCCGGTTTCAACTTCTGGAGCTTTCCCATGTCTGCACTTTTCAGCCCGACCGCCCTGGTCGTACCGTTTGAAAACCTGAGAATGACCGATGTCGAGGCCGTTGGCGGTAAAAACGCCAGCCTCGGCGAGATGATCTCCCAGCTGCCGCAGGGCGTGCGCGTGCCCACGGGCTTTGCCACCACCGCCCACGCGTTTCGCGAGTTCCTGGCCTACGACGGCCTGGCCGACCGCATCAGCGCCAAGCTCAAGAGCCTGGATACCGAGGATGTGCGCGCCCTCGCACAGGTCGGTGCCGAGATTCGCGCCATGGTTGAGGCCCAGCCCTTCCCAGCCGACCTGCAAAAGGCCATTGCCGACGAATTTGCCAAGCTGAGCGCAGGCAACCCCGCCGCCTCGTTTGCCGTGCGCTCGTCGGCCACGGCAGAGGACTTGCCCGACGCTTCGTTTGCAGGCCAGCAAGAAACCTTCCTGAACGTGGTGGGCATCGACGAAGTCATGCACAAGATGAAGGAAGTGTTTGCGTCGCTGTACAACGACCGCGCCATTTCCTACCGTGTGCACAAGGGCTTTGAGCACGATGTGGTGGCCCTGTCGGCCGGTGTGCAGCGCATGGTGCGCTCCGACCTGGGCGCCGCCGGCGTGATGTTCACCATCGATACCGAATCCGGCTTTGAGGACGTGGTCTTCGTCACCAGCAGCTATGGCCTGGGGGAGACGGTGGTGCAGGGCGCCGTGAACCCCGACGAGTTCTACGTGCACAAGCCCATGCTCCAGGCAGGCAAGAAGGCGTTGATCCGCCGCAACCTGGGCAGCAAGCTGATCCAGATGGTGTTCTCCACGCCTGAAGAAAAGGCCGCCAGCGGCAAGCTCGTCAAGACCATTGATGTGCCCACCGAGCAGCGCAACCGCTACTCGCTGACCGACGCCGATGTGGAGCAACTGGCCCGCTACGCGCTGGTGATCGAGCAGCACTACGGCCGCCCCATGGACATCGAGTGGGGCAAGGACGGCACCGACGGCCAGCTCTACATCCTGCAGGCACGGCCTGAAACCGTGAAGAGCCAGGCCAAGGGCCAGGCCGAGCTGCGCTACAAGCTCAAGGGCCAAGGCACCGTGCTGGCCGAGGGCCGCGCCATCGGCCAGAAGATCGGCACCGGCCCCGTGCGCCTGGTGCACAACATTTCCGAGATGGACAAGGTCCAGCCCGGCGATGTGCTGGTCACCGACATGACGGACCCCAACTGGGAGCCCGTGATGAAGCGCGCCAGCGCCATCGTCACCAACCGGGGAGGCCGCACGTGCCACGCCGCCATCATTGCGCGCGAGCTGGGCATTCCGGCCGTCGTGGGCTGTGGCGACGCGACCGAGCGTCTGAAGGATGGCACGCTGGTCACGGTGAGCTGCTCCGAGGGCGACACGGGCAAGATCTATGACGGCCTGCTCGAAACCGAAGTCACCGAAGTGCAGCGTGGCGCGATGCCTCCCATCAAGACCAAGATCATGATGAACGTGGGCAACCCCCAGCTGGCGTTTGATTTTGCCCAGCTGCCCAACGAAGGCGTTGGCCTGGCGCGGCTCGAGTTCATCATCAACAACAACATTGGTGTGCACCCCAAGGCCATCCTGGACTACCCCCAGATCGATGCCGACCTGAAGAAAGCCGTGGAGTCCGTGGCCCGTGGCCATGCCAGCCCCAGGGCGTTCTATGTGGACAAGGTCGCCGAAGGCGTGGCCACCATCGCCGCCGCCTTCTGGCCCAAGCCCGTCATCGTGCGCCTGTCGGACTTCAAGTCCAACGAGTACCGCAAGCTGATAGGCGGCAGCCGCTACGAGCCCGAGGAAGAAAACCCGATGCTGGGCTTCCGCGGCGCAGCCCGCTACATCAGCGAAGACTTTGGCGAAGCCTTTGCCATGGAGTGCGAAGCGCTCAAGCGCGTGCGCAACGACATGGGCCTGACCAACGTGCAGGTGATGGTGCCCTTTGTGCGCACGCTGGGCCAGGCCGAACGCGTGACCAAGCTGCTGGCCAGCCATGGACTGCAGCGTGGCAAGGACGACCTCAAGGTCATCATGATGTGCGAAGTGCCCAGCAACGCCATCCTGGCAGAGCGTTTCCTGGAGTTCTTCGACGGCTTCTCCATCGGCTCCAACGACCTGACCCAGCTCACGCTGGGCCTGGACCGTGACTCGGGCCTGGAGCTGCTGGCGCAGGACTTTGACGAACGCGACCCGGCTGTCGAGGCACTGATCCATCAGGCCATCAAGGCCTGCCTGGCCCAGGGCAAGTACATCGGCATCTGCGGCCAGGGCCCCAGCGACCATCCTGACTTTGCGCAGTGGCTGGCCAAGGAAGGCATCTCGTCGATCTCGCTCAACCCCGACAGCGTGATCGCCACCTGGCAGCAACTGGCAGGCTGACGCTCCGACCGGGCTGCCATGTGCCGACTGCACCACCCGCCATCGCGTCCGTGATGCCGCGCCAGTGATGCCGTTGCAGCAGCCCGCTACCCGCTCCGCCGATGCCGAGATGGCGGGGCCGTTTCCCCCCGACTTGCACGACGTGCGCCACCTGTGGCTCAAAGCAGGTTTGCTCCTGCTGTGGGCCCTGGTGTCTTTTGGGGCCACCTACTTCGCCCGGGACCTGCAGGTACTTGTGGTGGGGGGCTGGCCTCTGGGCTACTGGATTGCGGCGCAGGGCGCTGTGCTGGTGTTCATCGCCATCGTGGTCGCCTATGGCTGGGCCATGAACCGCTTTGAGCGGCAGGACCAGCAGCAACGCGAGGCGTTGGAGCGTTCCGCCCCTCCCGCAGAAGACCGCGCCCATGGCTGAGCGCAAGCCAGGCAGCGCCGAGGCGGACCGCGCCTATTTGTGGCGGCTGCACCGCATCCTGGCGCTGTACGTGGCGGGGGTGCTGGGCTTTCTGGCACTGATGACCTGGGCTGAGCACCAGGGGCTGTCGCGCCACTGGATCGGCCCGATTTTTCTGTTCCTCACCGTCATGGTGTACGCCGGCATCGGCGTGTACGGCCGCACGACGGACCCTGAGGACTACTACGTGGCAGGGCGGCGCATTCCGCCCATGTACAACGGCATGGCGACGGCGGCCGACTGGATGAGTGCGGCCTCGTTCATCAGTCTGTCGGGCGCGCTGTACCTGCAGGGCTTTTCGGGCACGCCGGGGCAGGCCGGTGGCCTGGCCTATCTGCTGGGGTGGACGGGGGGCTTTTGCCTGGTGGCCATGCTCATTGCACCCCACCTGCGCGCCATGGGCCTGTACACCGTGCCCGACTTTTTTCACGTGCGTTTTGGCGGGCGCTGGCCGCGTGTTATTGCCGCACTGGCGGCCGTGTTGTGCTCGTTCACTTACGTGGTGGCGCAGATCTACGGCGTGGGGCTGATTGCGTCGCGCCTCACCGGCGTGCAGTTCGAGATCGGCATCATGCTGGGCCTGGGCGGGGTGCTGTTGTGCTCGTTCCTGGGCGGCATGCGGGCCATCACCTGGACGCAGGTGGCGCAGTATGTCGTGCTGCTGCTGGCGTTCATGATCCCGGTGTCGTGGCTGGCGTACAAGCAGCTGGGCAACCCGCTGGCGCCATTGGTATATGGCGCGCAGATCAGCAAGATTGCCGACCTGGAGGCGCAGCTGCTCGACTCCCCGGCCGAACACCAGGTGGTGCAGGCTTACCTGCAGCGCGCCAAGGACTTCGAATCGCGCCTGCAGGATGTGGATGCGGCCCTGGAGCGGGAACGCGAAAAGGGTCGTGAGCGCATCCGGGCCCTGCGTGCGCAGAATGCTGATGTGGGCCTGATCGTCTCCGCCAGCCGCGAGCTGGCGGCGCTGCCCCGCGATGCGGCAGCTGCCCGCGAGCGCTGGACCCGCGAAATGCGCGAGAACTACGAGCGCGCGCGCCCCCTGGGTGGGCTGCCGCCCCACAGCCAGGCCTATGCCGGCGACCCCCACGGCACCCCCGAGGAGCAACGCGACTACGAGCTCACGCGCCGTAATTTTCTGGCGCTGATGTTCTGCCTGATGGTGGGCACCGCCGGGCTGCCCCACCTGTTGACCCGCTACTACACATCGCCCACGGTGTCTGCGGCCCGTGCGTCGGTGGGCTGGTCGCTGTTTTTCATTGCGCTGCTGTACCTCAGTGCGCCCGCGCTGGCCGTGCTGGTGAAGTTCGAGGTCATGCAGAACCTGGTAGGCAGCAGTTTTGAGGCCCTGCCCACCTGGATGGCGCAGTGGGCGCGGGTGGACAGCTCGCTGCTGTCGGTGGAAGACGTGAACGGCGATGGCCTGATCCAGTTTGGCGAGATCCGGCTGGGGGCCGACCTCATCATGCTGGCCACGCCCGAACTGGGTGGGCTGCCGTACGTGGTGTCGGGCCTGGTGGCGGCAGGGGGCCTGGCAGCGGCGCTGTCCACGGCCGACGGCTTGCTTCTCACCATCAGCAATGCGCTCGTGCGCGACCTGTATTTCCAGGACACGCGCCGTCAGGCGTCGCCCGAGCAGCGGGTGATCCTGACCAAGTTCACGCTGCTCGCCGTGGCCTTGTCGGCTGCGTTTGTGGCGGCGCTCAAGCCGTCTGAAATCCTGCCCATGGTGTCGGCGTCCTTCTCGCTGGCGGCGTCGGCGTTTGTGCCGGTGATGGTGCTGGGCATCTTTTGGCGGGGCACCACGCGGCAGGGCGCGGTGGCGGGCATGCTGGGCGGGCTGGCCATCACGGTGTACTACATGCTGTCGCATGTGCCCGCCATGCAGGCGCTGCCGCGCTGGCTGCTGGCCGATGGGTTGTGGTTCGGCATCCAGCCCATTTCGGCCGGGGTGTTTGGTGTGCCCTGTGGCCTGCTCGTTACCTTGGTGGTCAGCTGGATCACCCGGCCTGCACCGCCGCTGCCGCGCATTCGCTCGGAGATGTGAGGGATTGGCTCTGCGCGGGGGTTATGTGTAAACCCCGATTTGCAGAGGTGCCAAAACATGGGATTCTGGTTCGCAGGTGATAGCCTTGCGGCGTCCCCCGCGACTGCTCACTACTAGGAGACTCATGGTTCTCGTCAAAACCCCCGCAGGCCAGGAAGCACTCAAGGACCGTCACGGCAGCCTGAGCTCGCGCCAGCGTTCGGCCTTCATTCTTTTTGACGGCAAGCGCACCACGGGGGAGATTTTGGCGGCCACGGCGGCCATGGGTATCACGCAGGACGATGTGCAGGCCATGATCGCCCAGGGGCTGTTGGCGCCGGTGGGTGGGCAGATGGCTGCCGCAGTCGTGGGCTCCGTTGCTGCCAGTGCATCCCTCGCATCCGCCACGCTGGCAGAAGCTCCCGCCACCGATCTGGGCACGGTGGCGTCGCCCGTCGAAGGCTCGGGGCGTTCGCCCATGGAGCGCTACCAGGCGGCGTATCCCATCGCCACGGAGCTGACGGCGGCGCTGGGCTTGCGCGGGTTTCGCTTGAACCTCGCGGTGGAGGGCGCAGGCAGTTTTGAAGACCTGGCGGCACTGGCCCCCAAAATCCGGGAGGCGGTGGGTGAGGCCAAGTTCGAGCGGCTGGACAAGGCGCTGTTTGATTGAGGCCCCGGGGTTCCGGACTGGTCTTGATGGATAGGAGCCTGAGGGCTCCCCAGCCAAAGCCCGTTTGCAAGATGCGCGGGCATGAAAAAAGCGGCCCGAGGGCCGCTTTTGTTTTGCCGATGTAGACAGGAAGGGGGCTGAGATCAGCGGCCCACCTTGAGCAGTTCCACGTCGAACTTGAGTGTGGCGTTCGGGGGGATCACGCCGCCCGCACCGCGTGCGCCATAGCCCAAGGCGGCGGGGATGATCAGAGTGCGCTGGCCGCCGATCTTCATGCCCTGTACGCCTTCGTCCCAGCCCTTGATGACCATGCCGGCGCCCAGTGCAAATTCAAAAGGGTCGTTGCGGTCGCGGCTGGAGTCGAACTTGGCACCTTGCTCACCGTTGTTGTACAGCCAGCCGGTGTAGTGCACCGACACGTTCTGGCCCTTGGTGGCTTCGGCGCCTTCGCCCACGGTGGTGTCTTCGTATTGCAGGCCGGATGCAGTGGTGGTCAGTGCCATGGGAGTTCCTTGTTTGCTATTAAAAATATAGCTTCAGGCGCATGTTTTGATTGCGCTTGAAGCTATTTTGACCCCTATTTTAACGAAAGCCCCGCGCGGAGGTCCGGCGGGGCTTTTCCCTGCGGGGCAGGGCGAGCAGGGGGAGGGGAGAGGGCTCAGGCCTTCTTGGCGCGGCCTGCGACCCAGCGGGTGGCAAAGGCCTGCACGTCCGACAGGCGCTTGAGCAGGTCAGCGCCCGAGGGGGTGACGGTGTAGCCGTCGCTGCCATGGTCCACAAAACCGGCTTCGCGCAGCTCTTTGATGCGGGTGTTGAGCGTGTTGGGGGTGATGCCACCCACGCTGTCCTGCAGCAGGCGGAACGTCTGGGGGTGGCCGTCCTTCAGGGCCCACAGCACGCGCAGCGCATAGCGGCATTCAAGTTTCTCGAAAAGCTGGTTGATGGAAGCATTTTCTTTGGAGCTCATGGACGCTTCTCCTCGCGCAAGTGTTGGATCTGGATTCAGTGCGGGTGGCCGTCAACCGGGCCCGCTGATGCGCTGAGACTATAGCGCGGAACCCATTTTGCTACAAGTTTAGTAGCTCAGAACGCACAGCACACATGCGCTAGTGGCGAAAAATACAATGTTGCGTATCAAACTGTTGCGACAGGGCCACGGTTTTCGGCCCCTGTCAGCTGCGCCCCAGCCCCGCCAGATGCGCGACCAGCAACTGGGCCGCGGGGGGCAGCCACTGGGCGCTGCGGTAGCAGATGGCAAAGCGCCGCTGGGCCCAGGGGTCGCTCAGCGGGACGATGCGCACCGGTGCCAGCTGGGCAAAAGGCTGGGCCACTTCGCGTGGCACCACGCTGATGGCGAGGTTGGCGCGCACCACCCGCAGGGCGGCGTCAAAGTTGGACACCAGCACGCGGTGGGCCAGCATTTTTCCCTCCACCGCAGCGGCACGCGCCAGCAGCACCTGCACTGCACTGAGCGCGGGCATGCTGACGAATTCGTGCTCCAGCACGTCGGCAAACCGCACGCTCTGCAGCTGGGCCACGGGGTGCGACTCGTGTGCCACCACAGCCAGGTGATCGCTGCGGTAGGCGCTGGTTTCCAGGCCCGACAGGTCGGCTGCGTCCCAGCAGATGCCGATGGACGCGCTGCCGTCGCGCACGCCTTGCACCACGTCCGGGCTCACGCGTTCCTCCAGGCTGATCTGGATGTTGCGGTGTGCCGGGTCTTGCAGAAAGGCCGCCACATCGTCGGCCAGCGACTCGGCCATGACCGAGGCCGTGACCAGCATGCGCACATGGCCCCGGGTGCCAGTGGCGTAGGCGGCCATGTCGCGCTCGATCTGCCCCACGCTGGCCAGCATGGTGCGGGCATGCTCCAGCAGGGTCTCGCCCGCCGGGGTGGGCATCACGCCCCGGCGCTTGCGCAGCAGCAGCGGCGTGCCCACCGTGTCTTCCAGCTGCGCCAGCCGCTTGCTGATGGCCGAGCCCACGATGGACTCCTGCTCGGCCACGCGCGCGATGCTGCGCTGCTCGCACACGGCGGCAAAGAGGCGCAGGGTCTGCAAGTCCAGGTCGCGCATGGCAAACCTCCAGGGTTGTGATGTTCCGTTTGGGAATGTTACGGCTTCCGAGATGTATTTTCTGATTCATTCGGGAATTTTTAGAATCTTGCCCAGACCCACCCGAAAGAGACATCCCGTGCACACCTCACCGATCCCATCCGACCTGCAGCCCCCGGTGGCCCGCGCCATCGTCCGCGAAGTTGGCCTGCGCGACGGCCTGCAAAGCATCGCCACGGTGGTGTCCACCGCGCACAAGATCGAATGGATCAACGCTGCCTACGCCGCCGGCCAGCGCGAGATCGAGGTGGGCTCCTTTGTGCCCGCCCGGCTGCTGCCCCAGCTGGCCGACACGGCCGAGGTGCTGGCCTACGCCAAAACGTTGCCCGGCCTGGTGGCCTCGGTGCTGGTGCCCAACATCAAAGGCGCCGAGCGCGCGCTGGAGCAGGGTGCCGACCTGATGATCGTGCCTCTGTCCGCCAGCCACGCCCACAGCCTGGCCAACCTGCGCAAGACCCCCGACGAGGTGGTGGCCGAGGTGGCCCGCATCCGCGCGCTGCGCGACGCCAGCGGCAGCCGCACCTTGATCGAAGGTGGTGTGGGCACGGCCTTTGGCTGCACCCTGCAGGGCGAGGTGGCTGAGAGCGAAGTGCTGCGCCTGATGCAGGCGCTGCTGGATGCGGGCGCTGACCGCGTGAGCCTGGCCGACACCGTGGGCTATGCCGATCCGGCTGCGGTCGCCCGCCTGTTTGGCAAAGCGCGGGCGCTGGTGGGCGACCGCCTGGCCTGCGCGCACTTCCACGACACGCGCGGCATGGGCCTGGCCAATGTGTATGCCGCCTGGCAGGCAGGCATCACGCGCTTTGATGCCTGCCTGGCGGGCATCGGCGGCTGCCCGCACGCGCCGGGCGCCAGCGGCAATGTCACCACCGAAGACCTGGTGTTCATGCTGGAGCGCATGGGCATCGCCACCGGCATCGATGTGACTGCGCTGCTCGCGCTGCGCCAGCGCGTGGCCGGATGGCTGGCGGGCGAGACCCTGCATGGCACCCTCTGGCAGGCCGGGCTGCCGCAGAATGCCGCACCCGCCGTGCTGCGTGAAGCAGCAACGGCCTGAACCCCTTTCTGAACGCTCTGAACATGCACGACACATCCGCCCCTCTCTCGTCCCCCCGCCTGCCGCTGGAAGGCCTGCGCGTGGTGGAGTTCACCCACATGGTCATGGGCCCCACCTGCGGCATGGTGCTGGCCGACCTGGGCGCCGAGGTCATCAAGGTCGAGCCGGTGGACGGCGACCGCACCCGCCACCTGCTGGGCGCGGGCGCGGGCTTCTTCCCCATGTTCAACCGCAACAAGAAGAGCATTGCGCTCGACCTGCGCAGCCCCGAGGGCCTGGCGGTGGCGCGCAAGCTGGCCGCATCGGCCGACGTGGTGGCGCAGAACTTCAAGCCTGGTGTGATGACGAAATACGGCCTGGACTACGCCGCGCTGAGCCAGGTCAACCCGCGCCTCATCTACGTCAACCACACCGGCTTCTTGCCCGGCCCGTACGAGCACCGCACGGCGCTGGACGAGGTGGTGCAGATGATGGGCGGCCTGGCCTACATGACCGGACGCCCTGGCGACCCGCTGCGCGCAGGCAGCAGCGTGAACGACATCATGGGCGGCATGTTCGGTGCGATCGGTGCGATGGCGGCGCTGATGCAGCGCGGCATCACCGGGCGCGGGCAGGAGGTGGACTCGGCCCTGTTCGAGAACAACGTGTTCCTGGTCGGCCAGCACATGATGCAGTACGCCGTCACCGGCAAACCGGCGGCGCCCATGCCCGACCGCATCTCGTCCTGGGCCGTGTATGACGTGTTCAGCGTGAAGGACGGCGGGCAGATCTTTTTGGCCGCCGTGAGCGATGCGCAGTGGCAGACCTTCTGCGACGCCATGGGCTATGCCGACCTGAAGGCCGACACCGGCCTGGCCACCAACAACGACCGCGTGCGCGCCCGCCCCACGCTGATGCCGGTGCTGCGCGAGCGGCTGGCGCAGCACACGGCCGACGAACTGGCTGCGATCTTCGAGCGCCACGGCCTGCCGTTTGCACCCATCCGCCGGCCCGAAGAACTGTTTGACGACCCGCACCTGCAAGCCACGGGGGGCCTTGCCGACATCACGCTGCCCGATGGCGAACGTGCCGGGCAGACCGCGCAGATCACGCTGATGCCGCTGCGCATGGACGGCCAGCGCCTGGATGTGCGCTGCGACCCGCCGCGCCTGGGCCAGCACACGGCGGAGCTGCTGCAGGGCCTGGGCTATACGGCCGATGAGGTGACCGCGCTGCAGGCCACCGGGGCCATTGCCTGATTTTTCCTTGACGACCGGGGCAGCCCACGCGGCGCAGACCGCAGGCCCCGGATTCCAACCCCACCACCGGAGACAACCGTGCCCCAGCCCACCCCTGCTTTTGACATGCACCGCATCGCGCCCGCCCGCCATGGCGTGCTCACGCGCCGCCAGGCGCTGGCCACCGGCGCGGCCGCGCTGGGCGCCGCCGCCTGGGGCCTGCCCCGCATGGCGCGTGCCCAGGGCGACGGCAAGCCGCTGCGCGTGATCCTGCCGCTGTCGGCGGGCTCAGGGGCCGACGGCGCCATCCGCGCCATCAGCACCAGCCTGGCCAAGGCGCTGGGCCAGCCCATCGTCATCGAGAACCTGCCGGGCGCGGGGGGTATCACCGGCACCACGCAGATCGTGCGTGCGCCCAAGGACGGCTCGGTGATCGGCGTGGTGTCCAACAACCACGTGGTCAACCCCAGCGTGTACAAGAACATTCCGTTCGACTCGCTGGCCGACATCACCCCCATCACCATCCTCGGTGCCACGCCGTTTGTGCTGGTCGCGCACCCTGCGGTGCCCGCCAAGACGGTGCAGGAGCTGATCGCCCTGGCCAAGTCCAAACCCGGCGTGCTCAACTATGGCTCGTCGGGCAATGGCACCATCCTGCACCTGGGCGCGGCCATGTTCGTGGACCAGGCCAAGATCGACATCAAGCACATCCCCTACCGGGGTATGGGCCCGCTGATGAACGACATCCTGGGCGGGCAGGTGCAGCTGGGGGTGGTGGCAGTGGCACCCGCGGCTGCGCACATCAAGGCAGGCGCCTTGCGGGCCCTGGGGGTGACCACGGCCACCCGCGTGGCGGCACTGCCCGGCGTGCTCACCATCGCCGAACAAGGCCTGCCGGGCTATGAGCTGGACGGGTGGATCGCCCCCGTGGCGCCTGCGGGCCTGCCCAAGGCCGAGCTGGCGCGGCTGTACAACGGCTTCAAGGCCGCCATGGAGATGCCCGAGGCCCGTGATGCGCTGATTGCGCAGGGCTACGAGATCAAGCTCACGCCGCCCGAGCCGGCCGCCGCCTTCTTCCGCAGCGAAGCAGCGCGCATGGCGCAGGTGGTGAAGAACGCGAACGTGAAGATCGACTGACGCAGCGCAGGGACTGCGTGCAGCGTGTTTTTGCGCAGCAGCAGGCAGGTTTTGAGGGTTTTCGGGCGCTTGCGCTAGTGCAATATGCCTGAGTAGCTATTGTATTGATAGCATTTGCATGGCCGCCGTGGCCCTGCGCCCGCAGGGCTGCGGTGCCACCGCGGGGGCGGTGTGATGTGCAACTGCCTTGCGGTACCCGGTATCAGGCGCGCGGCGCGGGGAGCGCGGGATGGGCGGGATGGGCGGGATGGGCGGGATGGGCGGGATGGGCGGGGTGGGCGGGATGGGCGTGGCGCAGGCGGAACACCTCCACGGCCTCCACCAGTTGCTGCGCTTGCCCGCTCAGGCTGCCTGCGGCAGCGGCGCTTTCTTCGACCAGGGCGGCGTTCTGCTGTGTCGCCTCGTCCATGCGCACGATGGCCTGCGTCACGCGCAGCATGTCGCTGGTCTGTGCGGCGCTGGCCTGGCTGATCTCTTCCATCAGCGCGCTCACACCCTGGATGGACGACACCACCTCGGCCATGGTGGTGCCTGCATTGCGCGCCAGGTCCGAGCCGGCCTGCACGCGCTCCACGCTGGTCTGGATGAGCTGCTTGATCTCGCGTGCGGCGCTGGCGCTGCGGGTGGCGAGGTTGCGCACCTCGCTGGCCACCACGGCAAAGCCCCGGCCCTGTTCACCGGCGCGCGCGGCCTCGACGGCGGCATTGAGCGCGAGGATGTTGGTCTGGAATGCGATGCCGTCGATGACGCCAATGATGTCGGCAATGCGGCGCGAGCTGTCCTGGATGCCCTGGACCACCTCCACCATCTGCGTGACCACGTCACCCCCCCTCTGCGCCACAGTGGCGCCGTTGCGCGCCAGCTCGTTCGCGCGCTGGGCGTTGGAGGCGTTCTGCTGCACCGTGGATTGCAGCTGCTGCATCGACGAGGTGGTTTCGTCCAGCGACGAGGCCTGCTCTTCGGTGCGCAGGCTCAGGTCGGCATTGCCCTGCGCGATTTCAGCACTGGCGCTGGCCACGCCCTCGGCATTGCTGCGCACGCCAGAGACCACGTTTTCCAGGTTGTCCTGCATGGCGCGCAAGGCCTCCAGCAGGCGCGCGGGCTCATCCTTGCCCTCCACCTCGATGCGGGTGGTGAGATCGCCCGCCGCCACCTTGTGCGCCACCGACACCGCCACCCCCAGGGGGCGCACCACCGAGCGGGTGAGCAGCCAGCCCGCGCAGGCGCCCAGCGCCGTGACCAGCGCGAGTGCCACCAGGCTGCTGAACAGTGCGCGCCGGGCGTCCTGCGCAGCCTCCTGGGCGATGGCTGCACTGCTGGCGGCCACCTGCTGGCTCAGCTCGGTGAGCAGCTTGGCGGGGCCCTGGTCGATGTCGGCCACGTCCGCATCGCCCGCCGAGGGCACAAAGCCCAGCGACTGGAACACCTCGAAGCCCTTGCGGTAGCCCTGCGCCATCTGGGCGTGGGCCTGGGTGAACTTTTGCAGCGCCGCCTTTTCCTGCGCGTCGGTCAGCTGGGGCTCCAGCGCCTTGGCCGCATCGGCCACCCGTTTTTCACTGGCCTGGAAAGCGTTCCAGTGCAGCTCGCGCTTGCGCGAGTCCTCGCCCCGCAGCAGGGTGTTCTTCCACTCCAGCACCTGGGTCTTGAACTCGCTTTCCATGCGGCTCACGGCGCGCTCCTGCGCCACGCGCTGTTGCACCGTGGTGTCGTAGGTGCCCAGCGTTCGGTACAGGGCGGCAATGCCGAACAGCGCGGCCCCCAGCAACAGGGCCAGCACCAGGCCCAGGGCCGTGGCCATGCGTGCGCCGATGGAGTAGTTGGACATTTTCATCAGAGGCTCCAAAGGTTCTGCAGCAGGCCGGTCGGCTGGTGCTCAGAGGCGCTTGCGGCGGGGGTGTTCAGACCTTCTCAGGCCTTCAGCTTGAGCAGGTACACCATCACGCGGGCGGTCGTGAGGTCCAGTTCCATGAACTCTGCCAAATCCTTGCCGGTGAGCCAAGAGGGTTCCCACCGGTTCTGCTTGAGCGTGCGCAGCCAGGATTCGTGGCGGGTGGCGGCCTCAACGGCGGCCAGCATCTCCGCCGTGCGTGCGGCGGACACGCCCTTGCCGGTGAACACACCGCGCCAGTTCGCCATCACGGCATCCAGCCCTTGTTCGCGGAACGACGGCAGGCCAAAGACGCTGCGGCGCGACGACACGCCCACGGCGCGCAGCTTGCCGCTGGCAATGGCATCGTTGAACTCGCTGTAGCCCGACAGGCCCAGCGCCGCGTTGCCCGACAGCACGGCCTCGACCACCTCGGCACCGCCAGGGAAGGGTTTGTAGACCAGCCCCTCCGGGTTGGCCTTGGCGGCGCGGGCCAGCACGCCTGCGTAGATGTGGTCCACACCACCGGCCGAACCGCCGGCAATCGGCACGGCCTTGAGGTCGGCACGCAGCGCATCGGCGAGGTCCTTGGTGGTCTTGATGGGCGAGTTGGCGGCCACTGCGGCCACCAGATAGTCGCTGGTGAGCCGCGCCAGGGGCTGGATCTGTGTCATGTCCACTGCAGGCTTTTGCAGTGCCACGGCGCCCACCATCACCATGCCACCCATCAGCAGCGTGTTGGGGTCGTTGCTGTACTTTTCGGCGTATTTGGCCAGGCCGATGGTGCCGCCCTTGCCGCCGATGTTTTCGTATTCCACCTGGTCCGCAGCGCCGGCTGCGACCATGGCTGCTCCGAGGGCTCGGCCTGTCTGGTCCCAGCCGCCACCGGCGTTGGCAGGGATCACGATGCGCACGGTGCCCGCCAGCTTGGCAGGCTTGGCGGCTGCAGGGGCAGGACGGGCTGCTGTCGCAGCGCTCTGCGCCCAGGCGGAGGGGCTGAGCGCAGTCCAGGCCAGGGCGGTCGCAACGGATTGGGCAAGGGCACGGCGGCGGTCGATGGCTGCAGACATGGAAAGTCCTTTGACAAGAGGGAAGGCAGGAAGGGCGTCGGGAACCAGATCTCAGGCCGCTGCGGGAGCGCCCTGACTGGGTTGCTTGCGCGTTGCCACGCCGAAGCAACGCAGTCAGCCTGTGGCGGCATGCACAGGGAAGGGACCTGCGCACCACCTGGGCTGCGCGCAATGGTCGCCAGCCAAGCTGTCAGTCTGCTGTCGCTGGCATCAGGGTAAACGCGGGGTTTATGGCCGCATGCAGAGCGGTGCGCCGATCAGCGCACCATGAAAAACGCCCTGCGCCGCAGGTGCGGGGCAGGGCGTTGGAGCCAGTAAAGGCTGGGTCGCGAGGCTTACAGCGAGTCGATGAAGCTGCGCAGCTTGTCAGAGCGGCTGGGGTGCTTGAGCTTGCGCAGCGCCTTGGCTTCTATTTGGCGAATGCGCTCGCGGGTCACGTCGAATTGCTTGCCCACTTCTTCCAGCGTGTGGTCGCTGGTCATCTCGATACCGAAGCGCATGCGCAGCACCTTGGCTTCGCGGGGGGTCAGGCCATCGAGGATGTCCTTGACCACGTCGCGCAGGCCGGCCTGCATGGCGGCTTCGATAGGGGCGGTGTTGGCACCGTCCTCGATGAAGTCGCCCAGGTGGCTGTCGTCGTCGTCGCCGATCGGCGTTTCCATGGAGATCGGCTCCTTGGCGATCTTCATGATCTTGCGGATCTTGTCCTCGGGGATCTCCATCTTGGCCGCCAGGATGGACGCATCGGGCTCGAAACCAAACTCTTGCAAGTGCTGGCGGCTGATGCGGTTCATCTTGTTGATCGTCTCGATCATGTGCACCGGGATACGGATGGTGCGCGCCTGGTCGGCGATCGAGCGGGTGATGGCCTGGCGAATCCACCAGGTGGCATAGGTCGAGAACTTGTAGCCCCGGCGGTATTCGAACTTGTCCACCGCCTTCATCAGGCCGATGTTGCCTTCCTGGATCAGGTCGAGGAACTGGAGGCCACGGTTGGTGTACTTCTTGGCGATAGAGATCACGAGGCGCAGGTTGGCCTCGATCATTTCCTTCTTGGCATCGCGCGAGGTGGCTTCACCTTCGTTCATGCGCTTGTTGATGCCTTTGAGCTCGGCCAACGGCACGACCACGCGCGACTGCAGGTCGATCAGCTTTTGCTGCAGGTCCTGGATGGGCGGGATATTGCGCGCGATCACCGCAGACCAGGGCTTGCCGGCGGTGGCCTGCTTCTCGACCCACTGCAGGTTCAGCAGATTGGGCGGGAAGTCCTTGATGAAGGTTTCCTGAGGCATGCCGCACTTGTCCACGATGATGCGGCGCAGCTCGCGTTCCTTCTTGCGCACGTCGTCCACCTGGCCGCGCACCATGTCGCACAGCTTCTCGATGGTTTTGGCGGTGAAGCGGATGGTCATCAGCTCGGCCGACAAAGCGGCTTGCGCTTTGACGTACGCAGGCGTGCCGTAGCCTTCCTTGTCGTACACCTTGTGCACTTTTTCGAACAGCTCGCGCAGCTTGTCAAAGCGCTCCAGCGCCTGCTTCTTGAGTTCTTCGAGCTTCTTGGTCAGCGCCTTGCTGCCGCCCTTGCCGTCGTCGTCATCGGCCTCGTCGAATTCGTCGAAGTCTTCTTCGGCCACATAGTCGTCGGCCTCGTTGGGGTTGGAGAAGCCGTCCACGATGGTCGAGATGACGACCTTGCCTTCGCGGATCTCCTCGCCCATGTTGAGGATCTCGGCGATGGTGGCGGGCGATGCGCTGATCGCCTCCATCATGGCCATCAGGCCGCCTTCGATGCGCTTGGCAATTTCAATTTCGCCTTCGCGGGTCAGCAGCTCCACGGTGCCCATTTCGCGCATGTACATGCGGACCGGGTCGGTGGTGCGGCCGAATTCCGAGTCCACGGTGGACAGCGCGGCTTCGGCGGCTTCTTCGGCTTCTTCCTCGGTGGCGCCAGCGGGAGCGTTGTCCGTGATGATCAGCGCTTCGGCATCGGGCGTCTGCTCGTACACCGCCACGCCCAGGTCGTTCAGGGTGGTGATGACGGCTTCGAGGGTTTCGGCATCGACCAGCTTGTCGGGCAAGTGGTCGTTGATTTCAACGTGCGTGAGGTAGCCGCGGGTCTTGCCCAGCTTGATCAGGGCCTTCAGGCGCTGGCGGCGCTTTTGCATGTCCTCTTCGGACAGGACGGTTTCGTCCAGGCCGAATTCCTTCATCAAGGCGCGTTCCTTGGCCTTGCTGATCTTCATGCGCAGGGGCTTGACCTTCTCGACCGTGGCGGCTGCCTCGGGGGTCTCTTCGATCTCGCCTTCGAGATCGGCCTCGATGTCCGACAGGTCGGTATCGTCCACGCTCTCATCGCCGCCGGCGGCTGCCTTGGGCTTGCGGCCGCGCTTGGCGGGGGCTTTGGCTTCGGCGGCACCAGCAGCCTTGGCGGGGCGGCCAGGCTTTTTCTTGGGCGCTTCTTCGTCGTCGGCGGCGGCGACGGCCTTGGCGCGGGCAGGTTTCTTCTTCAGCAACTCATCGGCAGCTTTGATCAGCTCGGCGGTACTTTTCACGGGCACAGTTTTCACTTTCTTGGCGACCGGGGCGGGCGCGGCGGCAGCGGCCTTTTTGGGGGCCGCCTTGGCCGGCGCTTTGGCCGCGGTTTTGGAGACAGCCTTTGCGGCGGTGCCTGAGGCAGACTTGGGCGACTTCGCGGACTTTTGAGCGGGCATGGAGCAACCTCAGAATCAAAAACGGACACAAAGAAAACGCAAGCGCCTCAGATCCCGGCGCGGGTGGCAACGCAAAGCAACGAGGGCTTTGCGCCTGGAGGGGACACCCTCAGCGGCAAGATGTCTGGGCGATCATTTGGTGTGCAGTCCTTGCGATAAGTGGGCCCATCAGCGCATAGGTGCGCGTTTGTCACGGTGGCCCGGCTCGGAGGTGCTGCTGTCGCTCTTGCCAATAACTAACCTTATATTATACCGCCCAGACCCTATTCAAGTGGTTTTTGGCGCTATTTGCTCCAGTTCCTTGCGCTTTTCGGCCAGCGCCCGGTAACGCTCCAGGGCAGAGGGGTCTTGTGCCACCTGCAGCACCAGCACTTTTTGCTGCTCCTTGATGTCTTCGATCTGCATGCGGGTGAGCAGGTCGCGCAGCTCCAGCCGCAATTCGTGCAGTTCGCCCTCGGTCTGCGCATGCGAGCCGGTCATCACCTTGACGGCCAGCTCTTCGCACTCGTGATCGCGCAGGCTTTCGCGCAGCACGGCCCAGGCCAGGGGGCCATGTTCGTGGAACTGCGCCTCCAGCCACGCAAACAGTGACCCATGGGGCGCAGGCTGGGCCGCCAGTGTGGTGTGGTCGTCGTGCGTCAGCTCTTCCAGAAACGCCATGTGCGACAGCAGCAGCCGCGCCGCGTGGTCCGCCCGGCCCATGGCCGGCGTGCGGGGCAAGCGGGGCTGGGGCGGCCAGGGAGCGTCCTTGTCGCGCTTTTTCCAGCCTCCGCCGCTTTTCCAGTCGCCTCCCTTGCGGAACGGGGGCTTGCCGCCGCTGCCATAGCCATTTTGGCCTCCGTAGCCTCCCTGGTTGCCGTAACTGCCGTACCCCGGGTCGTAGGCCGTGCCTGTCGACTCGCTGGGGGGGTGCCAGCCATCGGTGTCGGGCGGGGCATCCCAACTGGGGGCGTCATCAGGGGCGGTACGGGGCGGGTGGCGCTGCGGGGGGGCATGGTGTGCAGCGCGCAGGCCGTCGCGGGCGGCGGCTTGGCCCCACAGGTCG
>Ga0207976_100405_pt1 | contig 17811 bp, 16 predicted proteins | sample LakWasMe94_HOW11_2_FD_183916 | JGI IMG/M metagenome (GOLD analysis project Ga0207976, IMG submission 183916) | Freshwater sediment methanotrophic microbial communities from Lake Washington under simulated oxygen tension - Sediment Metagenome... | ecosystem: Environmental > Aquatic > Freshwater >... | reverse complement strand
CAGCCTGGGCAACCTGCTGGGTCGCCAGCACGCCCTGGACAAGCAGTTCCAGGCCATGCAGGGCCCGTGGTACATCCGTCTTCTGCAAGTAGTGCTGGCCGCCGACCCGGATATCCGCAAGGAAACCTGGAACGGCTACAGCTACCAGATCCTGCTGACCCCGGAAGCGATGATCTGGGCCATGAGCGGCGCCTTGCTGCTGTCGTTCGGCCTGGAATGCCTGTATCGCCTGATCGACTGGGTGGTGCTCGGCGGCAAGCGCCTGCGCCAGAGCCGGCCGATCGAAGAGCGTGACTTGAAGGGCTTGTGACCGTAGCCGCTGCCGCAGGCTGCGATCGGTTGCGCAGCAACCGCAAAGATGGCAGGCCCACAACCCCTCATCGAGCCGATTCACGCAGGCTGCGCCCGTGAGCGCAGCCTTCGGCAGCGGCTACAAAGGCCTTCGCGGTGAATCAGCCCGCCAGCACGATATAGTCCGGCCCCACCTTGCGCGCATAACACTCCAGCACCTGCTGGCACAGCACCACCACCTCTTCCACCAGTTCGACACCCACCCGCCACGACACCACTACCTGCAGGTTCGGCGGGCGCTGGTCGATGGCCAGCAGGGTCAGTTCGCCGCGCGCCAGTTCTTCGCTGACCAGTACCGGCGGCAAGGCGCCGATGCCGAAGCCGTCGCGCAGCAGGCGAGTGATGGCCGACACCGAGTTCACGCAGTTGAGCCGTGGCGCGCTCACGCCGTTGGCCTGCATCAGGCTCAGCACTTCCTGGTGCGGCAGGGAGTTCTTCGAGTAGGTGATGATGCGTTCCCGGGCCAGCTCGGCCAGGTTGGCGTACTCGCGGTTGTAGATCGAGTTGCTGGCGACTATCCAGCCCATCGGGTGGCTGGCCAGTTCCAGGCTGCGAATGGATTCCTGGCGCAGCAGGTCGGTTTGCAGCACCAGGTCGAGAAAGCCTTTCTGCAATTGGTCGCAGAGGTTCAGCGAGGTGTCGGCCACCAGCTCGATTTCCACCTGGGGATAGCTGTCCATCATCCGCGCCACCAAGGGGCTGAGCCAGGTGTGGATCACCGTGTCCATGACGCCGATGCGAATCCGCCCGACCTTGCTCGAGCGGGTCTCGATCGACTGCTTGAGCGCCTGCATGGTGTCCATCATCTGCTCGGCATAGTCGAGCACCTTGAGGCCTTCCGGGGTCAGGGTCACGCCGCGCGAGTCGCGCAGGAACAGCTTGATCCCGAGTTCGCCCTCGAGCACGGCGATGCGGCTGGAGATCGACGCCTGGGTGGTGAAGAGTTTGTCGGCGGTCAGGCGAAAGCTTTTCAGGCGCGCCACCCAGACAAAGGTTTCAAGGAACTTGAGGTTCATGCGATCAACTTTTCTTATGTCTGGAGGCGGTTTTTATTAGTTGGACGGGGCAGGGCGCGGGCGCCAAGAATCGCTGCGTCTCACGATAAGCGTCGTCGGGACCCAGAACAATACCAATAAGACCAAGGTGGAGATTTGCCATGAGTGCGCCCGACACGCTCGCCGCCAGCAAGGCCAAAGGCCGCGCCGGCCCCTTCGACTGGTACCGCGACATCAACCAGCAGGAACGCCGCACGTTCTGGAGCTGCAAGGCCGGTTACGGCCTGGATGGCATGGACACCCAGATGCTCAGCTTCGTCATCCCGACCCTGATTGCGCTGTGGGGTATCAGTTCCGCCGAGGCCGGGCTGATCCACACCAGCACCTTGCTGGCCTCCGCCCTGGGCGGCTGGATCGCCGGCATTCTGTCCGATCGCATCGGCCGGGTGCGCACCCTGCAACTCACTGTGCTCTGGTTCGCCTTCTTCACCTTTCTCTGTGGCCTGGCGCAGAACTACGAGCAGCTGCTGATCGCCCGGACCCTGATGGGCTTCGGTTTCGGCGGCGAATGGACCGCCGGCGCGGTGCTGATCGGCGAAGTGATCCGCGCGGAAAACCGCGGCAAGGCGGTGGGCATGGTGCAGTCCGGCTGGGCCTTGGGCTGGGGCATCACGGCACTGCTGTATGCGCTGATGTATTCCCTGCTGCCGCCGGAAGACGCCTGGCGCGCCCTGTTCCTGCTGGGCATCCTGCCGGCGATCTTCGTGATCTTCGTGCGTCGCCTGGTCAAGGACCCGGAGGTCTACCGGCAAACCCGGGCCCGGGAAGTGCCTGACAACCCCTCGCGCTTCTACGAGATTTTCGCCCCCGGCATTCTCAGCACCACCCTGCGTGCATCGCTGCTCGCGGCTGGCGCCCAGGGCGGCTACTACGCCATCACATTCTGGCTGCCGACCTTCCTCAAGACCGAGCGGGGCTTGAGTGTGCTGAGCACCGGTGGCTACCTGGCCATGGTGATCTTCGGTTCCTATGTGGGCTATGTGATCAGCGCCTATCTGACCGATATTCTCGGGCGCAAGAAGAACTTCGTCCTGTTCGCCGCCGGTTCGTTCACCATCGTCCTGCTGTACACGCAAATGCCGGTGAGCAATGCGGTGATGCTCTGGCTGGGCTTCCCCCTGGGCTTCTTCGCCTCGGGGATCTTCAGTGGCATGGGCGCCTTCCTGACCGAGCTGTTCCCCACGCGGATCCGCGGTTCGGGCCAGGGCTTCTGCTACAACAGCGGCCGGGCGCTGGCAGCCCTGTTCCCGTTGCTGATCGGCCTGCTCAGCCAGCGCATCCCGCTGGGCGCGGCCATCGGCACCTTCGCTGCGGTGTCCTACGGCATCGTGGTGCTGGCCGCCCTGAGCCTGCCGGAAACCCGTGGCAAGCAACTCGAAGCGCGCTAACTGATAATCTGTGGGCATCCCACCGCGATCCCCGCAGCCAAAACGACAAACGCTACAGGAGCACTGACCGTGAGCCGCCTGTTATTGAATTGCGACATCGGCGAAAGCTTTGGCAACTGGACCATGGGCCTGGATGCCGAGGTGATGCCGTTCATCGATTGCGCCAACATCGCCTGCGGTTTCCACGCCGGCGACCCGAGCATCATGCGCAAGACCGTCGGCCTGGCCCTGGCCAATGGCGTGCGCATCGGCGCGCATCCGGCGTACCAGGACCTGGCCGGTTTCGGCCGCCGCTCCATGGCCTACGGCGCCCAGGAACTGCAGGACCTGCTGCATTACCAGATCGGTGCCCTCGACGGCATCTGCCGGGCCCAGGGCAGCCGGGTGAGCTACGTCAAACCCCATGGCGCCATGTACAACGACATGATGGCCAACCCGGCGCAGCTGCGCGCGGTGATCCAGGCGGTGGCCGCCTACGACCGGCAACTGCCGTTGATGCTGATGGCCACCCGGGACAACAGCGCGGCCCAGGCCCTGGGCGACGAGTTCGGCGTGACCCTGTGGTTCGAAGCCTTCGCCGACCGCGCCTACGACAACGCCGGCCATCTGGTTTCGCGGCAACTGCCGGGGGCGGTGCATCACGACCCGGAAAAGATCATTGCCCAGGCCCTGACCATCGCCCGTGGCGACGCGCTGCTGGCCAGCGACGGCAGCGCCCTGCACCTGCAAGCCAATACCCTGTGCGTGCACGGCGACAACGCCAGTTCGGTGGCCGCCGTGCAGCGTATCCGCGCGGCCCTTCAGCAGCTGCCAGCATGAAAATACGCATTGAAGTGGTGGCCATCGATTGCCTGATGGTGCGCCTGTTCGATGCCATCGCCGAGGCCAACATGCCGTGGATGCTTGCTGCCAGCGAGCGCCTGCGGGCGGCCTTCGGCGAGCGGTTGATCGACCTGGTGCCGTCCTACACCACGCTGATGGTGCATTACGACCTGCGGGCCCTGAGCCCGTCCCAGGCCCGGGAGCTGATCGATCTGGCGCTGACCGACCTGACTCCGGACTCTCGCACCGGCGGCCAGCGCCATGTGCTGCCGGTCTGGTACGACCTCAGCGTCGGCCCGGAGCTGAGCCTGTTGTCGCGGCGCAGCGGCCTGTCGGTGAACGAGGTGATTCGTTGCCACAGCGAGCGCGAGTACCAGGTGTTCGCCCTGGGTTTTGCCCCGGGTTTCGCCTTTATGGGGCTGGTGGACGAAGTGCTGGCCGCGCCGCGCCTGGATACGCCGCGCAAGCGTGTGGCGGCGGGTAGCGTCGGTATTGCCGAGCGGCAGACCGCGGCTTATCCGGTGGTGTCGCCGGGTGGCTGGAACCTGATCGGGCGCACACCGAGCCGGCTGTTCGATCGCGAGCGCGACGGCTACAGCCTGATGCAACCGGGCGACAGCGTGCGTTTTGCCGCGGTGGACCACGCCGAATTCATTCGCCTGGGTGGCGACGACAGGCCACTTGAGGTGCCGGCATGAGCCGCCTGACGATCGAAGCCAGCACGCCTTTGTGTCTGCTGCAGGACGCCGGTCGCTTTGGCGTGCGGCATCTGGGCGTGACCCAGGGCGGCGCGCTGGACTGGGTGTCGATGTCCTGGGCCAACTGGCTGTTGGGCAATGCTCTGGATGCGCCAGTGATCGAGATCACCCTGGGCGGCTTCAGCGTGGTGGCCGAGGAGCTGTGCCTGCTGGCGCTGGCGGGCGCCGACCTGGGGGCCTGTATCGACGAGCGTCCGCTCAGTCCGGGGCGCAGTTTTATCCTGCAAAAAGGCCAGCGGCTGCGTTTCACCCAGCCCTACCTGGGGGCGCGAGCCTATCTGGCGGCGCCCGGCGGCTTCAATGCGCCGAAGGTGCTGGGCAGTTGCGCCAGCGTGGTCCGCGAGGAGTTGGGCGGGCTCGACGGTTTCGGCCGACCGCTGGCCGAGGGCGCGAGGCTGGAGTATTCGGGGGCGGGGGTGAACCTCAAGGAACTGTCGGGCAAGCAACTGCCGGACCTGTCATCGAAGGCGCCGCTGGAGGTGATTCTCGGGGCGCAGATCGGTCAGTTCAGCGGGCAGAGCCTGTTCGATGCCTTCAACAGTTCCTGGACCCTGGACAGCCGCGCCGATCGCATGGGCATGCGCCTGCTGGGGCCGCCACTGCGTTATCAAGGGGCGCCGATGATCTCCGAGGGCATTCCCCTGGGGGCGATCCAGGTACCGCCGGACGGCCAGCCGATCGTGCTGCTCAACGACCGGCAGACCATTGGCGGGTATCCGCGCCTGGGAGCCTTGACGCCCCTGGCGCTGGCGCGGCTGGCGCAATGCCTGCCGGGCAGCGAGGTGCGCCTGACGCCGGTGGTGCAGGAAACGGCGTATCGGCAGCAGATCGAGTTTCTGCGGCGGTTCGTGTAGGGCGCAAAAGGCATCGCGGGCAAGCCTCGCTCCTACAGGCATGGGTCGTTCGCGAGATGGGCGAACAACCTGAGTCTGTAGGAGCGAGCGGGCGGCGATCCGACTTGCCCGCGATAGCGCCAGATCGGCCAGCGCCCATCATTTCGAGAGAAACCGCATCCCTTCTTCCAGGCCGCGCAAGGTCAGCGGGTACATCTGGTCTTCGATCAACTCGCGCACGATGTTGGTCGAGGCGGTGTAGCCCCAGGTGTCTTTCGGGTAGGGGTTGATCCAGATGAGCTTCTTGTACTTCTCCATGAAGCGCTGCATCCACACATAACCGGCTTCTTCGTTCCAGTGCTCGACGCTGCCGCCGGCCTGGGTGATTTCGTAAGGCGCCATGGCGGCGTCGCCGACGAAGATCACTTTGTAGTCGGCACCGTACTTGTGCAGCACGTCCTGGGTCGAGGTGCGTTCCGAGCCGCGGCGCAGGTTGTTCTTCCACACCGACTCATAGATGAAGTTGTGGAAGTAGTAGTACTCCAGGTGCTTGAACTCGGTCTTGCAGGCCGAGAACAGCTCCTCGCAGATCTTCACGTGGGCATCCATCGAGCCGCCGATATCGAACAGCAACAGCAGCTTGATGCTGTTGCGCCGTTCCGGGCGCATCTGGATGTTCAGCAGGCCGGCGTCGCGGGCGGTGTGATCGATGGTGCCATCAATGTCCAGCTCGTCCGCCGCGCCCTGGCGGGCGAACTTGCGCAGGCGGCGCAGGGCCACCTTGATGTTGCGGGTGCCCAGTTCCACCGAGTCGTCGAGGTTCTTGTACTCGCGCTGGTCCCAGACCTTGACCGCCTTGCCCTGGCGCTTGCCAGCATCGCCGACGCGGATGCCTTCCGGGTTGAAGCCGCCGGAGCCGAAGGGGCTGGTGCCGCCGGTGCCGATCCACTTGTTACCACCGGCGTGGCGTTCCTTCTGTTCTTCCAGGCGTTTCTTGAACTCTTCGATCAGCTTGTCCAGGCCGCCGAGGGACTGGATCTGCGCCCGTTCCTCATCGGTCAGCGAGCGCTCGAACTCCTTGCGCAACCAATCCTCGGGGATCAGCGCCTGCAGGTGGTCGTCGAGTTTTTCCAGGCCGTTGAAGTAGGCGCCGAACGCGCGGTCGAACTTGTCGAAGTGCCGTTCGTCCTTCACCAGGATCGCCCGGGACAGGTAATAGAACTCGTCCATGTCGGCGAAGGTCACGCGCTGCTTGAGCGCGTTGATCAGGTCGAGCAGCTCGCGCACCGACACCGGAACCTTGGCGGCGCGCATTTCATTGAACAGGTTGAGCAGCATGACAATGCCCTCTCAGCGGGTGCCGCGACGGCTCATGAAAGCCAGGCGTTCCAGCAGTTGTACGTCCTGCTCGTTCTTCACCAGGGCCCCGGCCAGCGGCGGGATGGCCTTGGTCGGATCGCGCTCGCGCAGCACCGCTTCGCCGATGTTGTCGGCCATCAGCAGCTTGAGCCAGTCCACCAGCTCGGAGGTCGAAGGCTTCTTCTTCAGGCCCGGCACCTTGCGCACGTCGAAGAACACGTCCAGCGCTTCGCTGACCAGGTCCTTCTTGATGTCCGGGTAGTGCACGTCGACGATCTTCTGCAGGGTGGTGCGGTCGGGGAAGGCGATGTAGTGGAAGAAGCAGCGGCGCAGGAAGGCGTCCGGCAGCTCTTTCTCGTTGTTGGAGGTAATGATGATGATCGGGCGCTGCTTGGTCTTGATGGTCTCGTCGATTTCGTAGACGTAGAACTCCATCTTGTCGAGTTCCTGCAACAGGTCGTTGGGGAACTCGATATCGGCCTTGTCGATTTCGTCGATCAGCAGGATCACCCGCTCCTCGGACTCGAAGGCCTCCCACAGCTTGCCCTTTTTCAGGTAGTTGCGGATGTCATGCACCTTGTCCACGCCCAGCTGCGAATCGCGCAGGCGGCTCACCGCGTCGTACTCGTACAGGCCCTGGTGGGCCTTGGTGGTGGACTTGATGTGCCAGGTGATCAGCTTGGCACCGAAGGACTCGGCCAGTTGCTCGGCGAGCATGGTCTTGCCGGTGCCCGGTTCGCCCTTGACCAGCAGCGGCCGCTCCAGGGTGATGGCGGCATTGACTGCCAGCTTCAGGTCATCGGTGGCGACGTACGCGCTGGTGCCTTCGAACTTCATCTGCAATTCCTCGAACGGTAACGCCGACGTGCATCGAGCAGGTCGGAAGAATAAAACACGATGGCCGACTATAGCGCGCCGCCCGGTCGACTGTGAACGCAGACGCCCCATTCAGTCTCTGAATGGGGCGTCACATGGTGACTCAGTCAGCGGATGGCTTGGAATGCTCGTACTGGGCATTGAAGGCTTCGATGAAACCGTTGCGTAAAATCTGCAAAAAAGCCTGGAATGCGCTGACATCACTCTGATGTACGCTGCCTTTGAGTTCGACCCGGGTGGCGAACTGGTTTTTCCCCTGGTTTTTCAGCAGGGTTTCGCTGGCGCCCACCAGGGCTTCCCAGATCGAGCGGAATATCCCCTTGTCCTTGTTCTCGACATCCTGTTGCCAGTTGAACACATCGACATCGCGCAGCAGCGGCTTGATATAGCCGGTGAGTTGGCCCTTGTTGGCCTCGGCTTCGATCACCAGGTCACCGTGGCCGGCGTTGAAGTCGAATTTGCCATAGGCGGCGGCGAAATCGTTCAAGCGCTTGAGTTCGACGTCCTGCACGCGCAGGCGGAACGCGAAGTCCTGGAAGTCGCTCAGCGGGTCGAAGGTGGCGTTGGTTTCCAGGGGCGCATCGCCCAGCAGCAGGGCCTTGCCTTCGAAGCGGGCGTCGCGTTTGCCTTGGGTATCGACCACGTTGGTCAGGTTGTAGGCGTTGGCGTTGACCTGGGTGGCGCTCATGTTCACTGGCGGTTTGGAGTTGAAGTTGCGGAAACTGATCTGGCCGTCGCGGACCTGTACTTCGTTGAGGGTGATGGGCAGCAGTTTGTTCAGTTGGGCCCGCCAGTCGGTGCCTTCGCCGGTTTGCGAGTTCTGTTGGTTGGCGCCGCCGTCGACGAAGTTGACCTGCGGCCCGACGAACTGCACTTCGGCCACCACCGCATGGTCGTACCACAGGGAGTGCCAGCTCACCGACAGATCGACCAGCGGTGCATTGACGAAGGGGACTGGCACCTTGCCGTCGACCTTGACGATCTTCAGGCCGTTGATCCGGTAGGCGCCACGCCACAGGGCCAGGTCGACGTCGGTGATCTGGCCGCGGTAGTCGCCCATGTTGGCGAGCCGCTCATTGAGATAGTCGCGCACCAGGTAGGGCAGGGCGACGTGCAGGGCGACCAGCAGCACCAGCACCCCGGCGAGGGTCCACAGCGGCCAACTGTAGCGACGTTTCATGAGCATGAATCTCCAGCCGTATGCCTTATAGCGATTGACTCCCCGGCAGCGCAGTCGTTCGTCCCGACTGGACGCTCATGGGTGCGAGGCATACCCTTGGAGACTTCCTTTCACGCTGTACAAGGACCCAGCCATGAGCCGCATTTTCGTCGACAACGCCCATTCCATTGGCAATACGCCGCTGGTGCAGATCAACCGCATCGCGCCCCGCGGCGTCACCATCCTGGCCAAGATCGAAGGGCGTAACCCGGGGTATTCGGTGAAGTGCCGGATCGGCGCGAACATGATCTGGGACGCGGAAAGCAGCGGCAAACTCAAGCCGGGCATGACCATCATCGAGCCGACCTCGGGTAACACCGGCATCGGCCTGGCATTCGTCGCCGCGGCCCGTGGCTACAAGCTGGTCCTGACCATGCCGGCGTCGATGAGCATCGAGCGGCGCAAGGTGCTCAAGGCCCTGGGGGCCGAACTGGTGCTGACCGAGCCGGCCAAGGGCATGAAAGGGGCGATCGAGAAGGCCGCGCAAATCCTCGACAGCGACCCTGGCAAATACTTCATGCCGCAACAGTTCGATAACCCGGCCAACCCGGCGATCCACGAGAAAACCACCGGTCCGGAAATCTGGAATGACACCGATGGCGCCGTGGACGTGCTGGTGGCCGGTGTCGGCACCGGCGGCACCATCACCGGGGTTTCCCGCTACATCAAGAAGACCCAGGGTAAACCTATCCTGTCGGTGGCGGTGGAGCCGAGCGTCTCGCCGGTAATCACCCAGAAACTGGCCGGCGAAGAGATCAAGCCCAGCCCGCACAAGATCCAGGGCATCGGCGCCGGTTTTGTGCCGAGCAACCTCGACCTGTCGATGGTCGACCGGGTCGAGCTGGTGAGCGACGAGGAGTCCAAGGCCATGGCCCTGCGCCTGATGCAGGAGGAGGGGATCCTCTGTGGCATCTCCTGCGGCGCGGCGATGGCGGTGGCGGTACGCCTGGCGGAAACCCCCGAGATGCAGGGCAAGACCATAGTGGTGGTGCTGCCGGATTCGGGTGAGCGTTATCTGTCGAGCATGCTGTTCAGCGACCTGTTCACCGAGCAGGAGAATCAGCAGTAAGACACAAGGAAAGGTGATCGCCGGAGCCGGCTTGCCGGCGATCGAAGGTACGGCGGCTGCAGCGTGCAGGGCACAGTGCAATTGTGCTGACCTGCATCAGCTGGCGTTCAGCTGGTGTGTGTTAATCAGCGTTTTATTGCACGACTGTTAACACTGAATGTTGGTTTGTGCGGGTTTTTCCAGGGGCCAGGAGTGTTTATCATGGCAGGCTGCCATGCCGGATGAATGCTGCCCCGCTGGTCATTATTTCAAGGAGATATTGCATGAGCCTTTCGTTTGCCGCCAAGTCCGCGGTGTTGCTGCTATTCATCGGCAGCACTCTCTACGTGCATTTACGCGGCAAGGCTCGACTGCCGGTGCTGCGTCAGTTCGTCAACCATTCGGCGCTATTCGCTCCTTATAACGCCTTGATGTACCTGTTTTCCGGCGTGCCTTCCAAGCCCTACCTGGACCGCAGCAAGTTCCCCGAGCTGGATGTGCTCAAGGACAACTGGGAAGTGATCCGCGACGAAGCCATGCACCTGTTCGACGAGGGTTACATCCGCGCCGCCGAGAAGAACAACGACGCCGGTTTCGGTTCGTTCTTCAAGAAGGGCTGGAAGCGTTTCTACCTCAAGTGGTACGACAAGCCGCTGCCATCGGCCGAATTGCTGTGCCCGAAGACCGTTGAACTGGTCAGCCGCATTCCCAACGTCAAGGGCGCGATGTTCGCCCTGCTGCCCGGTGGCAGCCACCTGAACCCGCACCGCGATCCGTTCGCCGGTTCCCTGCGTTATCACCTGGGCCTGTCCACGCCGAACTCCGACGACTGCCGGATTTTCGTTGACGGCCAGGTCTATGCCTGGCGCGATGGCGAAGACGTGATGTTCGACGAGACCTACGTGCACTGGGTGAAAAACGAAACCGACAAGACCCGGGTCATCCTGTTCTGCGACATCGAGCGTCCGCTGAGCAACCCGCTGATGACGCGTATCAACCGCTGGATCAGCGCCTGGCTGGGGCGTGCCACCGCGCCGCAGAACCTCGACGACGAGCGCGTCGGCGGGATCAACCAGGCCTATGCCTGGAGCAAGCGTTTCAGCGACCGCATCAGTGGCGTGGTCAAGCAGTGGAAACGCCGCAATCCGAAGCTTTACCGTGTCATGCGCCCGGTGCTGGCGGTGGTGGTCCTGACCGCCCTGGGTTACTGGCTGTTCGGATAAGGCGTTGCAATGAATATCGGGCGCTGGTTATAGTCGGCGTCCGGTGTATCAGAAGATTCACCTTCCTCTTCAGAACGATCAGCACATGCCTCATTCCCTCATCAACGCGGTAGTCGATTCAGCGGTCAACGCTGGCGTCGTGCCGTGCGGGAACCAGCAGCCTGTGCAGATCAGTCATTACCCCCCACCTGTCAGTAGCACGCCGGTGTGCGCCGTCGTATCACCGCCGGGCGTTGTCGTACGGGGCTGATCAGCAACCTCTGCTGTTGCCCGTGCCCGCCAGAAAAACTACTGAATTTCAGCCTCGGCTGAGTTGGCTATTTGCCTGATTACAGGTGGTATTCATGTTGCTCATAGCAAAAAAGTCCGCGCTTGCGGCGGCTTCCACGAGCCTGTTCGTCCTGCTCTGGAGCAGTGGCGCGATCTTCTCCAAATGGGGCCTGGCCCATGCCTCGCCCTTTGCCTTCCTGCTGTTCCGTTTCGCCATCGCCCTGTGCGGGCTGGTGCTGTTGATTCCCCTGCTCAAGCTGCGTTTGCCCCGCGAGCGCAAGCCGATGCTGTTCGCGGTGGCCACCGGGCTGGTGTTGCTGGGGGCGTACCAGATCTTCTACCTGCTGGCCCTGGACCTGAAGGTCACCCCCGGCGTGATGGCCACCATCATGGGGGTGCAGCCGATCCTCACCGTGGTGATCATGGAGCGTCAGCGTTCCTGGAGCCGGATGTTCGGCCTGGCGCTGGGCCTGGCCGGGTTGATCATGGTGGTGTACCAGGGCATCGGCCTGGCCGGCATGTCGCTGGCCGGGATGCTCTTCGGCCTGCTGGCCCTGGTGAGCATGACCCTGGGCTCGATCATGCAGAAGCGCATCAGCGACAACCCGCTGGGCACCCTGCCGGTGCAATACCTGGCCGGGCTGTTGCTGTGCGCGCTGTTCGTGCCGTTCCAGCCGTTTCACTTCGAGCACAGCGTCGGCTTTATCGTCCCGGCGCTGTGGATGGGGCTGGTGGTCTCGGTGCTGGCGACCTTGCTGCTGTACCGGCTGATCGCTCGCGGCAATCTGGTGAATGTCACCAGCCTGTTCTACCTGGTGCCGGCGGTGACGGCCGTGATGGACTACCTGTTCTTCGGTAATCGGCTGGCGCCGCTGAGCGTGCTCGGCATGCTGTTGATCATCGTCGGGCTGGTGTTCGTGTTCCGCAAACACAGCTGATTCATGAGTGCCGGGCGCAGCTTTCGACTGGAGCGAGGGCTGCGCCTTTTTTGTTTGGGGCGCCCCCTTCAGGTTGGCCAGGACTGGCCGATAGAGGTGATGGCTCATTGCCATTAAAATTAATTCGCTTTTACCTTATTTGTTGCATCTTTGGGAATAGGAAAAACCTTAAAAATTAAAGATTACTTCTACACTGACGACATACTCTTCAGGCCCAATGGAGATAGTCAGAATGAGTAGCAAGCTGGTTTTGGCAGGTGTCGGTATGTTTCTAGGCTTGAGTGGAATCTGTTCCGCAGCCCCTCAAAGCATTCAGGGAACGATTTATTTTCACGGCAGCATCGTCGAGGAACCTTGCACGCCAAGCTCGACTGCCAATGGCGGGGCCGTACTGAGCCTGCGCCAGTGCCCGCAACTGTCGCGGGGTAACGACATCCGCGTGCAGGGTGTCGGTCCGTCGAGCACGGTGACGGCCATCGGCCAGTCGCCGGTCAACGTCAAGCTGGTGACGGACAGCGGCAAGGACGGGCGCTACTACGATCAGCAATATGCGCTGGTCGATGGAGCGGGCAAACCGGTGAACTCGGGGACCTACCTGATTACCCTGACGTCGCCATGACACAGGGATAGGCCAATGCCCGGCGCCAGCGCGCCGGGTATTGAATGGCAGTCACGGATGCTCCCGTTGCTGCTCGGCACGCACTGAGTTCATGAACGCCTGCATAGCCGATGACTGAATGCGATGCCGCCGGGTGATCAAGCCAAAAGGCGGCAACCGCGCTTCAAAGTCGATGGGCAGCACCGCGAGCAAGTCGCGACCCGGATAGTCCTCGACCACCGACACCGGCGTTACGCCAATCATGTCGGTCTGCTGCACCAGCGACAGCAGGGTCATGATCGATGTGGTTTCGACGATGCTGCTGGGAATATCCACCCGCGCGTTGTGGAACACCTGATTGATGATCGAACGCATGGGGCTGGGATGTTGTTGCAACACCCAGGTCTCGTTCTGCAATTGCCCCCAGCTCAGTTGCGTGGCCTGCGCCAGCGGGTTCTGCGCCCCGGCGATCACGCACAGTGCCTCTTCCCCAAGGCTGTCGAACAGCAACTCTTCTGCCCGCGCGCCCGCGGGAATCCGTCCCAGCACGATATCCAACTGATCCTGCAACAGCGCCTGGACCAGTACGTCGCTGGTGTCCACCTGGATGCTCATGGACAGGCGCGGATGGCTCTTTTTCAAGGTGGCGATGGTGCGCGTCAGCAAGCCCGAGGCCAGCGCCGGAATGGCCCCGACCGTGACCCGTCCGAGGTTGCCGGACTCCAGCGCCACCAGTTCTTCGCGCATGCCGCTCAACTCGGCGAAGACCATGCGCGCGTAGTAGATCACCGTCTCGCCAAACGGCGTCGGGCGCATGCCCCGGGGCAGGCGTTCGAACAGTTCGACCCCCAGCAGGTCTTCGGCCTCGTGCAGCATCTTGGTCGCCGCCGGCTGGGTCATGCCGATGTGATCGGCGGCCCGGCGCAACGAACCGAATTCCTGCAAGGCCAGCATCAACCGCAATTGCCGCAGGCGCAGGCGGCTGTGGATCACGTTGGCATCGGGAATTCGAGTCATGGGGCCGTGCTCGCGGGGAGGGGAGCGGCAAGCCTGACAATAAATGCCAGGCGTTGCCAGTACTGCGCATTCAGGGAGCGGACTTGGCTTTCGCCGGATGCCGGCCGCGCCAGCCCAACAGGCCGCGCAACCCACGGGAAAGCAGTGGCCAGAACAGTATCGCCAGGGCGGCGCTGGTCAGGCTGCCCACCAGCGGGTTGGACCAGAAGATCGCCAATTGCCCGTCGGAGAACAGCATCGACTGGCGGAAGGCGTCTTCGGCCTTGTCCCCCAGCACCGCCGCCAGCACCAGCGGGGCGATCGGGTAACCGAGCTTCTTGAACAGGTAACCCAGGGCGCCGAAGCCGAGCATCAGCACCACGTCGAAGAACGCGTTGTGCACCGAGTAGGCGCCGATGGCGCAGATCATGATGATGATCGGCGCGATGATCGAGAACGGAATCCGCAGGATCGAGGCGAACAGCGGCACGGTGGCCAGAACCACGATCAGGCTGACCACGTTGCCCAGGTACATGCTGGCGATCAGGCCCCAGACGAAATCGTGCTGCTCGACGAACAGCGTCGGCCCCGGGTGCAGGCCCCAGATCATCAGGCCGCCGAGCATCACCGCCGCGGTGGCCGAGCCGGGAATGCCCAGGGTCAGCATCGGCAACAAGGCGCTGGTGCCGGCGGCGTGGTCGGCGGTTTCCGGGGCGATCACCCCTTCGACTTCGCCCTTGCCGAAATTGTCGCGGTTCTTCGAGAAACGCCGCGCCAGGCTGTAGCTCATGAACGACGCCGCCGTCGGCCCGCCCGGGGTGATGCCCATCCAGCAGCCCACCAGGGTGCTGCGCACGATGGTCAGCCAGTAACGCGGCAGCCGCGCCCAGGTGCGCAGGATCACCATCGGCGTGATGCGCGCATGCTCGCCTCGGAACACCAGGCCTTCCTCGACGGTGCAGAGGATTTCGCCGATGCCGAACAGGCCGATCACCGCCACCTCGAAGCTGATGCCGGTCATCAGGATCGGCTGGTCGAAGGTCAGGCGCAGGTTGCCGGACACCGTGTCCATGCCGACCGCGGCCATGGCGAAGCCGATCATCATCGCCACCACGGTTTTCAGCGGCGGGTTCTTGCTCATGCCGATAAAGGTGCAGAAGGCCAGCAGGTACACCGCGAAAAACTCCGGCGAGCTGAAGGACATGGCGAATTCGGCGATTCGTGTAGACAGGAAGGTCAGCAGCAACACCCCGCACAGGGCGCCGATCAGCGCCGAGCTGAACGCCGCGGTCAGGGCTTCGGCGGCGCGGCCTTCGCGGGCCATGGGATAGCCGTCGAAGGTGGTGGCCACCGATGACGGTTCGCCGGGGATATTGAACAGGATCGAGGTGATCGAGCCGCCGAACAACGCCCCCCAGTACATGCACGAGAGCAGGATGATCGCCGACACCGGGGCCATGGTGAAGGTCAGGGGCAACAGCAGCGCCACGCCGTTGGGCGCACCGAGGCCGGGCAGCACGCCGACCAGGATGCCCAGCAGCACGCCGACCACCATCAGCCCGATATGCCCGGGAGTGAGAATCAGGTTCATGCCTTGCAGCAGGGAATCGAACTCGCTCATTTCAGGCTGCTCCCGGCCATGGCCAGCCAGTCGCCCACCGGGCCGGCATCCAGCGGCACCTTGAACCACAGGGCGAAGATCAGGTAGCTGGCGGTGACTGCGCCGAGGGACACGCCGCCGATCATCCATTTGCCATAGGGCTTGGTGCGCACCCGGTCACGCCACATGAACCAGGCGATGAACAGCGCCGAGGCCAGGTAGATCCCGGTAAAGGGCATGGCGGCGACGAACAGGGCAATCGGGATAAACACCGAAAGCACCTGGGCAAAGGCCGCGCGGCTGACGAACGCCACGCTCAGGGCCTGCCAGCGCAGCAGGGTCAGCAGGCTGTTGGCCAGGCTGGCCACGCTCAGCAGCAGGCCAATGTAGAAGGGGAAGTACCCCGGCTCGGGGCCGGCGTCGCCCCAGCCGATGCCTTGTTCGACGCTGCCGAGCATCACCACCGCGCCTATCGCTGCGGTGAACAGGGTCAGGCCCAGCTCGACCCAGCGGGTGCCGACCAGCTTTGAAGAATTCGTGGAATGGGACATGCAAACACCTCCAGACGGTGGCCGCCGGGCGCCCTGCGGCACAAGGCGCGCGGCAACGGGTGGATCAGTTGCGCAGCCAGCCGGCTTCCTTGAACACCGGGGTGACGCGGGCAGTGTCTTGCTCGATGTAGGCGCTCAGCGGCTCGCCCTCGAGGAAGGTCGGCACCAGCGCGTTTTGCGCCACGTAGGCCTTGAACTCCGGGGTCTGGGTGACCTTGCGCATCAGCTCGACATAAAACCCCCGCTGCTCGGCGCTGACCCCGCCGGGCATGAACACCGTGCGCGGGAAACGGTACTGGTCGATGCCCAGGCCCTGTTCGTGGCAAGTGGGGATATCGGACCAGGCTTTGTCGCCGGCGACCTTGGTGGTGTATTGCATGCGTTGCTGGCTGAACACGCACAGCGGCTCGACCTGGTCGCCGCGCCATTGGCTGATGCTCTCGGCCGGGTTATTGAGGTTGGCGGCGATGTGCTTGCCGGCCAGTTGGGTGGCCGCTTCGCTGCCGCTCTTGAACGGGATGTAGGTCAGCTTGGCGCCGGTACTGCGGTTCAGCAGCAGGGTCAGGGTCTGGTCGACGTCCTTGGACTGGCTGCCGCCCATGCGCAGTTTCGACGGGTCGGCCTTCACCGCCTCATAGAAACCCTTGGCGTCTTTCCAGGGCGCGCCCTTGTAGCTCCAGAGGATGAAGTCGTCCTCGGCCAGGGCGGCGACCGGGGTCAGTTCCTGCCACTGGTAACCGAGCTTGGACACCAGCGGCAGCAGGTAGATGTTGTTGGTGCCAATCACCAGTTTCTCGGCATCGCCCTTGGCCATCTTCAGGTCGAGGAAGGCCTCGGCGCCGTTGCCGCCCCCCTTGTTGAGGACGATGGTGTTGACGTCCAGCAGCTTGTGGGTGGTGATGATCGACTGGATCAGCCGGCCGAGCTGGTCGGTGCCGCCACCGGGGCCGCCGGCCACGACTATCTCGACATTCTTCTCGGGCTGCCAGGCGTGGGCGAGGGAGGGCAGGGCGCCGGCGCCGAGCAGGGTGCATCCCAGGAGCAGGCGTGAGGTGCGACGAACGAATCTTGTGCGCATGGGGAGCCTCTTTCTTGTAGTTGTTATGAGTGGCTTGTCCTGTGGCCGGGGCCGCAAGCCTGGGCCGAGTGTGGGAAGCTGTGGCCCTGGCGTCTACTCAAAACAATACATACACCGATAGCCTGGGGTTATCGCAAACGGCCTGACCCATACCGCTAGCCGCCTGTAGCCGCTGCCAAGTTTGAGAGGCTGCGGCTACGGGGGATGAGTGATTCCCCCAGGCTATCGCCGTATGCCAAGTTTTGATTAGACGGTTATCGCTGGGCCTTCGATAGTGCAGTCCAGCAGCGCCCCAGGGCGCGCTCCACAACAATAATAAGAGGTACGCACCATGGCTCGTTCCAGTGCTTCCCTGCACCTGCCCGACGCCGCTGTCGAAACGGCGTCCGCGGCCCCGGCCGCCACGACCCGGGCCAGCTCCGTGCGCTGGCGCATCTTCGCGATCATCTTCGCCCTGACCATGGTCAACCTGATCGACCGGGTCTCGCTGTCCATCGCCATGCCGACCATCGCCAGTGAGTTCGCCCTGTCGCCGAGCCTGCAGGGGCTGATCCTCAGCAGCTTCTTCTGGGCCTACGCGCTGTTGCAGATTCCCGGTGGCTGGCTGATCGACCGTTTCGGCCCGCATCGGGTCATCGGTTGGTCCACCGGCCTGTGGGGTATCTTCCAGGTGCTGGCGGCCTTCGCCACGGGCGGGCTGTCGTTGCTGTTCGCCCGGGTCGCCCTGGGGGCGGCCGAAGCGCCGTTGTTCCCTTCCGGCGGCAAGCTGATTTCCCTGTGGCTGGCCCCCAGCGAACGCAGTCGCGGCGCGGTGCTGATGGACAGCGGCAGCCCGTTGGGCGTGGCCA
>Ga0207976_100404_pt1 | contig 17852 bp, 15 predicted proteins | sample LakWasMe94_HOW11_2_FD_183916 | JGI IMG/M metagenome (GOLD analysis project Ga0207976, IMG submission 183916) | Freshwater sediment methanotrophic microbial communities from Lake Washington under simulated oxygen tension - Sediment Metagenome... | ecosystem: Environmental > Aquatic > Freshwater >... | reverse complement strand
GCAAGTCCCACTCCATTGGCGGCAACTCCAACTATATGGAGCGGATCGAGGCGGTGAACTTCGCCCTCGACAACGACGACGGCGCCCGTACCCACTACTACGACAAGGCCGACTTGATCCTGGTCGGCGTGTCGCGCTGCGGCAAGACCCCGACCTGCCTGTACATGGCCATGCAGTTCGGGATCCGCGCCGCCAACTACCCGCTGACCGAAGACGACATGGAACGCCTGCAGCTGCCGACCGCCCTGCGCGCCCACCAGCACAAGCTGTTCGGCCTGACCATCGACCCCGACCGGCTTACCGCCATCCGCAACGAGCGCAAGCCCAACAGCCGCTATTCGAGCTATGCCCAGTGCGAGTTCGAAGTGCGCGAGGTGGAAAACCTGTTCCGCCGCGAGAACATTGCGCACATCAATTCCACCCATTTCTCGGTGGAGGAGATCTCGGCGAAGATCCTGGTGGAAAAAGGCGTCGAACGGCGGTTCAAGTAAGCTTTTCCGACAGACAGACCACCCGCGAGCAAGCGAACGTCGACCGGCTGCTACTCCAGGGATTGCAGCATCCCGGAGAGCAGCCTGCCTACCAATAGACCAACGGTCCGCCCAGCCCTCAGATCACCAACAGATCCACGAACCGATGTACCGCCGTGGCTTCCAGCCGCGCCTGATCCTTGCACAGGGCAAAGATCTGCGCCGAACGCTGGGCGGTGAAGCGGGTGGCCAGGTTGGCCTTGAACTTATCTTCCAGCAGCGCAATACCTTCGGCGCGACGCCGACGATGGCCGATCGGGTATTCCACCACCACCTGCTCGGTGCTCGAGCCATCCTTGAAAAACACCTGTAGCGCATTGGCGATGGAGCGCTTGTCGGCCTCCAGGTACTCGCGGGTGTAGCGCGGTTCTTCGACTATCTGCATCTTCTCGCGCAACTGATCGATGATCGGATGGGCGGCATGGAAGTCGTCTTCATAGTGCTCGGCCACCAGATTGCCGAACGCCAGCGGCACGGCGGTCATGTACTGGATGCAGTGGTCGCGGTCAGCGGCGTTGGCCAGCGGGCCGATCTTGGAAATGATGCGGATCGCCGACTCATGGGTGGTGATGACGATCCTGTCGATCTGGTCCAGGCGATCCTTGACCTGTGGATGCAGGGTCACCGCGGCCTCGCAGGCGGTCTGCGCATGGAACTCGGCCGGGAAGCTGATCTTGAACAGCACGTTTTCCATCACATAGCTGCCGTACTGCTGCGACAGGCTGAAGCGGCGCTTGTCTTCAGGCTTGAGCGCCAAGTCCTTGTTGGTGTGGCTGAACAGCACATCGTAGAAGCCCCACTGCGGCGCACTCAGCACTCCCGGAATGCCCATCTCGCCACGCAGGGCGATATCCGCCAGGCGCACGCCACGGCTGGAGGCGTCCCCCGCCGCCCAGGACTTGCGCGAACCAGCATTCGGCGCATGCCGATAGGTGCGCAGCGCCTGGCCATCGACAAAGGCATGGGACAACGCCGCCAGCAGCTGTTCGCGGTTGGCCCCCATCAGCTTGGCGGTGACCGCGGTCGAGGCGACTTTCACCAGCAGCACATGGTCGAGGCCGACCCGGTTGAAGGAGTTCTCCAGGGCAATCACCCCCTGGATCTCATGGGCCATGATCATGGCCTCGAGTACCGCGCGCATGGTCAGCGGCGCCTCGCCATTGACCACGCGTTTTTGCGACAGGTGGTCGGCCACGGCGAGGATGCCGCCGAGGTTGTCGGAAGGATGGCCCCACTCAGCGGCGAGCCAGGTGTCGTTGTAGTCCAGCCAACGGACGATGCAGCCGATATCCCAGGCTGCCTTGACCGGGTCCAGGCGGAAACTGGTGCCCGGTACTCGCGCGCCAAAGGGTACGACCGTGCCCTCGACCATGGGCCCCAGGTGCTTGGTGCATTCGGGAAAGCGCAGGGCCAGCAGGCCGCAGCCGAGGGTGTCCATCAGGCAGTTGCGGGCGGTATCCAGAGCCTCGTGGGACTCGACCCGGTAGTTCAGAACGTAGTCGGCGATGTCCTGCAGGACCTGGTCGTAATCGGGTCGTTCGTTCAGATCAACGTTGGCGCTCATGGGCAGTTCACTCCATCAAGGGTTAGGTGTGCGTTGCATCCTCAAGGTCAGGCTGATCGAGTTGTTTTTATTCACCCCATTGTAGGAGCGAGCTTGCTCCTACAGGGGCTGTTTATGATTTAGAAAGCATCGCCGGGCACACGCACCCAGCCTTCCATCAAGACCCGCGCGCTGCGGCTCATGATGGCCTTGGTCACGCTCCATTCGCCGTTGTCCTGCACGGCTTCGGCGCCGACGCGCAAGGTCCCCGACGGGTGGCCGAAACGCACCGCGCTGCGCTCACCACCGCCAGCCGCCAGGTTGACCAGGGTCCCGGGGATCGCCGCCGCCGTGCCGATGGCCACCGCGGCGGTGCCCATCATCGCGTGGTGCAGCTTGCCCATGGACAGCGCGCGCACCAGCAGATCGACATCCGCAGCCTGCACCGCCTTGCCGCTGGAAGCCTGGTAGTCCGCGGGCGGCGCGACAAAGGCAACCTTGGGCGTGTGCTGACGCTTGGCCGCTTCGTCCAGGTGCTGGATCAGCCCCATGCGCAGCGCGCCGTGGGCGCGGATGGTCTCGAACATCGCCAGCGCCTTGGGGTCGCCATTGATATCGCCCTGCAGCTCGGTGCCGCTGTAGCCGATGTCGCGAGCGTTGATGAAGATGGTCGGGATCCCGGCATTGATCATGGTGGCCTTGAAAGTCCCGACACCCGGCACCTCCAGGTCGTCCACCAGGTTGCCGGTGGGGAACATCGAACCACCGGCGCCCTCTTCCTCGGCTGCCGGGTCCATGAACTCCAGCTGCACCTCGGCCGCCGGGAAGGTCACGCCATCCAGTTCGAAATCGCCGGTTTCCTGCACCGCGCCGTTGGTCATCGGCACATGGGCGATGATGGTCTTGCCGATATTGGCCTGCCAGATGCGCACCACGGCCACGCCGTTCTGCGGGATGCGCTCGGCATCTACCAGGCCGCTGCTGATGGCGAAGGAACCGACCGCCGCCGACAGGTTGCCGCAGTTGCCGCTCCAGTCGACGAAAGGCTTGTCGATGGACACCTGGCCGAACAGGTAATCCACGTCATGACCGGGCTTGATGCTTTTCGACAGGATCACCGTCTTGCTGGTGCTGGACGTGGCGCCGCCCATACCGTCGATCTGCTTGTCGTACGGGTCGGGGCTGCCGATCACCCGCAACAGCAACGCATCACGGGCCGCGCCCGGCAGCTGCGCCGCCTCGGGCAGGTCTTGCAGGCTGAAGAACACGCCCTTGCTGGTGCCGCCACGCATATAGGTGGCGGGAATCTTGATTTGCGCTACGAAAGCCATGAATTTCGGTCCTGATAAAGACCGAGGGCGGCGCCTTGCGGCCTGCCCCCGGTACGTCACTTAACTGGCGACAGCCGATTCGAGGAAGTCCTGGGCAAAACGCTGCAACACCCCGCCCGCTTCGTAGATCGACACCTCTTCGGCGGTGTCGAGGCGGCAGGTCACCGGTACCTCGATGCGCTCGCCGCTCTTGCGCTGGATCACCAGGGTCAGGGTGGCGCGCGGCTTGCGCTCGCCCACCACATCGAAGGTTTCGGTGCCGTCGATGCCCAGGGTCTTGCGGTCGGTGCCCGGCTTGAACTCCAGCGGCAGCACGCCCATACCCACCAGGTTGGTGCGGTGGATGCGCTCGAAGCCTTCGGCGGCGATGGCCTCCACCCCGGCCAGACGCACGCCCTTGGCCGCCCAGTCACGGGACGAACCCTGGCCGTAGTCGGCGCCGGCGATGATGATCAGCGGCTGCTTGCGCTGCATATAGGTTTCGATGGCTTCCCACATCCGGGTGACCTGGCCTTCCGGCTCGATCCGCGCCAGCGAACCCTGCTTGACCTTGCCGCCTTCCTGGACCATTTCGTTGAACAGTTTCGGGTTGGCGAAGGTCGCGCGCTGCGCGGTCAGATGGTCGCCCCGGTGGGTCGCGTAGGAGTTGAAGTCCTCTTCCGGCAGGCCCATTTTCGCCAGGTATTCGCCGGCTGCGCTGTCGAGCATGATGGCGTTGGACGGCGACAAGTGATCGGTGGTGATGTTGTCCGGCAGCACCGCCAGCGGACGCATACCGGTCAGGCTGCGCGCACCGGCCAGGGCGCCTTCCCAGTACGGTGGACGGCGGATGTAGGTGCTCATTTCGCGCCAATCGTACAGCGGCTCGACCTTGGGCCCGGTGTCTTCGTGAATGGCGAACATCGGGATGTACACCTTGCGGAACTGCTCCGGTTTCACCGAAGCCTTGACCACCGCGTCGATCTCTTCGTCGCTCGGCCAGATGTCCTTGAGGCGGATTTCCTTGCCGTTGGCATCCAGGCCCAGCACGTCCTTCTCGATGTCGAAGCGGATGGTCCCGGCAATCGCATAGGCCACCACCAGCGGCGGCGAAGCGAGAAACGCCTGCTTGGCATACGGGTGGATACGCCCGTCGAAGTTACGGTTGCCCGACAGCACCGCGGTGGCATACAGGTCGCGGTCGATGATCTCTTTCTGGATCACCGGGTCCAGCGCGCCGGACATGCCGTTGCAGGTGGTGCAGGCAAAGGCCACGACGCCAAAGCCCAATTGCTCCAGCTCATGGGTCAAGCCGGCTTCGTCCAGGTACATGGCCACGGTCTTGGAACCCGGCGCCAGCGACGACTTGACCCAGGGTTTGCGGGTCAGGCCGAGCTTGTTGGCGTTGCGCGCCAGCAGGCCGGCGGCGATCACGTTGCGCGGGTTGCTGGTGTTGGTGCAACTGGTGATGGCCGCGATGATCACCGCACCATCGGGCATTTGCCCCGGCAGCTCTTCCCACTGGCCGGCGATGCCCTTGGCCGCCAGGTCGCTGGTCGCCACCCGGGCGTGAGGGTTGCTCGGGCCCGCCATGTTGCGCACCACCGAGGACAGGTCGAACTGCAAGCCGCGCTCGTACTGCGCGTCGTTCAGGCTGTCGGCCCACAGGCCGGCCTGCTTGGCATAGGTCTCGACCAACTGCACTTGCTCGTCTTCACGGCCGGTGAGCTTGAGGTAGTCGATGGTCTGTTGGTCGATGTAGAACATCGCCGCGGTGGCACCGTATTCCGGGGCCATGTTGGAGATGGTCGCGCGGTCGCCCAGGGTCAGCGCCGCGGCGCCTGCGCCGAAGAACTCCAGGTAGGCACCCACCACTTTCTGCTTGCGCAGGAACTCGGTCAGCGCCAGCACCATATCGGTGGCGGTGATGCCCGGTTGCAGCTTGCCAGTCAACTCGACGCCGACGATTTCCGGCAGGCGCATCCAGGACGCCCGGCCGAGCATCACGCTTTCCGCTTCCAGGCCGCCGACGCCGATGGCGATCACGCCCAGGGCATCCACGTGCGGGGTGTGGCTGTCGGTGCCGACGCAGGTATCGGGAAAGGCCACGCCATCGCGCGCCTGGATCACCGGCGACATTTTCTCCAGGTTGATCTGGTGCATGATGCCGTTGCCCGGCGGGATCACGTCGACATTCTTGAAGGCCTTCTTGGTCCAGTTGATGAAGTGGAAACGGTCTTCGTTGCGCCGGTCTTCCACGGCGCGGTTCTTGGCGAACGCGTCCGGGTCGAAGCCGCCGCACTCCACCGCCAGCGAGTGGTCGACGATCAACTGGGTCGGCACCACCGGGTTGACCTGGGCCGGGTCGCCGCCCTGGTCGGCGATGGCATCGCGCAGGCCGGCCAGGTCCACCAGGGCGGTCTGGCCAAGAATGTCGTGGCACACCACACGGGCCGGGAACCACGGAAAGTCGAGGTCGCGCTTGCGCTCGATCAATTGCTTCAGGGAGTCGGTCAGGGTCGCCGGATCACAACGACGCACCAGGTTTTCCGCGAGCACGCGCGAGGTGTACGGCAGGGTGTCGTAGGCACCGGGCTGGATCGCCTCGACGGCCGCGCGGGTGTCGAAGTAGTCCAGTCGGGTACCGGGTAACGGTTTACGAAATTCAGTGTTCATCGTCAGGACTCGGTCACGGTGATTGCAAAAGGTGGTGCTGCTGAAACCGCTCCCCGGTAGGAGCGAAGCTTGCTCGCGATAGCGGTTTGACGGTCGACATCGATGGTGAATGTCAGTCCGTCTTCGCGGGCAAGCCTCGCTCCTACCGGGCTCCGGGTTTAGCCAGGGCGTTCAAGCAGCCACCATTCAGCGACGTTCGATTGGCACGAACTTGCGCTGTTCGACGCCGACGTACTCGGCGCTTGGACGAATGATGCGGTTGTTGGCGCGCTGTTCGAACACGTGGGCCGCCCAGCCGGTCAGGCGCGAGCAGACGAAGATCGGGGTGAACAGCTTGGTCGGGATGCCCATGAAGTGGTACGCCGAGGCATGGTAGAAGTCGGCGTTGGGGAACAGCTTCTTCTGCTCCCACATGGTCTTGTCGATGGCTTCGGAAACCGGGAACAACACCTTGTCGCCCACTTCATCGGCGAGTTTTTTCGACCAGCCCTTGATCACCTCGTTGCGCGGGTCGTTGTCTTTGTAGATCGCATGGCCGAAGCCCATGATCTTGTCCTTGCGCTCGAGCATGCCGAGGGTGCCCTTGATCGCCTCTTCCGGCGAAGAAAAACGCTCGATCATCTCCATCGCCGCCTCGTTGGCGCCGCCGTGCAGAGGGCCGCGCAGCGAACCGATGGCCGCGGTGACGCAGGAGTACAGGTCCGACAGGGTCGAGGCACAGACCCGGGCGGTGAAGGTCGAGGCGTTGAATTCGTGCTCGGCGTAGAGGATCAGCGACACGTTCATCACCTTGACGTGCAGCTCGCTCGGCTTCTTGTCGTGCAGCAGGTGCAGGAAGTGGCTACCGATGCACGGCTCGTCGGTCACGCAATCGATGCGCTTGCCGTCGTGGCTGAAGCGGTACCAGTAGCACATGATCGCCGGGAACGCGGCCAGCAGGCGGTCGGTGACGTCACGCTGCCGGGAGAAGTCCTGTTCCGGCTCGATATTGCCGAGGAACGAGCAGCCGGTGCGCATCACATCCATCGGATGGGCGTCGGCCGGAATGCGCTCCAGCACTTCTTTCAGCGCCTGCGGCAGGTCGCGCAGCTTGCTCAGTTTCTGGGCGTAGGCGTCCAGCTGCGCCTGGGTCGGCAGCTCGCCGTACAGCAGCAGGTAGGCCACTTCCTCGAACTGGGCGTCGGCCGCCAGTTCACGGACGTCGTAACCCCGGTAGGTCAACCCGGCACCGGCCTGGCCCACGGTCGACAAGGCAGTCTGTCCGGCCACCTGGCCACGCAGGCCAGCGCCACTCAATACTTTTGCTTCGGCCATTGCTCTCTCCAATCTTGAATTTGTTAGGGAATCGGCAACTTCATGGGTCGGAATTCACCCCGACACCGCAGGAACGAAACGGCTCACGATGCTGATCGGCATACCCCGGTGTATCAGGGGCTGCGCGTTATCGTTAACGTCCATCGCGGGCAAGCCTCGCTCCTATAAAGGTTGGTTCAGCTTTTCTTCTGGGCGAACAGCGCATCGAGCTTCTGCTCGAAGGTGTGGTAGTCGATGCGGTCGTACAGCTCCATGCGGGTCTGCATGGTGTCGATCACGTTCTGCTGGGTACCGTCGCGACGGATCGCGGTGTAGACATTTTCCGCCGCCTTGTTCATGGCACGGAACGCCGACAGTGGGTACAGCACCAGGGAAACATCCACGGATTTCAGCTGTTCGGTGGTGTACAGCGGCGTGGCGCCGAACTCGGTGATGTTGGCCAGGATCGGCGCTTTCACCCGACTGGCGAAGATCTTGTACATCTCCAGCTCAGTGATGGCTTCCGGGAACACCATGTCGGCGCCGGCCTCGATACAGGCGGCGGCGCGGTCCAGGGCCGACTCCAGCCCCTCCACCGCCAGCGCGTCGGTACGGGCCATGATCACGAAGCTGTCGTCGGTGCGGGCATCCACCGCGGCCTTGATGCGGTCGACCATTTCCTGCTGGGAGACGATCTCTTTGTTCGGACGGTGGCCGCAGCGCTTGGCGCCGACCTGGTCCTCGATGTGAATCGCCGCCGCGCCGAACTTGATCATCGACTTGACGGTGCGCGCCACGTTGAACGCCGACGAACCGAAACCGGTGTCCACGTCCACCAGCAGCGGCAGGTCGCAGACGTCGGTGATGCGGCGCACGTCGGTCAGCACGTCATCGAGCCCGGTGATGCCCAGATCCGGCACGCCGAGGGAGCCGGCCGCCACCCCGCCACCGGACAGGTAGATCGCCTTGAACCCGGCGCGCTTGGCCAGCAGCGCATGGTTGGCATTGATCGCGCCGACCACCTGCAAGGGTCGTTCGCTGGCGACCGCATCGCGGAAGCGCTGGCCTGGAGTGCTCTTGTTATTGGAACTCATGACTCACCTCTCTAGGGCGCGCACTCTGGAAAGTGACGGGCAATGTTGCGTTTGGAAGCGCCGATGTGACGGCGCATCAACAACTCGGCCAGTTCGCCGTCGCGATCGGCAATGGCATCGAGAATCCGGTGGTGCTCGGCGAACGCCTGGTGCGGGCGGTTGGGCGTGGCGGAAAACTGGATGCGGTACATGCGCACCAATTGGTACAGCTCGCCGCAGAGCATCTGCGTGAGGGTGCGGTTGCCGGCGCCCTGGATGATCCGGTAATGGAAGTCGAAATCGCCTTCCTGCTGGTAGTAACCGACCCCGGCCTGGAACGCCGCGTCGCGCTCATGGGTATCGAGGACCCGGCGCAGCTCGTCGATTTCCTCGTTGGTCATGCGCTCGGCGGCCAGGCGACAGGCCATGCCTTCCAGGGACTCGCGGATTTCGTAGAGTTCGATCAGCTCGGCATGGCTCAGGGACACCACCCGCGCCCCGACATGGGGCACCCGCACCAGCAGGCGCTGGCCTTCCAGACGGTGGATCGCCTCGCGCAGCGGGCCACGGCTGATGCCGTAGGTGCGCGCCAGTTCCGGCTCGGAAATCTTGCTGCCCGGGGCGATCTCGCCCTTGACGATGGCCGCCTGAATGCGCCTGAAGACGTTCTCGGACAAGGTTTCCGAATCGTCCTGCGTCACGGCGGGGGGATCGAGCTGATCCAGCATATTGTCGACACCTTGAAAATCAATGCGACAAAAACTAGCCAATACAGCTCATCCAGTCAAAGGAAAAATAGATATTGTCGACAATCGTCTAATAACCCTTTGCACCAAACCGGCACAAAAGCCCCCGCCCCGCCGCTGGCGCCATAAAACCAGCATGCTAGAATGCCGCCCGCATTTGCCTGTCATATTAATAAGGCAGCACACGAGGGAGCTTGCGCAGCAATGCCAGTCGCCTTGAACTGAAGAACCCATGCAACGCACCAGGATCTATGAGACTCAAGGCCTTCTCCATACTGTTCTGCCTGCTCGGCCTGCCGGGCCTGAGTGCCGCCGCTGGCAAGACCGTTTACGGTCTGAATGAATACGCCAGACTGTCCGGGATCGACCTGGAAGTCGCCGCCAAGCTCGACACTGGCGCCAAGACCGCCTCCCTCAGCGCCCGCGACATCAAGCGTTTCAAACGCAATGGCGAGTCCTGGGTACGCTTCTACCTGGCCATCGACGCCGCCCATTCCCACCCCATCGAACGTCCGCTGGCCCGCGTCAGCAAGATCAAGCGCCGCGCCGGCGACTACGACCCCGATGAGGAAAACAACAAGAAGTACACCGCGCGCCCGGTCATCGAGCTGGATATCTGCATGGGCGGGGCCCTGCGCAGCATAGAAGTGAACTTGACCGACCGCAGTGCATTCCAATACCCGCTCTTGATCGGCTCCGAAGCGCTCAAGCGCTTCGATGCACTGGTCGACCCCAGTCTTAAATACGCTGCTGGCAAACCTGCCTGCGCCACCGACGCTCATACCGCAGAGTAATTCCAATGCGCTCTCTTACCCTCCATCTGAAAATGCTGATCGCCATCCTGGTGGTGCTGGGCATTTCGGTCACGGCCTATCAGATTTTCGTGCTCGGCATCCCGGTGACCGAAGACGCCACCGACGACCTGTGGAACATCGACGCCAAGGTCGAATTCGTCGCCAACGCCAAGGACCCGATCAAGATCCAGATGTTCGTGCCGCCCCTGAGCCGCGACTATGTCAGCCTGAACGAGAGCTTCATCTCCAATAACTACGGGGTGGCGGTGAACCGCGTCGACGGCAACCGCAAGGTCACCTGGTCGGCACGCCGCGCCAAGGGCAACCAGACCCTCTACTACCGCCTGGTCCTGACCAAGCGCTACACCGCGGAAAAAGCCAAGATCAAGGGCCCGACCTTCCGCGACAGCATCGCCGTCGAAGGCCCGGAAAAGATCGCCGCCGAAGCCCTGCTCGCGCCGATCCGCCAGCACTCGGCCGACGTCGAGACCTTCATCAGCGAAGCCATCAAGCGGGTCAACAACAGCAACGACGACAACGCCAAGATGCTCCTGGCGGGCGATCCGTCGCCGGCGCACAAGGCCAAGATCGTCGACCTGCTGCTGTCCATCGCCCACGTGCCGATGGAGAAGGTCCATACCATCCGCCTGGTGGCCGACCAGCCACAGGCCCCGGAACTGTGGCTGCGCAGCTTCAACGGTACCGACTGGCTGTACTTCAACCCGGAAACCGGCGAACAGGGCCTGCCCAGCGACCGCCTGCTGTGGTGGATCGGTGACGACAGCCTGATCACCGTCGATGGCGGCAAGAAAGCCACCGTCACCTTCAGCCTGAACAACAGTGAAATGAACGCCATTCGCCTGGCCAAGCTGACCGACGAGAACACCGACGCCAACTTCCTCGAATACTCGCTGTACGGCCTGCCGCTGCAGACCCAGCAAACCTTCATGATCATGGTGATGATCCCGATCGGCGTGCTGGTGATCCTGGTGCTGCGCAACCTGATCGGCCTGCAGACCCTGGGTACCTTCACCCCGGTGCTGATCGCCCTGGCCTTCCGCGAAACCCAGCTGGGCTTCGGCATCGTGCTGTTCACCGTGATCACCGCGCTCGGGCTGTCGCTCAGGTCCTACCTGGAACACCTGAAACTGCAGATGCTGCCGAGGCTGTCGGTGGTGCTGACCTTCGTCGTGGTGCTGATCGCCGCCATCAGCCTGTTCAGCCACAAGCTCGGCCTGGAACGCGGCCTGTCGGTCGCCCTGTTCCCGATGGTGATCCTGACCATGACCATCGAACGCCTGTCGATCACCTGGGAAGAACGTGGCGCCGGCCATGCGATGAAAGTCGCCATCGGCACGCTGTTCGCCGCCTCCCTGGCACACCTGATCATGAGCGTGCCGGAGCTGGTCTACTTCGTCTTCACCTTCCCGGCTATGCTGCTGATCCTGGTGGGCTTCATGCTGGCGATGGGTCGCTACCGCGGCTACCGCCTGACCGAGCTCATGCGTTTCAAAGCCTTCGTCAAGGCTGAATCCTGATGTTCGGCTTGTGGAAGACCTGGAAGGCCCTGGAAGCCCGGGGCATCATGGGGATCAATCGGCGTAACGCGGACTACGTGCTCAAGTACAACAAGCGCAGCCTGTACCCGATCGTCGACGACAAGATCATCACCAAGGAACGCGCGATCAAGGCCGGCATCCATGTGCCGGAACTGTATCCACCGAGAAGGAAATCGACAAGCTCGGCGAGATCCTCAAAGGGCGCAACGACTTCGTGATCAAGCCGGCCCAGGGCGCCGGCGGCGACGGCATCATCGTGATTGCCGACCGTTTCGAGGGTCGCTACCGCACGGTATCGGGCAAGATCATCAGTCATGAAGAAATCGAGCACCACATCTCCAGCATCCTCACCGGCCTCTATTCCCTGGGCGGCCACCGTGACCGGGCGCTGATCGAATACCGGGTGACCCCGGACCAGATCTTCAAGAGCATCAGCTATGAAGGCGTTCCGGACATCCGCATCATCGTGCTCATGGGCTACCCGGTGATGGCCATGCTGCGCCTGCCGACCCGCCAGTCCGGCGGCAAGGCCAACCTGCACCAGGGCGCCATCGGCGTCGGTGTCGACCTGGCCACCGGCCTGACCCTGCGCGGCACCTGGCTGAACAACATCATCGCCAAGCACCCGGACACCACCAACGCGGTGGACGGCGTGCAACTGCCCTACTGGGACGGTTTCATGAAGCTGGCGGCCGGCTGTTACGAGCTGTGCGGCCTGGGCTACATCGGGGTCGACATGGTACTGGACCAGGAAAAGGGCCCGCTGATCCTCGAGCTCAACGCCCGCCCCGGCCTGAACATCCAGATCGCCAACGACTGCGGCCTGACCCAGCGCACCCATGCGGTCGAAGCCCACCTCAAGGAGCTGAAAGCCCGCGGCATCAGCGAAACCGTCGAGCAGCGCGTGCAGTTTGCCCAGGACCTGTTCGGCCATATCCCGGCGGTGGAAGGCTGATCCACGGCAAAAGCTATCGCGGGCAAGCCTCGCTCCGACAAGACACCGACCTGTAGGAGCGAGGCTTGCCCGCGATAGCCAACCTTCACTCCCCCCTCTCAGCCTGTCGCCAATCTGCTCATCCCCGACATCCCCACTAGGAGCAAATCCTTGAGGGGACTACAATCGCCAGCCGCGCTCCTCCGATGGCTGATCCGCCCCGCATGTTGACCTGCTCCGTACACCCGCTGCCCTATCGCACCAACCCCGCCGAGTATTTCGCGGCGATCCGCCATGCCCCTGGCGCCGTCCTGCTCGACAGCGGTCGGCCCAGTGCCGAGCGCGGCCGCTACGACCTGCTCAGCGCCTGGCCACGGGCCCAGCTGGCCGTGCTCGAGGACGAAAGCGGCGAAGGTTTCCTGCAACGCCTGCGGCTCAACCTGGAGCAACTGGGCCAGGCGGCGATCCCGGCGCCTTACCAGCTACCTTTCGCCGGCGGGCTGATCGGCTACCTCAGCTATGACTTCGGACGCCATCTGGAACGCCTGCCCAGCCAGGCCCTGGATGACCTGCAACTGCCCGATGCGCGCTTCGGCCTCTACGACTGGGCGCTGATCAGCGACCATCAGCAGCACACCAGCCAACTGGTGTTCCACCCCGCCCTCGCCGCCGCCGAACGCCAGCGCCTGATCGCCCTGTTTGGCCAGGCGCCGGCCAGCACCCACGACAGCTTCAAGCTCAGCGGGCCGATGCGTCCCGACCTCAGCGCCGCGCAGTATCAGCAGGCGTTCGAGCGCATCCAGGCGTACATCCAGGCCGGCGACTGCTATCAGGTCAACTTCGCCCAGCGCTTTCGCGCGCCCTGTGCCGGCGATCCGTGGAGCGCCTACTGCGCGCTGCGCGCGGCCTGCCCGACGCCTTTTTCCGGGTTCCAGAGCCTGCCGGAAGGTGGCGCGGTGCTGAGCCTGTCGCCGGAGCGCTTCGTGCGGATCAGTGAGCGCCAGGTGGAAACCCGGCCGATCAAGGGCACCCGCCCACGCAGCCAGGATGCCGCCGAAGACGCGGCGAACGCCGCCGAGCTGCTGGCCAGCCCCAAGGACCGCGCGGAAAACCTGATGATCGTCGACCTGCTGCGCAACGACCTGGGCCGCACCTGCCGCATCGGCTCGGTACGGGTGCCGGAGCTGTTCAGCCTGGAGAGCTACCCCAACGTGCACCACCTGGTGAGCAGCGTTACCGGCGAGCTGGCGGACGACAAGGATGCCCTGGACCTGATCGCTGGCAGCTTCCCCGGCGGCTCGATCACCGGTGCGCCGAAGATCCGCGCCATGCAGATCATCGACGAGCTGGAGCCGACCCGACGCGGGCTGTATTGCGGTTCGTTGCTGTACCTGGACGTGCGTGGCGAGATGGACAGCTCGATCGCCATCCGCAGCCTGCTGGTCAAGGATGGGCAGGTCTGCTGCTGGGGCGGTGGCGGGATTGTCGCGGATTCGGACTGGCAGGCCGAGTATCAGGAGTCCATCACCAAGGTGAAGGTGCTGCTGGAGACCTTGCAGAGCCTTTAAAGGCATCGCGGGCAAGTCGGATCGCCGCCCGCTCGCTCCTACAGATCGATGTCGTTCACGGCAATGTGGTACGAAGCGGACCTGTAGGAGCGAGGCTTGCCCGCGATAGCCACACCGCGAACCTACAGGCTCAACTCACGGTTCGACGCCTTGAGGAATTCCTGCTTCAGCTCGGCAAAGCTGTGTACCGCCGGGAACTGCGGGAACTCGCGAATCACATTATCCGGAGCATGGAACAGAATGCCGGCATCGGCCTCGCCGAGCATGCTGGTGTCGTTGTACGAATCCCCCGCCGCAATCACCCGGTAGTACAGGCTCTTGAAGGCCAGCACCGACTGGCGCTTGGGGTCTTTCTGGCGCAGCTGGTAACCGGTCACCCGACCGCTGTCGTCGGTGACCAGGCGATGGCACAGCAACGTGGGGAAACCCAGCTGGCGCATCAGCGGCTGGGAAAACTCATAGAAGGTGTCGGAAAGAATCACCACCTGGAAACGCTCGCGCAGCCAGTCAACGAATTCGATGGCGCCGTCCAGCGGCTTGAGGGTGGCGATCACTTCCTGAATGTCCGACAGCTTCAGGCCGTGCTCGTCGAGAATCCGCAGGCGCTGCTTCATCAGCACATCGTAGTCGGGGATATCCCGGGTGGTCGCCTTGAGGGATTCAATCCCGGTTTTTTCGGCAAAGGCGATCCAGATTTCCGGGACCAGTACACCTTCCAGGTCGAGACAGGCAATTTCCACAAGACACTCCCATTTGTATTGGTTATTCGAGCGAGCAAAAGGACCGCCGAACTCTAGCGATTCGCCCTGGCCCACGCAACGCAAGGAGCGCGCCAGGCGGGGGCGGATTTTGTTACCATCGCCAGTATCTAGAGCGCTCAGCGCCACCGACCTGTAGGAAACCGCCTTGATGAGCCCATCGTTCAATGTCGCTGAACTCGCTGCGACCTATGCCCAAAAATCCGCCCAGGACATTCTCAAACTGGCCTTTGCCGAGTTTGGCGATGACCTGTGGATCTCTTTCAGTGGTGCCGAGGATGTGGTGCTGGTGGACATGGCCTGGAAGCTGAACAAGAACGTCAAGGTCTTCAGCCTCGACACCGGTCGCCTGCACCCGGAAACCTACAGGTTCATCGAACAGGTACGCGAGCACTACAAGATCGACATCGAAGTGGTTTCGCCGGACCACGCCAAGCTCGAGCCTTTCGTCAAGGAGAAAGGCCTGTTCAGCTTCTACAAGGACGGCCACGGCGAGTGCTGCGGCATCCGCAAGATCGAGCCGCTGCGCCGCAAGCTGTCCACCGTCAGCGCCTGGGCCACCGGCCAGCGTCGCGACCAGAGCCCGGGCACCCGCAGCCAGGTGGCGGTGCTGGAGATCGACAGCGCCTTTTCCACCCCGGAACGCACCCTGTACAAGTTCAACCCACTGGCGCAGATGACCAGCGAAGAGATCTGGGGTTACATCCGCATGCTCGAACTGCCGTACAACAGCCTGCATGAGCGCGGCTTCATCAGCATCGGCTGCGAGCCTTGCACCCGCCCGGTGCTGCCGAACCAGCACGAGCGCGAAGGCCGCTGGTGGTGGGAAGAAGCCACGCAGAAGGAATGCGGCCTGCACGCCGGCAATATCATCAGCAAGGGCTAAGCCCCCAACTCCTCTTTCCTCTGGTCTGTCGGAGTGAAGCTGGCTCGCGAAGCGGTGTGTCAGATACGCCGTCTCACGAGCCAGCTTCGCTCCTACAGAAGCCCCTCCTCCCGGTAAAAACCTTGTACACATAAGCGTCACCATAGGTGCCATTTTTGTGTGCAATTTATGCCTCTACGCCCCAGAAAGTTACACCCTTCTCCCTGGGCCATTCTCCACCGCGCTCACACCCCACCCCCTCGAAAAATATATACCTGTTCAAACGGTCAATTTATAACTTCAAAGTTTCAGCCACTTAGAAATTATTAAGAAAAAACCGAAATTATCGAGCGCTTGCTTAGATTGGGATCTGGCACGGAAGTGGCTTAAGTCGCTTCGCATCTTGTATACAACTTAAACAAAAAATACATACACTTTATATCCGCAAGCCGGGTTCCCGAATCCGCCTGCTGATGCCCAGAACCCAGTGATTCCCGGACCCGCGCCGAAGACTGCCGAGCCTTGCGCTCAAGCACAGTCAGCGCCGGCCCGCGATCAGGAGCCAGCCGGAATGCGTACAAGTCCTTCCAATAACATCGCACTGGATTTGCCCTCCTCCCACCTCGCCCCCAGTATCGCCCACGGCCCCGCCGCCACGGTCGACCTCAGCCCGCGCCTGCACAACCGCGACCTGGCGCCAACCAAGGTCGAAGGCCGGCGCTGGGGCGGCTATAGCATCTTTGCCCTGTGGACCAATGACGTGCACAACATCGCCAATTACTCCTTCGCCATCGGCCTGTATGCCCTGGGCCTGGGCGGCTGGCAGATCCTCCTGTCCCTGGGGATCGGCGCGGCGCTGGTGTACTTCTTCATGAACCTGTCCGGCTACATGGGCCAGAAGACCGGCGTGCCCTTTCCGGTGATCAGCCGTATCAGCTTCGGTATCCATGGCGCGCAGATTCCGGCGCTGATCCGCGCGGTGATCGCCATCGCCTGGTTCGGCATCCAGACCTACCTGGCTTCGGTGGTGTTTCGCGTGTTGCTCACGGCCATCCACCCGGGCTTCGCCGATTATGACCACAACTCGATCCTCGGCCTGTCGAGCCTGGGCTGGGTGTGTTTCGTGGCGATCTGGCTGGTCCAGCTGGCGATCCTCGCCTACGGCATGGAAATGGTCCGGCGTTACGAAGCCTTCGCCGGCCCGGTGATCCTGGTGACCGTTGCCGCCCTCGCCGCCTGGATGTTCACCCAGGCCAACGCCCGCATCGCCTGGTCGATCCACGAGCCGCTGAGCGGTGGCGAGATGTGGCGCCAGATCTTCGCCGGCGGCGCGCTGTGGCTGGCGATCTACGGCACGCTGATCCTCAATTTCTGCGACTTCGCCCGCTCCTCGCCCTGCCGCCGGACCATCAAGGTCGGCAATTTCTGGGGGCTACCGGTGAACATCCTGGTGTTCGCGGCTATCACCGTATTGCTCTGCGGCGCGCAGTTCCAGATCAACGGCAAGATCATCGAAAGCCCGACCGAAATCATCGCCTCGATCCCCAACACCTTCTTTCTGGTGCTCGGCTGCCTGGCGTTCCTGATCGTCACCGTGGCGGTGAACATCATGGCCAACTTCGTCGCCCCGGCCTTCGTGCTCAGCAACCTGGCGCCGAAGTACCTGACCTTTCGCCGCGCCGGGCTGATCAGTGCGACCATCGCGGTGCTGATCCTGCCGTGGAACCTCTACAACAGCCCGCTGGTGATTGTGTACTTCCTGTCCGGGCTCGGCGCCCTGCTGGGGCCGCTGTACGGGGTGATCATGGTCGACTACTGGCTGCTGCGCAAAGGCCGGATCAATGTGCCCGAGCTGTACAGCGAGAACCCGCAAGGCGCGTATTTCTACAGCCGCGGGGTCAACCTGCGGGCGGTGGCGGCGTTCATTCCGTCGGCGCTGATCGCCATCGTCCTGGCCCTGGTGCCGGGGTTTGCCAGCGTCTCGCCCTTCTCCTGGCTGATCGGCGCCGGCATTGCCGGCCTGCTATACCTGATCATCGCCAAACGCCAGCCGCACTATGCGGATGTCAGCGGCGAATCCATCGCAGTCGATAACGTCTGCCACTAACCTTGAACGGCCTGCTTGCCGCGGGCCCCGAATACCTCACCGATAAGGACAGCCCATGCGAATTCTCGTGGTCAACGTCAACACCACCGACTCCAT
>Ga0207976_100402_pt1 | contig 17903 bp, 12 predicted proteins | sample LakWasMe94_HOW11_2_FD_183916 | JGI IMG/M metagenome (GOLD analysis project Ga0207976, IMG submission 183916) | Freshwater sediment methanotrophic microbial communities from Lake Washington under simulated oxygen tension - Sediment Metagenome... | ecosystem: Environmental > Aquatic > Freshwater >... | reverse complement strand
GGAGGCGGTGCAACGCTATTCTGTGCTATCCATAGGTGATGGCCTGGTCACCCAGATACCGGCACTATTCGTATCGATCGCCGCCGGCATCACCATTACCCGTACAGCACCTGACAACTCCGCCAATCTTGGCGACCAGATCGGGCGTCAATTGGGTGCGCAACCGCGCGCCATGCTATTGGCCGCAGGCGTCATGGTTTTGTTCGCACTCGTACCAGGTTTTCCAACGCTAACCTTCTTGGTGCTCGCCATGACGATGGCGATCTTGAGCATGACACTGACCCGACGTCAGCAAGGGCTGCGCGCTGCGCGCGTTGAAGTGGAGGTACCGGCGGCCGCCCGCGAGGGCGAGTCAACACCGGTTTTACTGCAGTTGGGAAGATCTTCTGAGCGCCCGCCATCATCCTTTCGACTTGATCTCAGTGAAACCTTGGTCCAGCGCATCGGAGCCTCCGCGCTCAATGCCGCGCTAGAGAACGAACGTGCAAAACTTCGCGATCTCTATGGCATCCCATTCCCGGGTTTGGTTTTGCGCAGCACAATCGGCATGCCAGACCATGCGTTCTCTATCCTGGTTCAGGATCTGGCCGAACTGACACTGGCTATTCCAGAATCCGCGTTGCTGGTGCAAGGTGCGATGGATGCAACAAACTGGCGGCAATTCAAAGAAAAATACCAGGTTTTGATAGAGCCCGCACCCGAATGGCTGATGCCCGCCTGCTGGGTTTCTGCAGCTCACCGCGACGCATTGATTGCCCAATCGTTGGAGATACTGGAGCCCGCCAGTGTGATCGCGCAGTTGGTCATGCGTGCCATTCAGCGCAACCCTGCCGCTGCGCTGGGGGTGCAAGAGGTGCGACAACTGGTGCGTGAAATCGAGTGGCGTTTTGGTGACCTAGCGCGCGAAGCCCAAGCCATCCTGCCTTTGGGGAGATTGGCCGATCTAATGGCAGCCCTGGCACGGGAGCGTGTGCCTTTGGCCGACTTCCCCGGGCTGCTTCAGGCAGTCGTTACCCATGGTCCTGGCGCACCAGACACCCACACCCTATATGAGGCCATGCGGCTGTCACTGGCGCGCGGCATCGTGGCAAGATTACTGCCAACGCGAACAGCGCAGGCTGGAACCCAGCGTCTGAACGTGGTCACGCTCGACGCCGCATTCGAAACGCACCTGCGAAACGTACTGATGCTCCGCCCAGACGGCCCCTCACTTGCCCTGTCACCTCCGGCATTTGAAAGCGCCTTGGGATCGCTGGTCAACGCCTTTGAAGCCGCAGCCGCCAGTGCCACCCATGTGCTCGTCTTGCCGGGCGACCTCCGTCGCGCCGTTAGTCGATTGTTTCGCGCCGCGTTGCCGCGCGTGGCTTTTCTGTCGCACGAAGAACTCGCCGCTGCTACGGTCTCGGCAAGTGCAGTGGCGCAAGCCAAATGGGTTGGCGCAGTTTCATAAGTAGCTTTCTATTACAAGTTCGACGTACTCCCATGATTTGTGTCTCACCAATGAACTCTTCCATCCACAGCTCGGCGCCATCCAGGCACGATGCCCTCCGTCAACTCTTTCGAAAGCTTGGCAAACACAGCGGTGCTACCGTGGTCGCGCTATGCCTGCTCGCCTCAACACTGTCTCACGCAAGCGATATTCCTTGGCGCAAGGAACGCTTTGATCTCAAGGTCGACTCCGAACCCCTCAACGTTTTTTTGGGCCGAATGCTGACACTACATGGCATCGCCGCCACCATGAGCCCGCCCATCGCCACGGCCAAAATCAATGGACGTTTCCGTGGTCCGGCGGAAACCGTCTTTCGAGAGCTGGCAGACACCTATGGACTCATTTGGTACTACGACGGATCCGTTCTGCACATCTACAGCCTGGCCGAAATGGAATCGCGTCTGCTACAAGTCGGCCCAGCAGATGTTTCACGCATCGAACGCGCACTCATTGAAATGCATCTGCAGGACAACCGGTACCCGCTCAAGATTTCATCCACAGAGGGACAGGTCTTGGTCTCGGGTCCTCCGCACTACGTGCAGTTGGTAAGCGACGTGGTCAATCAAGTGGCCAGCTCGCCCAGCCAGGGACGGCAAAGCGTCGATACGCGCGTGTTTCGGCTGCGTCACGCTCGTGCCGCAGACACCGTCGTGAGCATCGCGGGCTCCGAGACCACGATTCCCGGAGTGGCCCGCATTCTCGGAGAAACACTTGGCCTACCGCGCGTAGAGACAGGCAGTGCACCCAATCGCACGCTACCGGCGACGGTCGTCGGTCTGCGTGGCAAGGGCCAACGGGCAATCGGCCGCACCGATGACACCGCCAATGCGGAGACCTCCGCAAGTCCCACCGCCACCAACACATCCTACCCCGCAGGCGAGAGCAGCCGATCAGGAGGACGGTCAAATGAACCCTTTGCCCGCGATGGCATTGCCACTGGTACGGCAGGTCCACGCCAACCGACAGAAGCTGCGGTGCGGGCCGACCCACGCCTCAATGCCGTAGTCATCCGTGACAGCACTGAACGCATGCCAATGTACGCGAGGCTGATTGCAGATCTTGATGTTGAGGCACCGCTGCTTGAAATCGAGGCCACGGTAATCGACGTGGCCGAAGACAAATCCGAACAATTGGGTATCGATTGGCGCTTGCATGGCTCCAGAGCGGACATCATTAACTCACCCAACAGACTTGCGGGTACCGGCCAAGGAACGCCCAATGCGGCCAACGACTTGCTGTTCACCAGTCAGCCACTGTCATCCGCCTCCGGTCTGGTTGGAACCCTGCTCTTCGGCGATGAGCGCAACTATTTCCTGGCCCGATTGAATGCAATGACGGAGCGAGGCGAGGCCAATCTCATTTCAAAGCCACGTGTCTTGACCCTCGACAACACGGAGGCCGTACTGCAAAGCACGCGAGAATTCTTTGTCCGTATTGCCGGGCGCGACCAAGTCGACCTGTTCAATGTCACACTCGGCTTGGTGCTGCGTGTCACGCCGACATTGATTGAGGATGAGCAGGGAACCCGCATCAAACTCAACATTCGTATTGAGGACGGAAACACCAACAGCGGCGCACAGGTTGACCAAATTCCAGTCGTCAATCGCAATGCAATCGCCACCCAAGCGGTTGTTGGGGACGGTCACAGTCTATTGATTGGAGGCTATGTCATTGAAGAAAAAAATCGCAACGACAGCGGCGTTCCGGGTCTGTCGGATGTGCCAGGCCTGCGCTGGTTGTTCGGTCAAAAGGCTACTTCCACCAAGCGCGTGGAGCGCATTTTTTTGATCACGCCAAGACTGGTCAAGACCGAAGCCATGGTGCGTGAGACCAAACCGAGCGCACTGCCATCCCGCGTCTCAACACCAAGCGGTGTCCAATGAACTCCGCCGTACGCAAATCTCTCGGCAATTCCGAGCAGCCGGGCACTCCGGTAGGGGCGAGCGCCCACTCTGACTCTTTGCTGAAAAGCGGCGCGCGGGACAGTGTTGGCATGGCGGCAGGCTTAGACGCCACGCTTGTGTTGCGGGTATTGACTGGCGCCAACCAGGGAGCCCAGGTTCGAATGCGCGCGGAACGCATGTTGGTTGGCAATCTGGAGTCTGAGTGCGATGTGGTCCTTGATGTCGGTCGTTCACAGCGACACGCCTGCCTGATTCGCGCCAGCTCAGATGGATGGAGCGTGTTGGCCATCGCAGGCGACCTCTGGGTCGGACAGGATACGGTTGAGCTCCAACAGAGCACGTCGATTGTTCCGAACCAGGTGCTGACGCTGGGTGCAACGGCGTTCTGTCTGGGCGACCCTGCGGTCATGGACCGGACTACCCTGCGCATACCAAACAATCTACACCAACCCGCACCGGTCGACAATGCCGCGCCAGTCGCCACCCCCCCGGAGGTGCCCAATACCGCGGAACCTCACTGGCATCTGGCCAAGCGGGCCACCGGCATTTTGGCCGGTTTGGCCCTGCTCGCCTTGTTGATCGGTGCGACCTTTTATCTGACGCCCGTGCTGTCCAAACCTTCGTCCACGACTGACAGTAGTCTGCGCGTCAGCGCGCTGCGCACTGTTTTGCACAACCAAATCTGGTCCCAGGAGTTAAGTGTTAAAACTGATCCGGATCGGAGCGACCGAGTGCTGATTACTGGCTATCTGGCCGAGCGGGACCAGAGCAAAGACTTGGAAGCCTTGCTGAGCCAACAGGGCTTGAGCGCTGAACATCGTTGGGTGTCTGTCGCCGAACTGAGTCGTGACCTGTCACGCCGATTGGAGCTCAAGTCCGACAGCAAACTGGTGTACACCAAGATCGGCCACTTCCACATGCGTACTGAATACAACGCCTTTTCGCAATATGACCGCTTAGTCCGCCGTGCGATGCAAGACATGCCGGCAATCTTGGCCTTCGATATACAACTCAATGACCTTGATGCCGCCGATGGTGGTGCGCTAAGCGTGCATTACCAACGCGTTGGAGCGGAGGTTGTGGTCACTGGACTCGACGCCATCCACCCCAACACGCAATACCAGGTCCGGGAAGTCCGTCTGGGCGCTTTGCCGTCCGTGGTCATGAGCGATGGCGCACGTTATTTCGAAGGCGCTAGCCTGCCAGGCAATGCAGTCTTGCAGGAAATCGGTGGCGACCATGTCATCGTGCAAACCGCTGCGCAACAGCGTCGCATTGAGTTGAATGTCAACACCCCGGTACTTGAAAAGACGTCTTCCCACGGAGCCAAAGGACGCGCAGATCTAAAGTAATGAAGTGCCCCTGCGTGTAAATTGTTCTCGCCCAAGCTCCGCTCCGACTGATTGAGTGGAGCGCCGCAGGCTTACCTACCAACAGTTAAGAGCAGGTAGCCACGTGTTTAGGCAATCGGTAGTCTGGGGGCGTCGATGTCGCGCGGGCGGCCTCCGTATTTCAAGGACAACGTCCTTAGAAGCCCGCAATTTACCCCGATATGGGTATGTTGACATGCAATAACTCAAAAAAACTGCTCCACCCCCTACATCTGTAGGGTGTTCAAAGCCGAGGAATGTGGACAGAATTGCAACACGCTTCGTTTTACGCCGGCCGCCGTAGGTTTGGACCGGCTGCACGACGCGTTTCTTTGTGTACCGCCGCGCGGGGTGATTCACAGAGCTTCTTTCAGACCGCGCACTTAGGAGGAATAAATAATGGCAAGTATCGGCGCAACCAATAAATCCCTTGGCGATGCACGCGACAAGGTTTACCAAGAAATGTCCACACTGCTGACCGACACCACGATGGAAGCCGGCGCCAAGTCCGCTGCTTTGTTGGACGCACAAGCCACACTGGGCATCACAGACGGCGTGCAAAACATCATCTCCAAGGGCTACAACCGCTGGGCCCAGACCGGCCAGTAAAGCCCGCTCACCTGGGGCCTTGGCGCATTTTTAGTCAAGGCCCCACACACTGTTTACCGCCCACCGATCTCGCTCGCTAAGCAGTCGTGCGTTCGATTTCATCTGAGCGACTTTGCGACAAGCCAGAGCCAGCAGAGGCGTGTCCAAAAAAAGACATGCAGGTTCAAACCAACAAAAGAAAGAACAGAATATGGATGATTTTTCGATGCCGAGCTTCTCCATGCCGGACTTTAGTTACACGCCGGTGGACTTTGGTAGCAGCTTCTCGACCCCGGATTACAGCAGTAGCTTCAGCACACCTGACTACAGCTACAACTTCTCGACGCCGGATTACAGCAGTAGCTTCAGCACACCCGACTACAGCTACAACTTCTCGACGCCGGATTACAGCAGTAGCTTCAGCACACCCGACTACAGCTACAACTTCTCGACGCCGGACTACAGCAGTAGCTTCAGCACCCCTGACTACAGCTACAACTTCTCAACACCGGACTACAGCAGTAGCTTCAGCACACCTGACTACAGCTCCAGTTTCTCGACTCCAGACTACGGCAGTAGCTTCAGCACACCCGACTACAGCTACGACTTCTCGACTTCGGACTACAGCAGTAGCTTTAGCACCCCCGACTATGGCTCCAGCTTCTCGATACCGGACTACAGTAACAGCTTCAGCACACCTGACTACGGCTACAGCTTTTCGATACCAGACTACAGCAGCAGCTTCAGCACACCTGGCTACGGCTACAGCTTCTCGACACCGGACTACAGCAGCAGCTTCAGCACACCTGACTACAGCTACAACTTGTCGACACCGGACTACAGCAGCTTCAGCACATTCGACTACGGTTCCAGCTTTTCGACGCCGGATTACACCCGTAGCTTCAGCGCGCCAGACTACGGATTTAACTACACCACTCCGGACTACGGCAGCTTTGATTGGGGCAGTTCAAGCAGTGACTTGGACTTCACCACGGCAAACTGGGACACTTCTTCATGGGACAACGCTGTGGTTGATGACAACAGCTTCTCGGACGCCACGGTGGATACACCCGTCCCAACGGTGCAATCGGTGGACAGCTACAACGGTGGCGTCGTCATCGACTTCGTCTCAGCCAACCAGAACGTTGACACCGCGTGGTACAACACCGGCGATCTGGCATGGGACGACGCCAACTTGACCTGGAACAATGGTGCCGATGTCGGTTTCAGCAATACCAGTCTTCTCGGGCAAGACTTCGGCAACTGGACCAATACGAGCGACCTAAATACCTTCAACCTTACGGGCAGCGGCGACGGCAATGGTTCGTGGGAATCTTTCTTTCCGAACCCGGCCATCGTGGCCACCGGTATGGATAGCAACGGCCGCCCCTGGACAGAATACGACAGCGGAGCAACGACATACGGCGTCCCAACACCGGTCATCGAAACGCATGAGCTGACGCCCGTCGCCGCATCTATCAATATCAGTAGTCTGGCAGAGGGCCGCGCTTCGGCCAACGATTTCTGGAGCAGCGTGCAGGACGCCGGAGCCAGCGACGGCAGCTTTCTGACCTACGCCTTCGGTGGCACGATGAAGGCCCTGGCGGGCATAGGCTACAGCATCGCCGATGCCGCGGTCGGCGCCTACGACAACCCCTCCGATGTGGCAGTCGGTGTCGCCAAGGGCGTCGTAAACTTCGGCCCCGACCTGTTCAACGGTGCAACCAACACGTTGAAACTAAGTTTGAATGGCTGGACCCTGATTGCCGAGCGGCTCGGTGCCGATGACGGTACGTTTTCTGGCTTCAGGGACACTGACCCCTACAACATCACACCGCTGTTCACCTACGACAACAAGACGCAGGCCGGAGCGGCACTGCTGACCAATCTCGCCATGTGCTGGGCTGGTGCCAAGTATGGAGATTATTCGGTAGAGCTGAACACCGGAACACCAGGAACGCTCTACTCGAATCCGATCCCGGTGAAGCTCGTGGCGCCAGAGGTGGCGGGTCAAGAGGGAGCACTGACGGGCACTTCTGACTCTGGTCAAGTTGGGACAAGTGGTGCAACGGTAGATATGGATTCGACAGGATCACTGTCTGGTTCGCGTACGCAAATACCGCCGTTGTCAGATGCGGCGACCACTCGTTCGCTTGTGCGGGAAAATCAAAGTGCAGACATTTTGGCAGGCAAAGGCTTTAATGTTGAGCAGAATCCCGTGGTTGATGGCGTAAAAAACCCAGACTATCGAGTCAATGGTGAGATTCACGACAATTATGCCCCCGAGACAAGCAATGTCCGTAATATTTGGTCAACGGTTGATGGAAAAGTCCAAGCAGGTCAAACAAATAGTGTTGTGATCAATTTGGCTGATAGCAATGCGTCTGTCGAAGCGTTGCAAACGCAATTTGCCAACTATCCAATAGATGGGCTTAAACAGGTAATCGTGATAGATAAATCAGGCAACATAACGATCATTAAAGGTAAATAATATGGCTATCGATTTATTTTGCTATACGTCACATGTCCAGAGTGAGTTGGAAGAGTTAATAAAGAAGCTCTCTATTGAAAACGGGGATATTTTCTCGAGGAGATTTATCATCTCCAAAGTCAGAGAGGCGAACACGGTTCATCAAGAAATTGCGTCTGAGCATGGATTAATTGCACGTTCTATGTTCTTGATTGGCGTGAATGAGAAGAGTGCCGCGGATGAGGTGCCGAAGGTAGCGGATATAGTGAAAAATACTTTAGGCAAGGATGCGGTAGTCATACTTTGGGAAAATGAACGCGTAGTCTGATGGGCAACTCCAGGAGTGCCGGTTTGACTACCAAACTTGAGCGGCTGGAGAAGGTTCTCGGCGGGAAGATTGAACAACGTGATGCCCGGGTGATCCCCGGCACGGTTGAAATCGAAGGATCACGGGTCGTCTACTTTGCGGACGATGGATTGAATCAACCTCGGAAGCAGTTTCAGAGTTTGACTACGCACACAAACCCTCCATTTGCAACCAAAGGGGGCGTCAATGAAAGAGGTTGCGACATCTCACTTCCTGACGGTCAGCTATTCCATGCCATCTCCTACCACGGTGATCTCGATGGTTGGCGCAAGGACATCGAAGCGGGCGCACAGGCGCGGCACCTCCTGTTGGCCCGGATCGAAGGCAATAGGTTTTTAGTTTCGGACGGTCGCGCGTTCGCGTTGAGCGATTGCAAGGTGGAATTTTGTTGACTGATCGGCGAGAAACCGAGAAAGAAGCCCCATCTACTCATGGATAGCTTCGATTCATTGCTTAGAAAACTCCGAGAAACTGACACTCAGGTCGGAACGGACAGGTTGGGGCGAGTGGTTGCCGCTGCCGGTCTCGGTGATATCCAAGCACTACGTACTTGCATATATTGACCGGTGCGCAATTCACCGACAGTTTGTCGCCGTGTACCAACTGCTGGCGAGCCCTTCATCATTCATCACGCCAGCGGACAAGAAATACAGTTTGTTGTTTTCGGACGAGACGCCCAGATAGCTATTGGTCGCCGAATAGTATCGGTAATAGTAAGGCCCATAAAACTGGGAATCCGCGGCTGGCGCGACATAAGCGCTGTAGTTTCTCTCTGCCCAGTTGAACAGGCAATCATGGCTTTGCGTGCCCAGCACAAGGGCCAATGCGCGGCCCGCATCCAGCATGCCCGCGCCGCAGGTCGTCTGGGTGCAATAGCACTGTAGCTGGTCCTTGCCGTCCGGCGCGTGACAAGCCTGGATCGGCCCCGTCGTGGTGTCGTCCGGTGCACCACTCGTGGGGAATGGGCGCACCGTGGATTGCAGCATGAGCTTGACCATGGACGGCGTGAGTATGGGCTGGGCCGACAGCATCAGCGCTACGGTACCCGCCACCAAAGGCGCCGAAAAACTGGTGCCCACACTGGCATTGAATGCGTCCGTATAGGTGGAGGACACTGGCCCCGTAGTGCCAGTGTTGCTAGCGGCAAGCATGGGGTACAGGCAGGGCGCATTGGCAGTTGTATTGACGCAATTGCCGCCCGGCGCGCCGATGGTGATTTCGGGACCTAAGTCGGAAAACCCGACCTTGGTTCCGATGTGCCGCAACCCCGCCACTGCAATCACACCTGGGCAATTGGCCGGCGCGCCAACGGCGTGGCCCGAGCTATTGCCTGCAGAGGCCACGATCACGGCGGGATTGGCTTTGTTGGAAATCTGGCTGACCGCATCACGGTAGCTTTGCGGGCAAGGGTCGCTGGAGCCCAAGCTCATATTGATGACACGCGCCGGGTTGGCATTGGCGGGAACGCCCGGCACGTTCAGACCCGACGCCCATAGCATGCCTGCGATAACGTCGGAGTCATACCCTCCGCATTTACCCAACACCCGCACCGGCAGCAGTTTGACGCCCCAGGCCACACCTGCCATGCCAACACCGTCATTGGAGGCAGCTCCAATCAGACTGGCCGTCATGGTGCCATGCCACGAGCTGCCCGAAGCGCCACAGTCAGCGAACGCACCGGACTTGTTATCAGACTCCGCCTGGGTCACCCAGTCGCCCGGGTCCGCAGCGTCAGCGTCGCGCGCATTGCCGTCATTGCCGACCGCCGCGTCGTTGATCATGTCGTAGCCATTCAGCAAGCGGCCTGCAAGGTCGGGGTGCTCGGGCCGCACCCCGGTATCCAGCACCGCCACCACCACACTGGAACTCCCCGTGCTGAGTTCCCAGGCCTTGATCGCGTTGATACTGGACGCGACTTCGCCCGCCGGTGCCCGCAAATACCACTGCCCCACAACCGGTCCGCCGGTGCTGCCGCTGACCGCAGGCCCAGCACTGTATAAGGGGTCGCTCGGCACGGCGAAGTGCATTCGCCTTTGGTCGACAACCGCATATTCCACTTCCGGCTCGGCGGCAAGCCGCTGTGCCAACGCCGCTCCACTGATGCCGCTGGCGTGCAGCACCTGCGAATCCAAGGTCAGGGCGCGTCCGGCCCGCAACGCCACCCCTATATGCCCGCCCAAGGTGTTGGCGCGTGCCGTGACGGCGTTGACGGTCTCACTGGCGCTCGCATGGGCCGACAAGGCGTGCACGCGCAACAGGGCCGCGTCGGACTTGAATTTCACAATCACGCGGGCTACGTCTTCGGCCGCGGCAGAGCGTGCGGAATGGACGGGGTTGTATTCGTTGGGAACACTCTGCGCATTCACCCCAAAGCCCATCACGGACACCAGACAAACGCCCAGACAAAAACGAATGGGAAATGACAAAGGATTCCTCACTATGGGTAGATGACAGCCGATGGGCCTCTTTGAAGCAGGGCATGCACATGCGCTGCAATTGCCCGTTCATTGCTCAAGACGCGTCCATCATAAATCAACCATTTTCTTTTTACCCGGCGCGCCACGCTGTTGCTCGGCTGGAGCAATTCAAGACCGACACATGCAAGTCGCCACCGGCATCGCATGGGACTTGATGCCCACACCCTCGCGTTGGACCCTGCCAGCGTTCACTTCCCGAACAACTTGGCGATGTGCTGCCAGGTGCGCAGCAGCAGGCCCGCACGCTCCACATCGGCCTGAGCGACAAGCGGTGCTTCGCCGACCGGCTTACCCTGCGATGTCGCGACCACCTTGCCGATCACAGAACCCTTGGTCACCGGCGCCTCCAGGCCCGGCTTGAGCTCCACCGAGGTCTGCACTTGCTGGCCGCGCGGCACCGTCAGCATCCACGGGGCTCCCAGACCCGCGGCTACCGTGTCTGCCTTGCCGAAGCTGAGCTTGGCCGTCGTGACCACGGTGTTCGGCTGAATCGGGGTGAGCTTCTCGAAGTTGCTAAAGCCCCAACCGAGCAGCGCTCGCGAATGGTCCGCACGCGCCTGGGCGCTGTTGGTGTTGAGGATGACCGTGATCAGGCGCATGTCGTTGCGCTTGGATGAAGTGACCAGGCAGTAACCGGCCGCTTCGGTGTGGCCGGTCTTCAGTCCGTCCACGGTGGGGTCGGTGTAAAGCAAGGCATTGCGGTTGCCTTGTTTGATACCGTTGTACTTGAACTCGCGTTCCGCGTAGATCGGGTAATAGTCCACGCTGTCGTGGATGATGGCGCGCGCCAGGACGGCGAGGTCACGCGCAGACGACTTGTGCTCGGGGTCGGGCAAACCCGTCGCGTTCATGAAATGCGTGTGCGCCATACCGAGGCGCTGGGCTTCTGCATTCATCAGCTTGGCAAAGCCCTCTTCGGTGCCGGCCATGTGCTCGGCAATCGCCTTGGACGCGTCGTTGCCCGACTGGATGATGATGCCGCGCAGGATGTCTATCACCGTAGCTTGGCTGTTCAGCGGCAAATACATGCACGACTCGGTGCTGGACCCTCGGCACCAGGCGTTCTGACTGACCGAAACCAGATCGGTTTGCTTGAGCTTGGCCGTGCGCAGCGCTTGCTCGACCAGGTAGCTGGTCATCATCTTGGTGAGCGAAGCCGGCGGCAAGGGCTCGTCAGCGTTGGCCGAGGCGAGCACCTCGCCGGAATCGAAATCCATTAGCAGCCATGCCTTGGCGGGCAGCGCCGGCGCGCTGCCCGCCAAGCTAGTCTGGGCAGCAAGTGGCGGCAGGGCGTTCACGGCGGCCGCGGCCTTCTTGGGAGACGCGGGCTTGGTAGCGTGGTGTTTGGCCGCGAAGGAAGCCGAACTGGGAACCAGGGTGCCTGCGGCGATTGCGAGGAGGAGAGGGAGGATGGAAAAAGTCTTTTTGGTTTGCATGGCGTTTTTGGGCAGAGCCTCGATTGTCGTAGATCGGCGTTGACTTTTTTGCCAGCGATGTTGCCGATCGGACTGCCCTTTAGTTCAATGGGGCTGGGTTGGCAAGGTAGGCCTCGGAAAGACGTTTGAATTGCCCACCATCCGTGTCGATATTGGTTTGCCCGCCGGCACCGACACTAAAAACTACGGCGGCCCCGCCGATCGCGGTCAAGTCGGTCGGATGTGTCAGAAAATATTGCATCCGGTTGTCTCGGTAAGCACCTGGCGCACCACCCGCCGTAGACGAAGGAACGCCCATAGGGGTTTGCCACCAAACCAAGGGTAGCCCGATCGTCTTTGCGTAGGTGCCGGCTTCAGCAAGGTGGTTGCGATAGGCGGTGTCATCCCAGTACCACCCCGAGCCGCCGCGGGCGCAATTGGGGCCTTGTACTTCAAAACAACCGGCATCCCGGTCCAGCGTCTGTACCGCAGTAAAGTCGGCATATTGCGCGCCCAGCACCGTCATATAGGACGCAACATCTTGAGCGGAGGTGCCACCCCACAGCGATGGAGAGAACCCCAGCAAAGCTGCAGGCGCGTACTTTCGGCCAAGCTCAATCAAGCATCCAACAATGCCGACTGCATTGTCAGGTTGATCGGCACACCCGCTGCCACGAGAAACCTGTGCAGGCAATCGGCGCGGATCGTTGCCCGGCGATTGCTGCTGAACATAACCCCAGAAATCGGGTTCAAAATTGATCAGGGCAGGTTTGCCATAGATGCTGAGCCGTTGGTACAACAGGCGCACGTTGGCCCAATATTTCTCCATAAAGACCGGATCATTGATTCCAGAGAGATTGCCGTCGCCATTGGAGGCCATTTGGTAGAACGTAAACATGGGGACGGCGCCCATTTGGTCGGCTTTGGCTGTGGCAACGTTCACGTAGGCCCCACTGGGGCTGTTCCAGGTCGGCCAGGCGCCAGCACCCACACCCACGAGGTATGCATCGTTGATGTCTGGCTTGAGACCTTGCGCTTGGATCGAGCTCTCTGAAGAACCTGTGCCAAGGCCCACCAAAAGACGGCTTGGTTTTTTCAACTTGCTCGCCAAGGCGGCGGCCCGTGCAGTCACGGAGACAGGACTGGATCCGCCAACACTCAAAACGCTGTAGTCAGGGCCGAGTTGAACCCATACGTTGCCATAGGTCGCAGCGCCGTCTACGTTGACGCCCCCAATGGACAGCAAGTTTGATTGCGCATTGAACGTATCGGCGGCGGCTGAAGCCGATGCATCACCAACATTGACGACCGTATACGTGCCAATTTTGGCCTGGACATTGGAATATTGCGTCGCACCGACCTGAATGCTGGGAATGGTCAGGACTTTTGTTGCCGTATTGAAAGTGTCGACGGCGTGTACCGGAGTCGACCCTATCGCCACTGCTGACAACAAACTTGAAAAAACAATTCTCTGAACCTGCTTCAGCATACACCCACCATTCCCTTATAGCGCTGCACATCAGCATCAATATGCTAGTCCACAGGGGCTGCTCGCTTAGCGAGAGTTTGCCTTGTATTGTTACAAAGTGATTCGAATGACCGTGAACGCATTGGCTGGTGGCGGCCATCAAAAGTGTCGTAGCTACCAATAAAAAATTAGTGTTCTTAGATTCACGGCCACTTGCCGTCGGAGGTGAATGTCTGCTGAGAGGCATCACGTGTACGCTCCCGCATTTCCGCTTTGGATAGAAACTAGCTGACTACTTTCAACACCCTCGCACTGACGGGCACCAGCACGCAGTTGAACTGCCACTACAAAATATATAGCTGCTCACGCCCATTCCACGGGGGCTAGCATCACATTTTCCTTAAGCCATCCTCCCAAAACGGCCATCCCCTAAACTAAGCTTTTCCCCTCACGCCAACCACCACCATGCAAACCCGCACCCTAGGCCCCTTCCAAGTTTCGTCCATCGGGCTTGGCTGCATGAACCTCAGCCACGCTTACGGCGCGCCGGTATCTGCCGAGCAGGCCGAGCGCGTGCTGTTGTCCGCGCTGGATGCTGGCGTCACCCTGTTTGACACGGCCACGTTGTATGGCTTTGGCGCCAACGAGACGCTGGTTGGCAAGGTACTGAAGCCGCACCGGCAAAAGATCACGCTCGCCAGCAAGTGCGGCATGCAGGGCGTGGATGTGAACGGCGATGGCAAGCTGGTGCGCGTGATCGACGGCCGTCCGCAGACGCTGCGCAAGACGTGTGAAGACAGTCTGCGGCGCTTGCAGACCGATGTGATTGATTTGTACTACCTGCACCGCTGGGACAAGCGCGTGCCGATTGAAGACAGCGTGGGCGCCCTGGGTGAGCTGGTGCGCAAGGGTTATATCCGCAGCATTGGTTTGTCCGAAGTGTCGGCTGCCACGCTGCGCCGCGCGCACGCGGAACACCCGATTGCCGCGCTGCAGACTGAGTATTCGCTGTGGACACGCAACCCCGAGATCGCGGTGCTGGAAGCATGCAAGGAATTGGGCATTGCCTTTGTAGCGTTCAGCCCGGTGGGCCGTGGCTTCTTGTGCGGCAAGCTGCACGACGTGTCTGCGCTGCACCCTACCGACATACGCCGCGCCATGCCGCGCTTTGCGCCCGACAACTATGCCGCCAATCTGCGGCTGCTGCCGGCCTACAACCAGATTGCCAAAGAGGTGGGGTGCACGCCGGCGCAGTTGGCCATTGCCTGGCTGTTGCACCGAGGTGAGCACATCATTCCCATACCCGGCACGACCAGTGTTTCGCACTTGACCGAAGACCTGGAGGCTGTCAGTGTGCCGCTCAATGCCAGCACCATGGCCAAGCTCGATACGCTGTTCAACCAGAAGACGGTGGTGGGCGCGCGCTACAACGCCCAATGCAGCGCCGAGGTGGATACGGAGAATTTCAGCGCTTGATGCTCGCTACATATTTTGTAGCTACTGAACTCCAATCCACGAGGGCTAGAGGACGCTTCCACTACTTATAGATTTTTTTCAACAACACCAACAGGGTCTTGCGCTCCGCGGCGGTCAGCCGGTTGGTGGCGTCCAGCTCCAGTTGGTTGACGGCTTTCTCGGCCTCCACCATCAGCTTTTGCCCCTTGGCGGTCAGGTGCAGGCCCATGGCGCGGCCGTCCAGCGGATGCGGCTTGCGGGCGATCAGCTTCTTCTTTTCCAGACTGTTGATCATGGCCACCAGGTTGGGCGCCAGGATGTTCAGGTTGGCGCACAACTGGCGCGATGTGATGCCGGGGTTGTGCGTGATCAGGGACAGCACCGAGAAGTCCACCGTGCGCAGATCGAACGGGGCCATGCGTTGCATGAACTGGTCGATGACGACCAGCGCAGCGCGACGGGCGTTGTAGCCCACCAGGGTTTCCAGAAAGCTGGCATCTACCGTTTCAACGTAGGGCGTCTGGTTTGTGTCGTCCATGGAAATCAGTCGAGTCAAAAAGGTCTAAGCATACTGACTTCTATACGCTTCACTTTGACGGTACGCAATCGATGTGACCGGGCCAGCCTCGCTATTCCACCACGGCCGCCTTGCGCGCAGCGCCCAGGTAGGTGTCGATGACCCGCGCATCGGTGGCGAGTTCCTTGGCCGGGCCGTGCAGAGCCAAGTCACCCATCTCCAGCACATAGCCATAGTCCGCCGCGTCCAGTGCGGCCCTGGCGTTTTGCTCCACCAGCAGCGTGGTCACGCCGGTGCTGCGCAGCGCGTCTATGGTGCGAAAGATTTCCTTCACCACCAGCGGTGCCAGGCCCAGGCTGGGCTCGTCCAGCATCAGCAGCGTGGGGCGCGACATCAGCGCGCGGCCCACGGCCAGCATTTGCCGCTCGCCACCGGACAGCGTGCCCGCCAACTGCGTGCGCCGCTCCTTGAGGCGGGGGAACAGTTGGTAGACCACATCCATCTGCTCGCGCCATGCCTTGTTGTGCAGGCGCACCTGGCGAAACGCGCCCAAGATCAGGTTGTCTTCCACCGGCATGGTGCCAAACAGTTCACGCTTCTCGGGCACCAGCGCAATGCCCAGCATCACCCGCTCTTCCAGCGACAGCGCGCTGATCGGTTGGCCCTGGAATTCGATGACGCCCTGGGCTGGCAACACGCCCATCAGTGCATTGAGCAGCGTGGACTTGCCCGCGCCGTTGGGGCCGATGACGGTGATGACACTGCCTTGCGGCGCTTGCAGGTCTATGCCGTGCAGCACCTCGGCGCGGCCGTAGCCGGTGCGCAGGCCTTTGACAACTAAGAGGGGTTGGCTCATGGTGTTGCTCATCTTTCAGTGTTCCACGCCCAGGTAGGCGGCGCGCACCTTGGGGCTTTGCTGCACTTCTTGCGGCGTGCCTTCCATCAGCTTGGTGCCGAACTCCATGACGACGATGTGGTCGGTCACGTCCATCACCAGATCCATGTCGTGCTCCACCAGCAGGATGCTCATGCCCTCGCTGCGCAACTGGCGCAACACGGCCACCAGCGCCTGTTTTTCCTTGTGGCGCAGGCCGGCAGCGGGCTCGTCCAGCAGCAGCAGGGCCGGGTCGCTGCACAGCGCCCGGGCAATCTCCAGCAGCCGCTGCGGACCCATGGCCAGGTTACCGGCCAGCTCATGTTTTGCGTGGCCCATGCCGATGCGATCCAATTGGCGTGCGGCCTCGCGCAGCAGGCTTTGTTCTTCCGCGCGGTCCAGGCGCAGCATGCTGGAGAGTGCGTCCTTGTGGCCACGCAGTTGTGCACCCAGGGCCACGTTCTCCAGCACCGTCAACTCCGGGATCATCTTGACGTGTTGGAAGGTGCGGCTCACACCCCGGCGCGCAATCTCGCGCGATGGCAGGCCACCGATGGGTTGTCCGCAAAAGCTGACGTCGCCCGATGTCAGGCCCAGCACGCCGGTGATCAGGTTAAACGTGGTGGACTTGCCGGCGCCGTTGGGGCCGATCAAGCCGACGATCTGGCCGGCCTTGATTGAGAACGTGATGTCATTTACGGCCGTCAAACCGCCAAACTGTTTGCGGATTTTTTTGACATCCAACACCGTGTCGCCCATCTTGGGCTTGGTGCGTTCGGCCAAAGGTGCTGCGTTTTGCCAGTCGTCCACGCGCTGCGGCTTGGGTAGGTAGCGCCCCACCAGTGACCACACGCCGTCCGGCAAATACTTCAGCACCAGCACCAACACTATCCCAAACACAATCACTTCATAACTGCCGCTGGTGCCCAGCAGCTTGGGCAGCAAGACCTGCAGTTCATCCTCCAACAGCTTGGTCATCAGCGCACCGCTGATGGCGCCCCACACATAACCCGCACCGCCCAGCACGGCCATGAACAAATATTCAATGCCGAACTTCAGGCTGAACGGTGATGGGTTCACCGTGTGCTGAAAGTGCGCAAACAACCAGCCCGAGATGCTGGCAAACAGCGCGGCTATCAAGAAGATGCCAATCTTGTGGCGCAGCGTGTCCACCCCCATGGCCTCGGCCATCAGCGTGCTGGCGCGCATGGCGCGTATGGCGCGGCCAGTGCGAGAGTCCAGCAAGTTTTGCAGCGCAAATGCACCGCACAACACCATGCCCCAGGCCAGCACAAAGAAGCTGCGGCCCTGGCTGATGTCCCAGCCAAACAGCATGATGGACGGCACACCCAAGATGCCGTCGTATTTGCCCAGACCGTCCAAGTTGCCCATCAGGTAATACAGCGACAAGCCCCAGGCGATGGTTGCCAGCGGCAGGTAGTGGCCCGACATGCGCAGCGTGATCCAGCCCACGACCAGGGCGCTGACAGCGGTGATGAACAAACCGGC
>Ga0207976_100399_pt1 | contig 18020 bp, 15 predicted proteins | sample LakWasMe94_HOW11_2_FD_183916 | JGI IMG/M metagenome (GOLD analysis project Ga0207976, IMG submission 183916) | Freshwater sediment methanotrophic microbial communities from Lake Washington under simulated oxygen tension - Sediment Metagenome... | ecosystem: Environmental > Aquatic > Freshwater >... | reverse complement strand
AGATGGCCGTTCTTATCGGTGCTTCCTACCAGCTGGTTTTCATAGCGCACCGGAATATCCCGGTAGCCGTCGGTGCTGACCACCACGAAGGCGTCGTCGATGCGGTTGGCGGCGAACACCTGGTGGTCCATCCACACCAGCGAACCGCTGGCATCGGCCCAGCGCGTTTCGGCCTCGCTGGAACCATAGACCCCGGCCTGCAATTGCACCGACTGCAAACGCCAGGTCAGGTCGGCCTGGCGGTAGTCCGGCGTATCGCCCTGGGCATAACCGAGATTGAAACCGACACCACCCTCGCTGGGCACCGCCCGGCTGTAGTTGACCCGCTGCCGGCTCTGCCCGTCCTTGCTGCGCTCGCTGCTCAGGCTGAGGCTGCCGTGGAGGTCGAACGGAATCACCAGCTGGGCCTGGACCGCCCAGTTGCTGTCGCCGACCTCACGGTTGGCCGACAGGTAAAAACTGCTGCTGCGCCACAGCGGCTTGCTCCAGGTCAGGTTGAGCAGACGGGTACGCGAATCGTCCGTGGCGCGCACATCGAAATAACCGACACCGAGGCTGCCGTAGCGCTCGAGGTTGAGGCTCAGGGTCAGTTGCTCACTGCGCTGGCTGAGGCTGGCGTAGGGGCTGTCCACCACCGTCAGGTCGGCATAGCCGTCGCGGCGCTGCATGCGCTGGTAGGACAGGCTGTAGCGCTGACTGCTGTACTGATAACCGAGGCTGACCTGCTGCCCGCCCTGGCCGTCGAAGCGGCTCTGGCTGATGGCGCTATTGAGCACACCAAAGTTGCCCAGGCGCAGGTTGCCGCCGAAGCCGCCGAGGGTCAGGGACTCTGCGGCCTCGGCGTGACCTTCCAGGGTCAGGTTGTCGCTCAGGCCGTAGCGCAGGCTGCCGGAGGTGACGCCAGGGCCGTAACTGAAGTCCCGCAGCGTGTAGTCGCGGCGCAGGGTCCCGGCGGCCACCGAGAAATCGCTCAGGCCTTTTTGCAGCAGGCTGCTGGTGACATAGAACGGCACGGTGGTGGACACCTGTCGCCCCAGGGCATCGGTGGTCACCACCACGGCTTCACCGGCACCGTTGATGAACGGGATATTGGTCAGAGTGTAGGGCCCCGGCTGCAGGTCGGCGCTGCTGGATTTGTAGCCGTTGATAAACAGGTCCACCGAGGACGGTACCGCCGCCTCCCCGGCGAACTGCGGCAAGGGGTAGGTCACCAGGTCCGGGCGCACGGCAAAATCGCGGGACAGTTGCACGCCGCCCAGGCGCACCGCGTTGCTCCAGGGCAAGGCGCCGCTGACCAGGTCGCCGGCCTCGTAGGTCAGCAGGCGCTCGTCGTCGGAGTAGCGCCAGGTCGTGTCGTAGCGCCGGTAGCCGTTGTTCAGCGTGCCCTCGCCGAGGTCGGAAAAGGTCCGCCGGTACTGGCCGGTGTTGGACAGGGTGCCCCAGCTGTCGAACAGCCGTACCTCGTTCCAGGCGGCCAGGTAGGTGCCGGCATCGTCGGTGTCGTTGAGGTACAGATCGTAATTGAGCAAGGCGCCGAAACTGCTCAGCGCCGGGATTCGAGGATAGGCCTGGCGGCTGCCGATCAGTTGCTCCGGCAGCCAGTCCGGCGGCACATCCAGCAACAGGCGCTGGCCCTGGCTGTCATAGTCGCTGTGCAGCCCTTGCAGGCTGTCGAGGGCGACCTGCGCGTCGAGCCCCTCGGGCAATTTCATCCCGGTTTCACGCAAGGCCTGGGCCGGCACGAACAGGCGCCCGGCACGTTGCTCGACAGCGATCACTCGCCCGGTATTCATCTGATTGACCACCAGCTCCAGGAACAGCTGGGCATCGCTGATCGCGTCCATGCCGCTGGGCGGCGGCGGCAGTTCGCCACCCAGGCTGGCGGAGGCCAACACCCAGCAACACAGCCCGCTCACCGCCCACCCCGGGCGCCAGAAACGACGAGCTGCGCCGAGGCTCATTGTGGCTTTTCGTCCATCGATGGAGACCTTTCTTCCATGGCCAGCCGTGGTTCCCGTTACCGCTCAGCCTGAGTCGCCGATCGGCGGGCAGCCGCGCAACCCTGCCTGCTCGCGGCGGTGGGTGGCCTCAGCGGGCCGGCGCAACGCTCTGCACCTGCGGCGCGCCATTGACCCGCACCTGCAGCGCCGCGTCCGCGGTGGGCGCAGCCGGCACCGGCCAACGCATGATCGCCCCCGGCAGCACGTAGCCCAGCAGCCCTTCCACCAGCGGCCGGGTCTGCCCCGCCTGCTTGAAGGCCACGTCGGTCAGGCGCGCATGCACCGCGCCCTGGTTGCGTACCTCCACGTAATTGCGCCCGCCCACCGCCACCTTGCGCCAGCTCAGCTCGGGCACGCCGGCGCCTTTCGGATCACGCTGGCGGGTGCTGTCTTCCTTGCTCCAGAGCCCGGCACCGTAGGCGAACAGCGGCACCGAATAGCGCATCTGGAAACGGATGGCCGCCGCCGTCTTGCCCTCGCCGTCGGCGATCGGCGGCTGGGCCGAGGGGATTTCATCGATGATGATCCGGTAGGCCAGCTCCTGACCGGGGGGGACTTCACGGGTGCGGGTCAGGCGTACCAGTTGCTTCTGCCCGGGCGCGATCTTCGCCACCGGCGGGCTGCCGATCACGTCCCGCTGGTTCTGGTACTGGTCCTCGAAGCCGCTCTGGCTCCAGGCAAAGACCCGGATCTGCAGGTTCGCGGTTTCCGTGCCGCGGTTTTCCAGCCACAAGGCGCTGGCCTGCTGGTCGGCCTCCAGCACCGGGTCGATCGGCCAGATCAGCACCGAACTGGCGGCCCGTGCCTGGGTCACCCCGAGCAACGCCATGGCCAGCACGGCACAACGGACGACCTGCAACCGCCGGGAAGTCGAATACATACCGCTACTCCTTATGGTCTTGCTCCATCACCACGACAGCTGCACCTGCAGCACATCGCTGTACGTCCCCCCAGGCTGGTTGCCCGGTAATTGCACCTGGCCGTAGATCGGCAGGCTGATGTTGTTCGCGTCGCTGTAGGCCACCGCCACGCTCTGGCCGATGCCCAGGCTCTGGCTGAACGCCGCGTCGCGAAACAGCTGATAAGCCACCCGCGCACTGCCGCCATCGAGCTGCATGTGCCGTCCGCTGCTGTTGTACTGGCCGCCGTCGACACTCATGTTCAGGGTCACCCCCGGCGTGCATTGCAGTTGCACGCTGCTCGCCAGGGCGACCTGCAGCGTGCTGGTGGACAACGCCGACTGGCTGCCGAAGTTCAGGCTGCCGTAATTGCTCACCCCGCCCACCACCAGGCACCCGGCGACCACCGTGGCGCTGACCTGGAAGCTCTGGCTGGTCACTGCCGCCAGGGGCAGCGGCAAGCTACTGGCACCGAGCAGCACCAGCACCGCGCACGTGGGACGGGCCATGGCGTCAGAAGGTCAGTTCGACGGCGATGGTATCGGTGTAGGTGCCCGCCGGCAGACCGGCCTTGCCGACCGCCTTGCCGTAGATATTCACGGTCTGCGCCACGCCGGTGCTGGTGGCCAGGTTGATGACATCGTCGACGGCCAGGAGCTGCGAGTGGCCGGAGTCGGTGTACAAATCGTAAGGCACGAAATTGCCACTGCCGTCGGCCAGGGCCCGGGTGCCACCGGCGGACTGGCCGTCATGGGCGCCCGCGCGGACTTTCACCACCGGGCTGGTGCCGCTGGAGCAGAGGATCGACAAGGCGCCGCCGCCCCCGCCGAGCACCTGGGCCGAGGCCTGGGTGAACAGGCTGTCGGTGGTGCCGAAGTTCAGGGCGCCGAAGTTCAGGCCGCTGCTGCCGCCCGCGCCGTTGACCTGGCAACTGCTGGTGAGAATCAGGCTGGAGGTGATCTGGCCGGTGACCGTCGTGGCCTGGGCCACGGAAAACATGGCCAGCCCAAGCAGCGACAGAGCGATCCGGGATACAAGCATGTGCATGACATTCATCCTCTTGGGGTTTACCAATCCAGCGTCACCGTCAGGGTGTCGGTGTAGACCCCTGCCGGCAGCGCGTGGGTATTCGCGACCACCGAGCCAAACACCGGGATCGGTATCTGGGCCCCACTGGTAACGGCGAAATTGCGTTGTTGACCGATGCTGTAGCTGTCGCTGCCGGAGGCATCGAGGAACAGCCGATAGGCAATGGTCTGGCGGCCATTGCTCAGGCGGCGGGTGCCGCCGTTGCCATTCAGGCCACCGTCGATGGTCACGGTGAAACCGGTCACCGAAGGGTTGCAGGCCACCCCCAGGCGCCCGCTGCCGCTACCGCTGACGTTGGCCCTCAGGGGCGCGTTCCAGGTCGGGCCATGCTGGCCGAAATCCAGCAGGCCGAAGTCGTCGACCGGACTCTCGGGCGTGCGGGTCGCGCCATTGGTCACTTCACAGCCGGCGATGATGGTCAGCCGCGCGTGGATCTGCCCGCTGATCGCCGCTTGCGTGTCGTCAGCCAGCAGTAGCAACGAACCCAGGGCCGCCAGCGCCCAGTTGCTGATCGTCATCGCCGCCATCCCAGAGCCATCGGATCTCTCACCTTGACCACCCTCGGTGCGCGGCCACTACCAGGTAACCGTCACTTTCAGCAGATCGGAATAACGGCTGACCCGCGGGATCTCGGCCAGCGGTTCGATCCGCCCGTACAACGGCAGGTCCACCGAACCCGAGTCCGGTACCCGACCGCTCACCGGCACGTTCACCGGCAGCGGAATGCGCCGGGCCGCGTCCTGGTACAGACGATAGGGAATGGGCTTGCTGTGTTCGGCACTGCTGGCCAGGTAGCGCACTTCGCCGACGCCCCCGTGCTGCCCGCCGTCGACGCGCAATTGATAAGGGGTGTCCGGGTTGCATTCGAGCCTGGGCAGGCGGGCGTCGAGCAACGCCGCGCTGAGGGGGCCGGCGGGGTTGTCGAGACGTGGGCTGCTGCCGAAATCCAGCACGCCCAGCTGCTCGATGCCGGCATCGCGCTGCTGTCCCACCAGCTGGCAGCCACGCTGCACGTTGACCCGGACCTCCACCTGGAGCTCCACGGCCCATGCCGTCGCGCTGAGCAGCATGCTCATGACTGCGAAAACCAGCTTGCCATTCAACGCCTCAATCCTTTTGAGGAACGATAGGTACAGCTCAGGTTAGCCAGCACCGGGGAAATCGCCAGCAGCGGTGGCAAATTGCCCTACCTTAAAACACCCTCACTGAGCGCCCGGCGCACCCTTGTTGAACACAATGACACGGGCAAAAAGCTGTACCGACCAGAGCTTTTCGTAGAACCAACCAGCACCTTCAGACAGCGCTGGATGCCGGGCCGGGGATTGGTTAAATTACCGCGCCGGTTCCAGGGGGGGAGCTGGCCTGGAACCATCGGGGTGACACCATTGGCCGCTTTACCGCCAAACCGCTCGCTACGCCCATCGCGCTGGCCCAGGCTGCGCGCGTTCTTCGGCAAGGCCTTCGCCCGGCCCACCGCCAGTACCAGTCACGGTCGGGTGATTCACGAGTATTTCCGGCACAAGGCCCACGACCAGGGTTACACCCTGAGCCACAGCCAGCAGCGGGTGATCGACTACATGGCCCAGCAGGCCAACGCCCTGCTCCAGCCAGACGCCAGGCCACATACCAGCCGCAGCCTGTACCTCCATGGCGCGGTGGGACGGGGCAAGAGCTGGCTGCTGGACGGTTTCTTCCGCGCCATCCCGCTGGCGGAAAAACAGCGCCTGCACTTCCACGATTTCTTCGCCCAGCTGCATCAGGGCATGTTCCGCCACCGCGAACAGCCCGACGCCCTGGAGGCCACCCTCGACGAACTGCTCAGCCACTGCCGGGTGCTGTGCTTCGACGAGTTCCACGTCCACGACATCGGCGATGCGATGCTGATCACGCGGCTGTTCAAGGCCCTGTTCCAGCGCGGCATCCTGCTGTTGGTGACCTCCAACTACGCCCCCCAGGGCCTGCTGCCCAACCCGCTCTACCATGCGCGCTTCAAACCGGTGATCGACCTGATCGCCAGCCGCATGCAGGTGATGGAGGTCGGCGGCCCCCACGACTATCGCAGCCAGCCCCGCAGCCATTCGCAGCAGGTATTCACCCAGGGCCGTTACCTCTGGCCCGGCAGCGAGCAGCAGCGCCAGAGCCTGGGCCTGCCGCGGCGCAACGGCCCGACCTCGGCGCTGATGGTCGGCGCGCGCCAGCTCCAGGTCCGGCTGTGCGAACAGCGTAGCGTGGGTTTTGCCTTCAGCGACCTGTGCGAACAGCCGACCGCGGTCATGGACTACCTGGAGCTGAGCCGGCGTTTCGACCACTGGATCATCGACGAGCTGCCCGAGTTGGGCGAATGCCCGATCGCCGTGCAGCAGCGCTTTATCAACCTGATCGACGTGCTGTACGACCAGGACAAACACCTGACCCTGATCGGCGAGCGCTCCCTGCGCGAGAGCCTGGGCGGCAACGCCATCGACCTGGCGCGTACCCGCAGCCGCCTGGGCCAGCTGCAGGAAATCGCCGCGGATACGCCGCTACCCTGAACCAGCGGTCGCCACCCGCCGCCCCGCGCCGCTATCATGGCGGCCATTTCCAGGGCCGCGCGCCCTCCTCCTGCCTGAGTGTCGAATCTGTTCATGGATACCCTTGCCCAACTGCGAGCCGGTCAATTGGCCGGGCTCAAGCGTCTGGACCTGTCTTGCGGGCTGACCGAATTCCCCCGGGAGATCTTCGACCTGGCGGACTCGCTGGAAGTGCTCAACCTCAGCGGCAATGCCCTGAGCAGCCTGCCGGACGACCTGCACCGCCTGACCCGCCTGCGGGTGCTGTTCTGCTCCGATAACCACTTCACGCAAATGCCGGCCTGCGTCGGCCAGTGCGCGCAGCTGAGCATGATCGGCTTCAAGGCCAACCGGATCGAGCGGGTGCCCGCCGCCGCCCTGCCGCCCCTGTTGCGCTGGCTGATCCTCACCGACAACCGCATCGAGGATCTGCCGGACGAACTGGGCCAGCGCCCGCACCTGCAAAAGCTGATGCTCTCCGGCAACCGCCTGACCCGGCTGCCCCAGAGCCTCGGCCAATGCCACCAACTGGAGCTGATCCGCATCGCCGCCAACCGCCTCAGCGCACTGCCGGACTTCCTGCTGGGCCTGCCACGCCTGACCTGGCTGGCCTATGCCGGCAACCCGTTGGAGTCCGAGGCCGACGCAGCGGCGCTGGAGTCGGTGGCGCAGATTCCCTGGGCTGAGCTGGCGTTGCAGCAGCGCCTGGGCGAAGGCGCCTCGGGGGTGATTCACCAGGCCCGCTGGCAGCGCCCCGGACAGGCGCCAAGCGAAGTGGCGGTCAAGCTGTACAAGGGCAGCATGACCAGCGACGGCTCGCCGCTGCATGAAATGAACGCCTGCATCAGCGCCGGCCGGCACCCGAACCTGATCCGGGTCGAAGGCCGGATCAGCGATCATCCCCAAGGGCAGAACGGCCTGGTGATGCAGTTGATCGAGCCGAGCTACCGCAACCTGGCGGCCTTGCCGAGCCTGGCCTCCTGCACCCGGGACATCTACGACGAAACCACCCGCTTCAGCGCCGACGCGGCCTTGCGCATGGCCCGCGGCATCGCTTCAGTCGGTGCGCACTTGCACCACCAGGGCATCACCCACGGCGACCTGTACGGCCATAACATTCTGTGGAACCCAGAGGGCGAGTGCCTGCTGGGGGATTTTGGCGCGGCGTCCTTCCATGCGCTGGCCGACACCGAGGAAACCCGGGCGCTGCAACGCATCGAAGTACGGGCCTTCGGCATTCTGCTGGAGGAGTTGCTGGCAAAAATCGAGTCGGGCCTGGCCCCGCGGCAGCGTGAACGCCTGCAAGCGCTGGTCAGCGACTGCTGTCAGCCGCAAGTGCTGGCGCGGCCGGGGTTTGCCGAAGTCGGGGACGTGTTGCGGGGGATTTGAAGAGCATCGCCAGCCAGCTCGCTCCTGCTGGAGCTTGCCGGCTGGCGCAAGAATCGCTCAGGTAGCGCGATTCACCGGGCCGGGCTTAACCCGCCAGGCCGACGAACATGTCCTGCACGTCGTCATGGTTGTCCAGGCCTTCGAGGAAAGCTTCGACTTCCACCATCTGCTCGTCGGACAGGCCGCTGACCGGGTTCTTCGGCTGGTAGCCCAGCTTGGCCGATAGCACGGTGAAGCCTTGCTCGGGCAAGGCTTTCTGCACCGCGTCGAGGTCCGCAGGCTCGGTCAGGAACAGGGTCGCGCCCTCTTCGCCCGGCTCGAAATCCTGGGCCCCGGCTTCGATGGCCGCCAGTTCCGGATCGGCGTCCGGGCTGTCCGGGGCGGCTTCGATCATGCCGACATGGTTGAAGTCCCAGGACACCGAACCGGAAGCGCCCAACTGGCCCTTGCGGAAGGCCACGCGGATTTCCGCGACGGTGCGGTTGATGTTGTCAGTCACGCATTCGACGATCAGCGGCACCTGGTGCGGCGCGAAACCTTCGTAGGTCACGCGGTGGTACTGCACGGTCTCGCCGAGCTGGCCCGAACCTTTCTTGATCGCACGCTCCAGGGTCTCGCGGGGCATCGAGGCCTTTTTCGCCTGCTCCACCACCAGACGCAGGTGTGCGTTGGTGGCGACGTCAGCGCCGTTGCGGGCAGCAATGGTGATCTCTTTGACCAGCTTGCCGAAGATCTTGCCCTTGGCGTTGGCTGCTGCTTCTTTGTGTTTAACCTTCCACTGTGCGCCCATTACTCACTCTCTTTGATCTGTGGCGTCGAGTTGGATTTGGCCGACGCGATGGGCAAGTTTATACGGCCTGAAGGCACCAATCGACCAAAAAGTCAGATCCGCGACCTGTAGCCGCGGTCGCAGGCTGCGACAAACTTCCCGGGGCCTCAAGAGCGCGTCCCGTTCCGGGCCGATCGCAGCCTGCGGCAGCGGCTACAGGTTCAGTGTCAGCCTGTGGGGGCCAGCCCCAGGAAGGCCTGGATCAAGCGCAATTCCCGACGCCGCTCCAGGCAGCCGAGCATGTGCCGGTTCAACAGCCCCTCGCCGATGATCGGCAGCGCCCGCACCCGCGGGTCCGGGCTGAGTTCCAGCGACGACACCACGCCCACCCCCAACTGCGCCGCCACCGCCTCGGTCACCGCCTCGCGGCTGTCCAGCTCCAGCAGCACCTTGGGGTGGACCCCGGCCTGGGCGCAGGCCTGGTCAAAGGTGCGGCGGGTAATCGAGCTGGGTTCGCGCAGGACCATGATCACCTGGTCCAGTCGCTCCAGCCGCACGCCCTCGGGCTCGGCCAGCCATGGATGGCCCTGCGGCAGCAACGCGCAGATCCGCGACTCGCCAAGGCTCTGCAGGTGCAGGCCCTTGCGCGCTTCGACCTCGGTCAGCACCGCCACATCGGCGTGCTCCGAAAGCAGGGCCGCCAGGGTTTCCTGGGCATTGCCCAGGCGCAGGTTGACGGTAATCCCCGGATAGCGTTCGCGCAGGCTGGCGAGCATCGGCATCACCAAGTGCGGGCCGTCGGCCGCCACTTCCAGGCGCCCGGTGAGCAACTGCCGGTTGGCCTCGAGCATGGCCTGGGCCTCTTCGGCCAGGCCGAACATGGCGCGGGTGATCGCCGCCAGCTTGGTGCCCTCTTCCGTCAGCTCGACCCGGCGCGCGGTGCGGCGCAGCAGGGTGATCTGGTAGTGCTCCTCCAGTGCCTTGATATGCCCGGTGACCGCCGGCTGGCTGATGAACAGCCGGGCGGCGGCTCGGGTGAAGCTGCCTTCACGGGCCACGGCATCGAATGCGCGCAGTTGGAACAGGTTCATATCTATCGGCCTCACTTATGACTGGCATAACAACAAACAATTTGATTGATAACGAGCCAAACTGCAATTTAGTCCCCGTAGTTTTTATCCCAAGCGCATCCCATAACGCTTCTGCGAGGACACCCGAATTGAGTACCGCCGCGCCCATCCTGCTCACTCCCGGCCCCCTGACCACTTCGGCCCGTACCCGCCAGGCGATGCTGGTGGACTGGGGTTCATGGGATGACCGTTTCAACCAGCTGACCGCCAGCCTCTGCGAGCAGTTGCTGGCCATCGTCAACGGCGCTGCCAGCCACCACTGCGTGCCCCTACAAGGCAGCGGCACCTTCGCCGTGGAAGCCGCCATTGGCACCCTGGTGCCGCGCGACGGCAAAGTGCTGGTGCTGATCAACGGCGCCTACGGCAAGCGCCTGGCGAAGATCTGCGAAGTGCTGGGCCGCGATTTCAGCACCTTCGAAACCGCCGAGGACCAGCCCACCACCGCCGCCGATGTCGATCGCCTGCTGCACGCCGATGCCGCCATCAGTCATGTGGCGCTGATCCACTGCGAAACCAGCACCGGCATCCTCAACCCGCTGCCGGACATCGCCCAGGTGGTCGCCGCTCACGGCAAGCGCCTGATCATCGACGCCATGAGTTCCTTCGGCGCGCTACCGATCGATGCCCGACAGGTGCCGTTCGACGCGCTGATCGCCGCGTCCGGCAAGTGCCTGGAAGGCGTCCCCGGCATGGGTTTCGTCTTCGCCCGCAAGGACGCCCTGGCCACGGCCAGCGGCAACTCGCACTCGCTGGCCATGGACCTGCACGACCAGCACAGCTACATGGCCAAGACCGGGCAATGGCGCTTCACGCCGCCGACCCACGTGGTCGCGGCGCTGCACGAAGCCCTGCTGCAATACCACGAAGAAGGCGGCCTGCCGGCGCGTCACCAGCGTTATGCCGCCAACTGCCAGGCGCTGCTCGACGGCATGGCCCGACTGGGCCTGCGCAGCTTCCTGCCGGCGGCGATCCAGGCGCCGATCATCGTCACCTTCCACGCGCCGAAAGATCCGCGCTACCAGTTCAAGGACTTCTACGAACGGGTCAAGACCAAGGGTTTCATCCTCTATCCCGGCAAGCTGACCCAGGTCGAGACCTTCCGCGTCGGCTGCATCGGCCAGGTCGACCCGGCCAGGATGCGCGCCGCGGTCCAGGCCATCGCCGACGTGCTGCAGGAAATGGAAGTGCTGGATATCTGACCCCGACACACAACCTGTAGGAGCGAGGCTTGCCCGCGATTGCGGGCACCGCGTTTCGTCAGCCCAACCTCATCATCGTTCATCGCGGGCAAGCCTCGCTCCTACATACATAGGCATCAACAAATGAACTACAACACCCCCAACCAGCTGCAAGCCGCGATCCTCGACTGGGCCGGCACAGTGGTCGACTTCGGCTCCTTCGCGCCGACCCAGATCTTCGTCGAGGCCTTCGCCGAGTTCGATGTGCAGGTCTCCATCGAAGAAGCCCGCGGCCCGATGGGCATGGGCAAGTGGGACCACATCCGCACCCTGTGCGACCTGCCACAGGTCGCCGAGCGTTATCGCCAGGTGTTCGGCCGCACCCCGACCGATGACGACGTCACCGCCATCTACCAACGCTTCATGCCGCTGCAGATCGAAAAGATCGCCGAACATTCGGCGCTGATCCCCGGCGCCCTGGAAACCATCGCCAACCTGCGCCAGCAAGGCATCCGGATCGGCTCCTGCTCCGGCTACCCGAAGCAGGTCATGGACAAGGTGGTGGAGCTGGCCGCGAGCAAAGGCTACGTCGCCGACCATGTGGTGGCCACCGATGAGGTGCCGAACGGCCGCCCATGGCCGGCCCAGGCCCTGGCCAACGTGATCGCCCTGGGGATCGACGATGTCGCCGCCTGCGTGAAGATCGACGACACCGTGCCGGGCATTCTCGAAGGCCGCCGCGCCGGCATGTGGACCGTGGCGCTGATCTGCTCCGGCAATGCCCTGGGCCTGACCTACGAAGCCTATCGCGCCCTGGACAGCGACACCCTGGCCAGCGAGCGCCAGCGCATCCACCGGCTGTTCGAGGGTTCGCGCCCGCACTACATGATCGACACCATCGGCGACCTGCCGCAGGTGATCGCCGACATCAACCAGCGCCTGGCCAACGGCGAGATGCCACAAAGCAGCTGACCGGCCATTGGCCTCCCCCGAACGGCAGCCCGGCATGGCGCTGCCGTTTTTTTATCGATACCCGCTCAAACCGCGCATTTGCCCCGGGCAGAGCCTCGGAAACAGGATTACAGTTACAGCACTCCGTCGTTAAGAACGGAGGCTACTGACCTGAAGACGAGGAAGGCTCTATGCCCTGGAAGAACTCCGACAGCCGTTACAGCACGGTGTCGATTGCATTGCATTGGTTGATGCTGGTGTTGTTGATCGCGGTTTACGCCTGCATCGAATTACGCGGCATTTTTCCCAAGGGCAGCGGCGGCCGGACGCTGATCAAGGAAGCTCACTTCATGCTTGGCCTGACGGTGTTCGTGCTGGTCTGGCTACGCCTGTTCGCCCGCAGCCTGGGGGTGGCGCCGAAGATCCTGCCGACACCGCCGAGCTGGCAGATGCTGCTGTCCAAGCTGATGCACTGGGCCCTGTACCTGTTCATGATCGTCATGCCGATCCTCGGCTGGCTGATCACCAGCGCCGAAGGCCATCAAGTGATGTTCTACGGCATCGACCTGCCGCTGCTGGTGGCTGAAGACAAACAGTTCGCCAAGCAGGTCGAAGGCTGGCACGTGCTGCTGGGCACCGTCGGCTACTGGCTGATCGGGCTGCATGCGGTGGCCGGGCTTTATCACCACTATTTTATGCGCGACAACACCCTGCAACGCATGCTGCCCAAGCACGGCTAAGGCTGCGCCGGCGCGGCGAAACCCCGGCGGCCCTGCAAGCCGCCGGTATGCACGAAGACCAGGCGGCTACCCGCGGCAAAGCGCCCGGCCTCCACCTGCTGCTTGAGGGCCAGCAAGGCCTTGCCGGTGTACAGCGGCTCCAGGGGGATGCCGCTGTGCCGTTCGCTCTCCTCGATAAACGCCAGCAGCAGCGGATCGACCTTGGCGAAACCGCCGCGACTGCTGTCGAGCAGCTCATAACCCGTAGCCTGCAAGCCCGCCTCCCGCACAATAGCCGCCACCTGTTGCGCGACACCGTGATCGTCCGGCACCGCCAGGGCGCCATACACCGGCCGGGCGCCGTCCTCCCCCAACACCAGCCCGGCCAGGGTGGTCCCGGTGCCGGCGGCCAGCCACCAGCCGTGATAGTCGTCCCAGCCCAGGGTATTCAACTGGCTGCGCACCTGTTTCACCAGCGGCATGCAGCCGGTCGCCCCGAGCAGGCCGCCACCGCCCTCCGCCACCGGGAACAATTCAGGGTACTGGGCCTGCCAGGGCTGCCAGAAGCCTGGCTCATGCCGCGCCCGGTAGCCGGCGTAACCGAGCCAGTGCAGCTGCATGCCGAAACCTTGCAGGTCGAGCACGGTGGGTGTGTCCTGCGGATGGCCGCGCAACAGCCCCACGGTGGCGAAGCCGAAACGTTTGCCGGCGGCCGCCAACGCGTGCAGGTGATTGGAATGAGCACCGCCCAGGCTGATGATGCCCCGGGTGCCGGCCTCACTAGCCGCTGCCAGATGCGGGGCGAGCTTGAACCACTTGTTGCCGGAGATCAGCGGGTCGATCTGGTCCAGGCGCAGGACCGCCACTTCCACCCCGGCGCGGGACAGCCAATCGAGGACCAGGGGTTGCAGGGGCGCGCTCGGCAGCCAGTGGAAAGGTCCGAGGCTCATCGGCGGAGGGGAATACATGGCAGGCGGGTTCCGGTGGCGAAGGCGGAAAGTCTACCAGCCTGAAGGGCCCTATCGCGGGCAAGCCTCGCTCCTACGGACGACACGGACCTGTAGGAGCGAGGCTTGCCCGCGATAGCGTCGGAACAGCCATAAAAAAGCCACCGGGACTCTACACAGAATCCCGGTGGCCATGATTACCGCTGGATCAGAGCTCGGCGGCCAGGCGCGAGCCCTGGTTGATCGCACGCTTGGCGTCCAGCTCAGCGGCCACGTCGGCGCCACCGATCAGGTGCACGTTCTGCCCGGCGGCCACCAGGCCTTCGTGCAGTTCGCGCAGCGGGTCCTGGCCGGCGCAGATCACGATATTGTCCACCGGCAACACCTGCGGCTCGCCGCTCTCGCCGATGCGGATGTGCAGGCCGGCATCGTCGATCTTCAGGTATTCGACGCTGTTGAGCATCTGCACCTGCTTGTTCTTCAGGCCGGTGCGGTGGATCCAGCCGGTGGTCTTGCCCAGGCCGTCGCCGACCTTGGAGGTCTTGCGCTGCAACAGGAACACCTGACGCGCCGGGGCATGGCGCTCGGGTTTGATGCCGGCGACGCCACCACGGGCCTCCAGGTGCGTGTCGATGCCCCACTCCTTCCAGAACGCCTCACGGTCCTGGCTGGTGGCCACGCCCTGATGCACAAGGAATTCGGAGACGTCGAAGCCGATGCCGCCGGCCCCGATCACCGCCACTTTCTGACCCACCGGCTTGCGCTGCAGCAGCACGTCCAGGTAGCTCAGGACCTTGGCGTGGTCGACGCCCGGGATCGCTGGGGTGCGCGGGGCGATACCGGTGGCCAGGATGATTTCGTCATAACCGCCGGCCACCAGTTGCTCGACATCGACCCGACGATTCAGGCACAGCTCGACGTTGGTGGTCTGCAGCTTGCGCTTGAAGTAGCGCAGGGTCTCGAAGAACTCTTCCTTGCCCGGCACGCGCTTGGCGACATTGAACTGGCCGCCGATTTCGCTGGCCGAATCGAACAGCGTCACCTGATGGCCGCGCTCGGCCGCCACGGTCGCGGCAGACAGCCCGGCAGGACCAGCGCCGACCACGGCGATCTTCTTGATCTGCTGCACCGGCAGGTAGTTGAGCTCGGTCTCGTAGCAGGCCCGCGGGTTGACCAGGCAACTGGTGAGCTTGCCGCCGAAAGTGTGGTCCAGGCAGGCCTGGTTGCAGCCGATGCAGGTGTTGATTTCATCGCCCCGACCCGCGGCCGCCTTGTTGACGAACTCCGGGTCGGCGAGGAACGGCCGCGCCATGGACACCATGTCGGCGTCGCCTTCGGCGAGGATCTGCTCGGCCACTTCCGGGGTGTTGATGCGGTTGGTGGTGATCAGCGGGATGGACACCGAACCACGCAGCTTGGCCGTGACCTTGCTGAAGGCGGCACGCGGCACCTTGGTGGCAATGGTCGGGATCCGCGCTTCGTGCCAGCCGATACCGGTGTTGATGATGGTCGCGCCGGCCTGCTCGATGGCCTTGGCCAGTTGCACGATTTCTTCCCAGGTGCTGCCGCCTTCCACCAGGTCGAGCATCGACAGGCGGAAGATGATGATGAAGTTCGGGCCTACCGCTTCGCGCACGCGGCGGACGATTTCCACCGGCAGGCGCATGCGGTTTTCGTAGCTGCCGCCCCAGCGGTCGGTACGGTGGTTGGTGTGCGCGGCGAGGAACTGGTTAATGAAGTAGCCTTCGGAGCCCATGATCTCGACGCCGTCGTACTCGGCCTGCTGGGCCAGGGTGGAGCAGGTGACGAAGTCGCGGATCTGCTTCTCGATGCCCTCTTCGTCCAGCTCCTTGGGCTTGAATGGATTGATCGGGGCCTGGATAGCGCTCGGTGCCACCTGTTTCGGGCTGTAGGCATAACGCCCGGCGTGGAGGATCTGCATGCAGATCTTGCCACCCGCTTCATGCACCGCGCGGGTGACGATACGGTGCTTGAGCGCCTCTTCTTCGGTGGTCAGCTTGGCCGCGCCGGAGTACACGCCGCCTTCGTCGTTGGGGCCGATACCGCCGGTCACCATCAGGCCCACGCCGCCGCGGGCACGCTCGGCGAAGTAGGCCGCCATGCGTTCGAAACCGCCGGGCTTTTCTTCCAGGCCGGTGTGCATCGAGCCCATCAGGGTCCGGTTGCGCAGGGTGGTAAAGCCCAGGTCCAGCGGGGCCAGCAAATGCGGGTAGTGAGCGGCGGCCATCGGTAACTCCACATCGAACGATCACGGAAAAAATGCGGAAGCTCTGCGGCCTCCGTCGGTCATGTTCGACAGACTAAGAGCAGCCCCCAAGGTGCTCAATGACCGTAACTGACAACTTATTGATCCAAATGCGCAGCCCGTCCTTGGCAATCGCGGACATGGGCTCTACCCTAGTCAGCGAATCCCGCACACGGCTGCCGACTGTCTTCCCATGCGCAAACTTCTTTACTTCACCTTCACCCTGGCCCTGATTGCCGCCATCACCAGCTACGCCCTGTGGACCCGCGAGCGGCCGATCGGTCATTACCTGTCCGACCTGCGCATCCAGCTCGCAGTGGACCAGGGCACCCCCGCCGACCACGGCAACCTGCTGGGCATCCAGCCCGAGCTGTTCCCCACCGACTACCAGAGCCCCGAGCGCCTGCACCGCAAGCTCGCGGCCTACCTGCAACAGGCCCGGGACCAGGGGCTGCTGAATGAAAAGACCGTGGTGGTGCTGCCGGAGCACATCGGCACCTGGCTGATGGTCAGTGGCGAGAAAAACGAGCTGTACCAGGCCGCCAGCCTGAAAGAGGCGATGAACTGGCTGGCGGTGAGCAACCCCCTGCCCTTCCTGCGCGCCCTGATCACCGCCAAGGGCGACAACCGCCTGAACGACGCCCACCTGCGGATGAAGGCCCAGAGCATGGCCGAGCAGTACCAGCGGCTGTTCGGCGGCCTGGCCAAGGAATTTGGCATCACCCTGGTGGCGGGCTCCATTGTCCTGCCGGAACCGGTGATCGAAGACAGCAACCTGCGCATCGGCAGCGGTGCCTTGTACAACACCACCCTGGTCTTCGGCAGCGACGGTCTGCCAATCGGCCAGCCGCAGCGCCAGCTGTACCCGACCTTCGACGAGCGCGGCTTTATCCAGGCCAGCGCCGACCAGGCTGTCCAGGTCGTCGACACCCCGGCCGGCCGCCTGGGCGTGCTGATCGGCAGCGACAGCTGGTACCCGGACAACTACCGCAAGCTCAACGCCCAGGGCGCGCAACTGGTGGCGGTTCCGGCCTTCGTCATGGGCCGTGGCGCCTGGGACAGGCCATGGCGCGGCTACAAGAATCTCTCGACCCCGAGCGAGGTCAGCCTCAAGCCTGAGGAAGTCAGCGAAGGCGAAGCCTGGCGTCGCCTGACCCTCACCAGCCGCGCCCCCAGCAGCCTGGCCAGCGCCGGTGTCAGCGTGTTTCTGCGCGGCCAGTTCTGGGATCAGGGCAGCGCCGGGCAAAGCTTCATCAACAGCAACGGCGAGCACTTCGCCGATGGCGATGCCCGTGGCGCGCGTTTGCTGAATATCTGGTTGTAACCCATGAAGCCCCAGCCGATGCGCCTCGGAGACCTGTCGGTGGGCTTCGTCCATAGCCTGGCCGACGCCGTGCGCAGCCATGGCCTTGACCCTCAGTCGCTGCTGGAGCAATACGGACTGGATGCCGCGCGCCTGGCCGAGGCCGGAGCGCGGTTGTCGATTCCCCGTTATATGCGCCTGGGCCACGCGGCGATTCAACTGACCGGCGATCCGGCGCTGGGGTTGCGCATGGGCCAGCTCAGCCGCCTGAGCCAGGCCGGGCTGGCGGGTGTCACCGCCGCCCAGGCGCCGACCGTACGCGAAGCCGCGCGCTGCCTGACCCGCTTCGAAGCTTTGTATGGCTCGAACTACCGCGGCCAGTCGAGCTTCCATGAAGACGCCGACGGCGCCTGGCTGCGCTTCTACTCCATCAGCCCCTATAACGCCTACAACCGCTTTGTGGTGGACTCGATCCTGGCCGGCTGGCTGCAGCAACTGGGCAGCCTCGGCTCGCCGGTCAAGGCGGAACGCATCGAGATCGAGTTTGCCCAGACCGATTACCGCGACCGCTACAACAGCCTGGGAGATTGCCCGATCCAGTTCGGCGCCGAGCACAATCAGCTGCGCCTGAGCCTGGCCACCCTGGCCCAGCGCAATGTCGAGCACTGCCCCAGTACCTGGCGCCATCTGCTGCAACTCTGTGAACGGGAACTGGAGCAACTGACCCGCACCCGCAGCCTGCGTGAACGCATCACTCAGTTGCTGGGGCCTTTGCTCAATGGTGGCCGGGAGCCCGACCTGGAAGAAGTGGCGGCACGCCTGAAGCTGCCA
>Ga0207976_100397_pt1 | contig 18050 bp, 17 predicted proteins | sample LakWasMe94_HOW11_2_FD_183916 | JGI IMG/M metagenome (GOLD analysis project Ga0207976, IMG submission 183916) | Freshwater sediment methanotrophic microbial communities from Lake Washington under simulated oxygen tension - Sediment Metagenome... | ecosystem: Environmental > Aquatic > Freshwater >... | reverse complement strand
ACCGCGGCTTTCTCGGCGGTGCCGCCGATGCCGATGCCGAGCATGCCCGGTGGGCACCAGCCGGCGCCCATGGTCGGAACGGTCTTCAGCACCCAGTCGACGATCGAGTCGGACGGGTTGAGCATGGCCATTTTCGACTTGTTCTCGGAACCGCCGCCCTTGGCCGCTACGTCCACTTCCACGGTGTTACCCGGAACGATGGAGTAGTGGATCACGGCCGGAGTGTTGTCCTTGGTGTTTTTACGAGCGCCCGCCGGGTCGGCGAGGATCGAGGCACGCAGGACGTTTTCCGGCAGGTTGTAAGCCCGGCGCACGCCTTCGTTGATCATGTCGTCGAGGCCCATGGTGGCGCCATCCCAACGCACGTCCATGCCCACGCGAACGAACACGGTGACGATGCCGGTGTCCTGGCAGATCGGACGGTGGCCGGTGGCGCACATGCGCGAGTTGATCAGGATTTGCGCCATCGAGTCACGGGCCGCTGGCGATTCTTCGCGCAGGTAGGCTTCGTGCATCGCCTGGATGAAATCCACGGGGTGGTAATAGGAAATGAATTGCAGGGCGTCGGCAACGCTCTGAATCAGGTCGTCTTGCTTGATCACGGTCATGAGTCGCGCTCCTCTAAAAGACGGGAACATTCAATAAGGTGCTTGCAGCTTGGGTGCATCGGTCGGTTGCAAGCACCTTTCAAGGCACGCCGGGCATGCTGGCGCGACGCTAAAAAGGCGCGGCAGTATAACGCGCCTCGCAGGCGGGCACACGCGCCGGCAGTCAATCGTTGGTCGTAGACTTCCCGAAACTCCCGGGCACGGAAAGAGGGCTTCACCCGTTAAGGTATAAAAAAGATATTTTTATACCTGTCATTTTTGACAGTGCGCAGAAAGACAGTCGCGTTGTAGGGTGAAGTCGCAGTCAATAAGGCTGCCTAAAAATAACTTGCGGGGTTGATGCGATGAATATCTTCGAAAAAAACGATGCCATGCCGAGTCTGGAGGAAGTCACGAATTTTATTCGGACTCCTAGATCAAAAGCTACTGGCCACATCTCCTTTACTTATGGACGCGAGAGATACAGCTGGAAACACGTGCTGCTTGTAGAGATGGCACGCATGGTATTAACCGCTACGCACGATGATTCGGGTGACCCGCTGAACGGCACCCTAATGTTCACTTTTCCACTCACTCTCAAAGCAGGAGAGTCGATGAATTTTGGGTTGGGTAATAATGCAGCATGTGTTTTTGTTTTTGGTTCATTTCCGTCGTTTCCAGCCTTTGGCCTTGTTTTTAAGTTGACACATTCCACGCCTCTAAAGCATTACAAAGGTACTTTCAGTTGTGCAAATATGCTTTTGTCTGACGGCGAATTTGATATCTCTCTTTGACACCGAAAGCCCGCAAGGGACGTTCATTTAATCTGGATGTCCCAGCGGATGGTTTACGCACCAATCGTCAGCGATCTTGATAGAGGGAAAACAAGTGCTACAGGACGCGCGAAGTGGCATAAACATCTACCCAATTATGATTCGTCTGACTACAGTGGCATTCGGTCTGTAGAGTACGACACGCGGTCAGCCTCCTTTCGCACGGTGAGTCAACGATTGACCCATAACGCTATCCAGCGCCTTTTGCTCAAACGTTTTGCCCTTGCGGCCGGCACCTACGCCCTGGCTCTACTGCTGCTGTGGCTGGCGTTTTTCACCGGTCATTACGATGAACCCCTGGCGAATGTCGCCGTCGGCAGCGCACTGGTGGTCATCAGTCAGGCGGCACTGTTCGCGGTGTTTTACAGCGGTTGCAACCTGCGTTTTTCCGACCCCAGCCTGACCGAAGCACAAGTGTTGCTGGGGCTGGGCTGGCAAACCTGGCTGATCGCCAATCTGGATGAGGCACGTGGCGCGTTCCTGGTGTTCTACGTGCTGATTCTGTTGTTCGGGCTGTTTCACCTGTCGCGTCGGGCCTTTTTGCGGTGTGCGCTGTTGGTGTTTTTCAGTTTCAGCGCGATCACGCTGTGGGAGGGTTACCACTTCCAGTTGGCCGATCCGGCGCTGGCCGCGTTGCAGGTGTGCGTGCTGTTTATCGTGCTGGTCTGGCTGGAGCTTTACGCCCGTTACGTCCAGGCCTCACGCCTGCGGATGCGGCAGCGTCGCTTTGCCTTGCAGGCGCATCAGGACACCCTGCGCGGAATGATGCGCCAGCTCGAAGACCTGGTGGCCACCGACGAATTGACCGGGCTGTTCAATCGCCGGCATTTCCTGCGCCTGGCCTCCCGTGAGCTCAACGCCATGGAACCCGGCGTGCTGCATGGCCTGGCGCTGATCGACCTCGATCACTTCAAACGCATCAACGACATGCACGGCCACGCTGCTGGCGATCAAGTGCTGCAAGCCTTCGCCGGTGTGGCCAGCGCCTGCCTGCGCGAGGGCGATGTACTGGCCCGTTATGGCGGCGAAGAGTTCGTGGTGTTGCTGCCCGATTGCAGCGGCGAACGCCTGACCTCCTGCTGCGAACGGCTGCGCATTGCCTTCACCGATGTCGAGTTGATCGGCCTGAAGGTCGGAAATCTCAGCCTGTCGGCGGGCATGACGCTGCTGGAGCCGGGCGACGATCTCGACGATGCCTTGCAACGTGCCGATCAGGCGCTCTATCGCGCCAAACGCGACGGCCGCAATCGTTGCGCGGCCGCGTGGGAGAACGTCGATGCCTGAGTTGCGGGTCGGCGATCGTCAATGGTCGGTGGCAGTGGGCAGCAACCTGCTCGACGCGTTGAATCAAAACGGCGTGTCCGTTCCCTACAGTTGCCGCGCCGGCAGTTGCCATGCGTGCCTGGTGCAATGCATGCAAGGATTGCCGAGTGATAGCCGCCCCGATGCCTTGAGTGCAGAACAGCGTCAGCAAGGCTGGCGCCTGGCGTGCCAGTGTCAGGTGGTCGAGGATTTGCAGGTGCATGCCTTCGATCCGCTACAGGACGGCAGCCCGGCCGAGGTCGCCGCCCTCGATTGGTTGAGCAGCAGCGTGTTGCGTTTGCGCCTGACCCCTCAGCGTCCGTTGCGCTACAGCGCCGGGCAGCATCTGGTGTTGTGGGCCGGTCACGTGGCGCGGCCATATTCCCTCGCCAGCCTGCCGGGAGAAGACCGCTTTCTGGAGTTTCACCTTGATTGTCGCCAGCCCGGTGCATTCAGTGATGCTGCGCGTCAGTTGCAGATCGGCGACTCGCTGCGTCTCGGCGAACTGCGTGGCGGCGCGCTGCATTACGACGCCGACTGGCACACCCGGCCGCTGTGGCTGATGGCCGCCGGCACCGGGCTGGGTCCGTTGTTTGGCGTTTTGCGTGAAGCCCTGCGCCAGGATCATCAGGGCGCCATCCGCGTCATTCACCTGGCCCATGATGCCGATGAGCATTATCTGGCCAAACCCCTGCAAGCCATGGCCGCCAGCCGCCCGAACCTCAGCATCGAGCTGTGGACACCGACCGAGTTGCCCGCGGCTTTGGCGCAACTGCGGCTTGTTTCCCGGCAAACCCTGGCCTTACTCTGCGGGGCCCCCGACAGCGTCGACGCCTTCGCCCGGCGCCTGTACCTGGCGGGACTGCCGCGCAATCAACTGCTGGCCGACGTCTTCCTGCCCCGCGGTTGAGCGCTGATTTTCAGACGCGAGACCGACCATGACCGATGCCATCCAGATTGAACGCGAACGCGGCCTGCTGACCCTGCGCCTCAATCGCCCTGACAAGAAAAACGCCCTGACCCGGGCGATGTACAGCCACTTGGCCGAGGCGTTGAAACAGGCTGACACCGACCCTGAAATCAACGCCGTGCTGATCACCGGTTCCGCCGAGTGCTTCACCGCCGGCAACGACATTGCAGACTTCATTCAACAACCGCCGGGCAACCTCGACAGCCCGGTGTTCCACTTCATGCTCAACCTGCTCGAATGCCGCAAACCGGTGGTCGCTGCCGTGGCTGGCGCCGCCGTGGGAATCGGCACGACGCTGCTGCTGCATTGTGATCTGGTGTATGTCAGCCGTGATGCGCGCTTGCGCATGCCCTTCGTCAACCTCGGCTTATGCCCGGAATTCGGTTCCAGCCTGCTTTTACCTCGATTGCTCGGGCATGCCAAAGCGGCGCAATTGTTGTTGCTCGGTGAAGGTTTCAGCGGTGAACAAGCGGCCGAGTGGGGCATTGCGACCGAAGCGCTGGGCAGTGGCGAAGCGGCGTTGGCCAAGGCGCGGGAGATGGCATTGAGGTTTGAGTCCCTGCCACCGGAAGCGGTGCGCATCAGCAAGCAGCTGATGAAAGCCCCGGACCGGGAGCAATTGCGCAAGGTGATAGAAGAAGAGGGCGCGTTGTTCACCCAGCGGTTGCGCTCGCCGGAAGCGATTGCGGCGTTGTCGGGGTTTATCAACCGGCATTGAATTTACGGTGCCTGATCTGGCCTCATCGCTGGCAAGCCAGCTCCTACAGGGTGATCACCGCTCCTGTAGGAGCTGGCTTGCCAGCGATGGGGCCCGCGCAAACAACACACCTTCTGGATCAGAAAGCAAAAAGCCCCGCCATTCACATGGCGGGGCTTTCTTTTTCAGCAACCGGTCACTCAGACCATCGGATCGCCGACGTGCAGGATTTTCATCCCGTTGGTGCCGCCGGTGGTGTGGTAGCTGTCGCCCTTGGTCAGGATGACCCAGTCGCCTTTTTCCACTACGCCACGCTTGACCAGTTCGTCGATTGCCGCCTGGCTGACTTCATTTGGCGCCAGCGAAGCCGGGTCGAACGGAATGGTGTACACGCCACGGAACATAGCGGCGCGCGCCTGAGCTTCGCGGTGTGGGGTGAACGCGTAGATCGGCACCGAGGAACGGATCCGCGACATGATCAGCGGGGTGTAGCCGCTTTCGGTCAACGCGATGATGGCCTTCACGCCCGGGAAGTGGTTGGCGGTGTACATGGTCGCCAGCGCAATGCTCTCGTCACAGCGCTGGAACTCTTTGCCGATGCGATGGCTGGAGGTCTTGCTGGTCGGGTGCTTTTCAGCGCCGACGCAAATGCGCGCCATCGCTTGCACAGCTTCCAGCGGGTACAGACCGGCAGCACTTTCCGCCGACAGCATGACCGCGTCGGTGTAGTCGAGCACGGCGTTGGCTACGTCGGACACTTCGGCGCGGGTCGGCATCGGGTTCTGGATCATCGACTCCATCATCTGGGTCGCCACGATCACTGCCTTGTTGTGGCGGCGAGCGTGCAGAATGATCTTCTTCTGAATGCCCACCAGCTCGGCATCGCCGATTTCCACGCCCAGGTCACCACGGGCCACCATCACTGCGTCGGACGCATTGATCAGGCCATCGAGGGTTTCGTCGTCGGCCACGGCTTCGGCACGTTCGATCTTCGCCACCAGCCAGGCAGTACCGCCGGCCTCGTCGCGCAGCTTACGGGCGTATTCCATGTCGGCGGCATCGCGCGGGAAGGACACCGCGAGGTAGTCGACTTCCATCTCGGCAGCGAGCTTGATGTCGGCCTTGTCTTTCTCGGTCAGGGCTGGAGCGGTCAAGCCGCCGCCGCGACGGTTGATGCCTTTATGGTCGGACAGCGGGCCGCCGATGGTCACGGTGCAGTTCAGTTCGGTGGCGGTGGCGGTATCGACGCGCATCACCACGCGGCCGTCGTCGAGCAGCAGCTCGTCGCCCACGCCGCAGTCTTTTACCAGGTCCGGGTAGTCGATGCCGACCACTTGCTGGTTGCCTTCGGTCAGAGGATGGCTGGTAGAGAAGGTGAATTGATCACCGATCTTCAGCTCGATCTTCTTGTTGGCGAATTTGGCGATACGGATTTTCGGGCCTTGCAGGTCACCCAGCAGGGCAACGAAGCGGCCGTGCTTGGCAGCGAGGTCCCGCACCAGCTTCGCACGAGCCTTGTGCTCGTCGGGGGTGCCGTGGGAGAAGTTCAGGCGGGCGACGTCCAGGCCAGCCAGAATCAGCTGTTCGAGAACTTCCGGCGAGTTACTGGCCGGGCCAAGGGTAGCGACGATTTTGGTACGACGGACGGACATGCAAAGACTCCTGAGTTCAAGCGCTGAGTGAGGCTACTATGGTCCGTGGGTGTAGTCATTGTTCATGTGCACTACTTTTTGTGAGGAGCTTTGTTATTCGCTTCTTTCTTTAAATGAACATTCCTGAAGATTTTCGCCTACGGGTCGATACAGAGCTCAAGACAGGAGAACCCCCATGCGATTCGTGCTCATAGCCGCCCTTGCCCTCAGTGTCGTGGGCTGCACCCGTTTCTCGATGAACCATCATTTGAATAATGCCTACAGTGCTTACGACCGTGGCAATTGCGAGCAAGTGACGCTCGAACTGTCCAAAGTCGAACGCGCCAGCCGCGCACGGCCTTACGTATGGCCAGAAGTGTCGATGCTGCGCGGTTTGTGCCTGGAACGGCAGAAAATGTTCGTGGATGCGGCGCAAACCTACCAGTTCATCCAGGCGTCGTACCCGCAAAGCGAGTACGCCTACCGCGCCCGCGCCCGGCTGGAAACCTTGCAGTCGCTGGGTCACTACCCGCTGCGCAGTGCGGCGGCGGTGCGCCCTACGCGGTTCTGATTGCAGCGGTCATTCAACCACTGGCTCACCGGCGGTGGTGAGCTATAGTCGAATAACCGGTTTAGAGCCTTGTTTCTAAATCGACGTAACACCTGTGATCGGCAGGCGTAGGCGGCAGCGGTTCCATGGACTGCCGCACCGGGATCGGGGAGAGCGCGCTCATTGCCTGGCCCTTGTGATAACGGCAGGCAGGCCCGTTCCGAAGCATTAGTGCGGCCCTGCTTAAGGGCCTTGCGTAGCGAAATCAGCATGTTCACTGACCGCCGGATCGAGCGGCATCAACTGCCGTATTTTCTGAAAGTGTTCAACAGCGTCACCGACAAACCGATTGGTTTCCTGGGCAACGTCTCTGAAGACGGGCTGATGCTCATCAGTCAGTTACCGATGATGATCGGTGCCGATTTTGATCTGCGCCTGAAAATCCCCATGGCCGATGGCTGCCAGCAGGTCATCGACCTCAAGGCCTGCTGCCTGTGGTGCCACGAAGATGCGACACCTCACCACTATGACGCCGGGTTCAGCCTGCAATGGGCACCGCCGGAGTTTGGGCAATTGGTGGAGGCGTTGAAGCAGTACTTCAGTTTTCAGCCGTTGCCGGCGTCTGCCTGAGAGCTGCAGGCGATTTTCCAATCGCCTTCGCCGGCTTGCCGACGAAGGCGTCGGTTCAAACTCGAATCACATCCACTAGAACACCCCGGCCTTCTTCCATTCCAGGTAGCGTGTCACCAGCGCGGCGCCCAGTTCATGAGGGCTTGCATCCAGTACCGGCACGTCATGGGCATTCAGCCGTTCATGAAGTTCGGCCCGTGTATTCAAGAAGTCCACCGTCCCGCAATAGACCAGTGCATCGGACAAGGTCTGCACGGTTGTCTGACGCAGGTTGTCTAGTACGCCTTCGCGCAGGCTCGCGACCAGTACCCGATGCTGCTTGCTCAGGCGTTTGACAGCCGTGAGCAGCTCCTCGTCGTCTTCGTCCCGCAGATTGGTCATCAACACCACTAGCGAGCGGCGTTTTTGTCGGGCCAGCAGATGAGTTGCCGCGGCTTGATAGTCAGCGCTGCGTTGGGTGCTGTTCAGGTCGTAGACCGTGTTGAGCAACACATTGAGTTGCCCGGCTCCTTTCACCGGTGCGAGATAACGCGGCTGATCGCTGGCAAAGGTGCTCAGACCCACCGCATCACCCTGGCGCAACGCCACGTAACTCAACAGCAGGCACGCATTGAGCGCGTGATCAAAATGCGCCAGTTCGCCGTCCTGACTGCGCATGCGCCGTCCGCAATCGAGCATGAAAATGATCTGCTGATCGCGCTCGTCCTGATATTCCCGGGCAATCGGGGTGCGCTGGCGGGCGGTGGCTTTCCAGTCGATCTGGCGCAGGCTGTCGCCTTCGCGAAACTCCCGTAGCTGATGAAACTCCAGACCCAGGCCACGTCGTTGCCGCTGGCGTACGCCGAGCTGGCTGAGCCAGTTGTCCACCGCCAGCAGTTGGCCGCCGTAGAGGCGGGCGAAGTCGGGGTAGACGCGGGTGTGATCGGTGACGCTCAGAAGCCGTTTGCCGGACCACAGGCCCAATGGGCTGGGCAGGTTGATTTCGCAGTGATCGAAGCTGAAGTGGCCACGCTTGAGCGGGCGCAGGCGATAGCCGACCTGGCTGTGCTGGCCGGGCTGAAGTTCGACTGACAGGGGGAGGTTTTCGAAGTTCAGGCCGTCGGGGACGTGGTCGAAAACCTGGATTGTCAGTGGTTGGGGAAAGTTGTGCCCGACCTCAAGTCGGACTTCGCTCCAGCGACCGAGGGCCAGGCTGCCGGGCATTTGTCGTGTTATCCGGGGCGAGTGCAGGCGTGCGAGGCGGATAGCATCGAGTATTGCCAGGGCCAGTAGCGCCAGCAATAAACCCCATTGGATCGACAACAGGCTTGAGGGCAGCGCAATGTCCAGTGCGCGCAAGGTGCCCAGCACGATGCCGATGACCAGCAGGATTGCGAGCCAGATCAGCAGCAGGCGCGAGGGTTTCACAGACGTGGCGCCGGCACTTGATCGAGCAGTTGCCGCAGCACGTGATCGACCTCCAGCCCTTCGATATCCAGCTCCGGCGCAATGCGTACGCGATGGCGCAACACCGCCAGCGCGCAACCCTTGATGTCATCCGGAATCACGAATTCGCCGCCGCGCAACAAGGCGCGTGCTCGTGCGCAGCGCACCAGCGCGATGGACGCCCGAGGCCCGGCGCCGAGGGTCAGGCCGGGCCAGCTGCGGGTGGTGCGGGCCAGGCGCACGGCGTAGTCGAGGACCTGATCGTCCAGCGGCAAATCACTGGCGATGCGTTGCAAGGCCAGCACGTCCTTGGCTTGCAACACGGTGCGCAGGGGTTGCACATCGAGCATGTCGGCCCGGGTCGAGCGGCTGACCTGACGCACCATGTTCAGCTCTTGTTCGGCGTCGGGGTAGTCCATGCGCACCTTGAGCATGAAGCGGTCGAGCTCGGCTTCCGGCAGCGGGTAAGTGCCTTCCTGTTCGATGGGGTTTTGCGTGGCGAGCACCATGAACGGTTGCGCGATGGGCAGGGCGCGGCCTTCGAGGGTGACTTGCCGTTCCTGCATGGCTTCGAGCAGCGCCGCCTGGGTTTTCGCCGGGGCGCGGTTGATTTCGTCGGCGAGCAACAGGTTGGTGAACAATGGCCCTTTGCGCAGTTTGAATTGCTCGGTTTGCAGGTCGTACACCGCGTGGCCGGTGACGTCGCTGGGCATCAGGTCCGGGGTGAACTGAATGCGCGCGAATTCGCCACCGAAGCAGCGGGCGAGGGCGCGCACCAACAAGGTCTTGCCCAGCCCCGGCACGCCTTCGAGCAGCACATGACCGCCGGCAATCAACGCGGTGAGTACGTCATCGATCACCGTGTTCTGACCGATCACGGCTTTTTGCAATTCAACTCTAACTGCTTGGGCCAGGTAACTGGCGCGCTGGCGTTGCTGCTCGGCATGGCTAGGCGCGCCGGGCTCGATCTGTTCACTCATAAGGCGTTCCTCAAGGTTTGCAGGTGGGCGACCTGACGGCTGAATTCAACGCTGGACAGCCGTTGCTTCGGTCGCGGGCTCATGGCCTGGCTGATAGCGCGTGTGGGTTGGCCGGTCAGGCGTGCGAGCACCAGCCATTGTTCGGCGACGCCGAGTTGTTCAAAACCGGGATGACGGCGCCGCACCCGGCGCAGGATGTCTTGCTGCAAGGCTTGCAGCAGACTGTCCTGGCCGCTGCGGCGCAAGATGAAATCGGCGCTGGCACGCAGGTGTTCCTGAAGTTGTCGACGGGCTCTCGGTGCCGGTTCATTCAATGGGCCGTGGCGCACGCCGACATGCCAGAGGCCAAGGCCGATCAGGGCGATGAGCGCGACCAATGCCTGGGGGAAATAGCGCAGCAACAAGGTCAACAGGCTGTCGTGATCGGTGTTGAACAGCAGCGTCACCTGGGTGTCCGCGGTCAGGTACCAGAGCAGCCAGGCATTGTCGTACTGGTCGATGGCCGGTGTTTTCCACAGGTCGGCGTCGGTGACCACGATGATCGAGCCGAGCCCTTGGTTGAGCTGCATCATGTGCGTGGCCTTGCCACTGTTAGCCCAGGCTTGCGCGAGATTGTTCGGGTCTTCGAGATGGAACGCGGTATTGAAGGTGGCGTAGGCCGGGGCGTCTTCATCCTCAAGATACAGTTTGGTCAGGTTGGGGTAAGGATCCTCGCCGGTAGCGGGTGGCGGGTCCTTGAGGTCTTTGCTCAGTGACTGGTGCACCTGCACCCGGTCGAGCAGCAAGTCATTGCTTTGGCCAAGTTTTTCATCCCACAGTGATTCGGCGATGAACAACAGACGCCCACCGGCGCGGGTCCAGTTCATCACTTGGTCAATTTGCCGTGGCGTCATGTTGTACCGGTCGCCGAGCAATAAAAGGCTGTGCTGGCGCGGGTCCAGCGTCGGCAGCACGTCGAGGCTGTTGGCATGTCCGACGGTCAGGCCCTGTTTGCGCAGGAAGTGTTCGGCGGCCAGATAAGGGTTGGCCTGGGCTTCGGGCGAAGGGCCGTGATCGATGTCTGTCTGATAGGGCGTTGCCTTGAAGAACAGATAAACACTCAGCGCAGCCAACAGCACGGCGATGAACACGCCGACCGCCAGCCAGAGACGCCGGTTCAATGCGCCTCTCCCGGGCTGAACAACGCCCGCCAGCCGTCACAGAGTTCCTGTTGCACCTGCGCGGGGGGCAGGCGATGCCCGTAGGCCATGTTCTGCCAGTGCCCCGTCAGTTTTTTGCTGAAAGTCAGCAGCGCGGGTTGCTGCAGGTGTTCAACGCGCGCCAGCACTTCGCCTTCGGTGTCGGCCGGTTTCAGCGCCATGTTGTAGTCGTGCAGCAAGTGACTGAGCAGGGCGCGATAAAGCAATCCGAGAGCTTCACGCGGGTTGGTTTGCCAGAGGCTTTCCGCACTGGCGGCGATGTCGGCAGGCAGGGTTTCACGGTTGAGATCCAGGCCGAATGCTTGCTGTGGCAGCGGCCGTGCAACTTTGCGCGGCAACCTCGGTCGGCGACTGACGAACGCCTGCAACCAGTCGCGGTAACGCCAGATCAACAAACTGATTACCCCGATCACCGTACCCCACAGCAGCACTTCAATCAGGGCCGCCAATGCACCGAAACGCTGGTTATCCAGCAACTTGAGCAGCGCCTTCAGCCACTCGGGGGCCTTGCCATCGTCCGGTGTTTCGGCGGCGGGTTTGTCTTCGCCGCCAAAACGATAGCGGGTGACCGTTTCCTTGTTCTTGAACGGCGGCTGATCGAGGATAGCCTTGATGCTGTCCCGGGACGCCTGGCTGGTCAGAGGCTGGTCCAGCAGGCGCGGGCTGTCCGGTGAGATTGCGGGCTCGGCGGCCCACACGGTTTGCGCCGCTGGCATCGACAGAAAAGCGGCCATCAGCAACACGACAGCGGTACTGCTCAAGCGTTGGCGCAGACGGCGGAACACCAACTCGATATCCCAGGCTTCCAGCACCGTGCGCCGGTTCAGATAAAGGCTGAAGCCGCAGGCCACGTAAACCGGTTCCCACACCACGAGCACCAACACGTAAAACACGTTGGTCAGGTGTTCCAGCCAGCGCCAGTCTTGTGTGGCGGCGGACAGCAGCGTTTGCCAGCTCCAGTCCAATTCAACCTGTTGCGGCAGAAACAGATAAAACAGCACCATCAGGCCGACCCACAGTGCACTTTCCAGATGCACGCCGATGATCGTCAGCCAGCGCGCCGCGCCGCCGTCGCGTTGCAACAGCACCTGCAAGCGCTGTTGCCGCGCTTGCCCACTCAGGCCTTCGAGTTGCACCACCGGCATCAGGAAACTGCGACTCAGACTCAAGCGTCGCCAGGTCAGACTGGCGAGCAGTTGTGGCTTGAGCAGTCGCGGCCATTGGCGCAGCGCCTGTTTCAAGGTGGGCGTTTCACCGAACATGGCTTTGGACAGGATGTACAGCGGCAGGCGTTCGAACGCCGGTTTCAGCCACCAGAAAATGAAGGCGGCGAGGGACGGTGAATCCCACAACAACAAGGTGAGCAGGGCGAAAACCGGCAAGGTCACGATGGCCCAACTGGTCATCAACAGGCGTCGGTGCCGCTGACTCAGCAGGACGCCGAGGTCCATGGCTTCCCAGGTTGTTCGAGGGCGGATCACCACGGTCGCGTCACTCAGGCGCATGACGACTCCGTCCGGCAAACAGCAGATACATTGCTACCAAAAACCACAGCGTCGCGCCGACCAGATATTTGGTCATCGGTGCCGGCCCGGTCATGGATGACCAGTAGGCTTCGATAAATGCAGCGATCAACAGAAACAGCATGACCCCGCAAATCAGTAATACGCTTTTGCGCGCCGCGACTCGCAAGGCTTCGGCGCGTGGCAGGCGCCCCGGTGCGATCAGTGCCCAGCCCAGTTGCAGGCCGGCGGCACCCGCCAGGGCAATGGCACTGAGTTCGAAAGCACCGTGGCCGATCACGAACGACCAGAAGGTTTGCCCGTAGCCGAGCTGTGTCAGGTGCCCGGCCACCGCGCCGATCATCAAGCCATTGAAGAACAGGAAAAACGCGCTGCCCAGGCCAAACAGCAAACCGCTGGCGAACGTCTGAAAAGCGATGCCGATGTTGTGCATGATGTAGAAGCCGAACATCACCCAGTCTTCACTGGCCGCCCGTTCCGCGGAGCGACCCAGGTGTCCGGCGTTGGGGTCGTACATGCTTTGCATGTCGCTGACCTGTTGTGCCGGGATCAGGTTGTAGACCAGGTCCGGGAACAGATACACCAGCAGCGCGAAGCCGATCAGGCTGCCGAAAAACATCAGGCTGGCGGCCAGCACGAAGCGCCACTGTTCGCGCACCAGCCGCGGAAAATCCGCGAGGATGAAGCCGAGCACATTGGCACCCAGGCGGCTGCGATGTCGATAAAGTTGTTGATGCCCGCGCAGGACCTGTTGCTGCAACGAGTCGATCAGGAAACTGCTGTATCCACGCTCCTGAGCCAACGCCAGGTGCTGGCAGAGCCGGCGATAGTCTTTCGCAAAACTGGCGACACGTGAGGTGTCTTTGTTGCGCTCCAGCCTGTCGAGCATGAGGGAAAACTGCGTCCATTCAGCCTTGTGGCGATTCTCGAAAAGACTTTGCTTCATGCGGGACCCAACAAGCCGCGGGCGATGCCGTTGAGTTCCGCCACCGCCCGTGGTGCTGGGACGTTCAACGGTTGGGCGAGGATAGAGGCAAGTTCATTGACCCGCGCTTCTGAGAGTTCACCCTGGCGTTCGGCAAACCCGAGGATGGCGCGTTGCTCGGTCAGCGTCATGGCGAAGGCCGGACGTCGCGGTTCGGCGTCGGGCACTTGCGGTCGGGTGAGCGGCTGTTCGCGGTAGATGACCAGCGTGCCGGCGGCCAGGTCGCCGAGGCGTTTGAAGCTGGGGTGTTGCAGGCAACTGATGGCGCCGAGGAAATAGCCGAACGGCAACAGGTCGACAAATCGCAGCAGGTTGCGCAACAGCGAAGCGGACCAGCCGATCGGCGTGCCGTCATCCTGCACCACCCGCAGGCCCATCCATTGCTTGCCCGGCGAGCGCCCCTGATTGAGCACTTCGAACAACACCATGTACCACCAGCTCACTGCGAACAGCAGGATCGAGCCCAGCCCTGCACCGAGTTTCCCCAGAAACGCGAGGACGATAAACAGCAGACCCAGAATCAGCCCGCGCAGCCCGAGGTCGATGGAGAACGCCAGCGCACGGACCATCAACCCGGCCGGGCGCAGTGGCAAGTCGATGCCTTCCGGCGTTTCAACCTGATACCGCGTTTCCAGTGGCGGGGACAGCTTCGCTTTCCTTTGCAGTGCTGTGGTCTCGAGCATGGGCAACCTGATGATGTGGCCTGATCGGGATTCTCTGTGCGTCCGATGCTAGCAGCCTCACGGGGGGAAACGACATAACTATGTATTGCACGGTGCGTGGTCATAGGTGATTGAATGCAAGATTACTGGCCGGGGCGGGATGTGAACGCCTAGACTTCGCCGATCTTCAGTTCAGGAATAGCCCGTGACCTCGATCTTCTGGTACGACTATGAAACCACCGGCATCAACCCGCGTTGCGACCGTCCACTGCAAGTGGCGGGGCTGCGCACTGACTTTGATCTCAATGTCATGGACGAGCCGGTCAATCTTTATTGCCAGCCCAGTGAAGACATCCTGCCGCATCCGGCGGCCTGCGCGATCACCGGCATTACGCCGGGCCAACTGACCGAGCACGGTTTGAGCGAAGCCGATTTCATGACTCGGGTACACGCGCAACTGGCGGCACCGGGCACTTGTGGCGCGGGTTACAACACCTTGCGTTTCGACGACGAGATGACTCGTTACAGCCTGTACCGAAATTTCTTCGACCCCTATGCCCGCGAGTGGCAGGGCGGTAACAGTCGTTGGGACCTGATCGATGTGGTGCGTGCGGCGTATGCCTTGCGGCCCGATGGCCTGGTTTGGCCGACGGATGACGAAGGGCGGGTGACGCTCAAACTCGAACGCCTGACCGCCGCCAACGGCATCGATCACGGCAATGCTCACGAAGCGCTGTCGGACGTTCGCGCGACCATCGCACTGGCACGTCTGATTCGGGAAAAACAGCCGAAGCTCTACGACTGGCTGTTTCAGTTGCGCAGCAAACAAAAGGTGATGGATCAGATTCGGCTGTTGCAGCCGATGGTGCACATTTCCGGGCGTTTTTCGGCGGCACGCAGTTATGTCGGCGTGGTGTTGCCGCTGGCCTGGCATCCGCGCAACAAGAACGCGCTGATTGTCTGTGACCTGCACCTGGATCCCCAAGGGTTGTTCGACCTGGATGCCGAGACCTTGCGCCAGCGTTTGTATACCCGTCGCGATGAACTGGCCGAAGGCGAACTGCCGGTACCGCTCAAACTCATCCACATCAACAAATGCCCGGTGGTGGCGCCGTTGTCGGTGCTTCGTCCCGATGATCAGCAACGACTGGGGCTGGATATGGCGCTTTATCAGGAACGCACGCTGCGACTAAGTGCCGCACAAACAATTTGGCGAGATAAAGTTCAGGCCATTTATGCCCGAGAGGATTTCGCTCAGAGCCAAGACCCTGAACAACAGTTATACGATGGTTTTATCGGTGATCGGGACCGGCGTCTTTGTGAGCAAGTCCGGGCGGCTGACCCGGCGCAATTAGCGCAAGAGCAATGGCCTTTCGATGATGAACGTTTGCCTGAATTATTGTTTCGATATCGCGCACGTAACTTTCCCGAAACGTTGAGTTTCGAAGAGCAAGAACGCTGGCGAGTATTCTGTCAGCAACGTTTGTCAGCGCCCGAGTGCGGGGCGCCCAATACCCTGGAAGCATTTGTAGAAGCTGCAGCCCAATTGAACATTACTGCGACGCCATTCCAGCAAGAGGTGCTCAATGAGTGGAACAATTATGTCCAGGCATTGCGCAAACGTTTGAATCTTTGAAAATGAAAATGCACGGGCCTGAATCTCGGGCATAAAAAAACGCCAGCGATTGCTGGCGTTCTTTTTTGTCGCGGATGGGTCTGCGGCAAGCTTTGCGGCTTAGCCCAGCAGGGTAGCCCAGCCTTCAACCACGTCGCCGCCCCACTTGGCTTTCCACTCTTTCAGAGTTTTGTGGTTGCCACCTTTGGTTTCGATGACTTCGCCGTTGTGCGGGTTTTTGTATTGTTTAACTTTGCGAGCACGCTTGGTGCCAGTAGTTTTTACTGCGCCGCCGCGTGGTGCTTTGGTTTTGGATTCTGGATCCAACAGCGCAATGATGTCACGCAGGGACTTGGAGTATTCGCCCATCAGGGTGCGCAGTTTGCCTTCGAATTCCAGCTCGGTTTGCAGTTTGTCGTCTTGGGACAGGTTCTTCAAACGGGCTTGCAGCTCTTTGATAGCTTCTTCGGTGGCACGATATTCGTTGATCAAGGACATGGGGACTACCTTATGTTGTGCGCTGGATGGCAGGGGACAGTGCGGCAATAATAGTCAGGGTGTTTCATCAAGTAAACATTTAACCGGGGTTTATTTAAATTAGTTGCGATGAATAGGGCGCAAATTGGATGTGCAGTTAAATAGTGTGACGCAGGTATCACAGATATTCACAATTGAATGCTTGAAGAATGCTTACAGGATCACCATCGCGCAGGTAACCGACAGCCCTCAACGCTTGTGCCAGCGGCCCTCGCTCAACGCGAGGTGTCATCTATACTGCAGTTTTTTTGCGCAATCGCTAGAATGGCGGCCTTTGCGAAGTTCTGGAGTTTCCCCCTCATGCGCACTTTTCGGCTGGTGATTGCTTGCCCGGACCGCGTCGGCATCGTTGCTAAAGTCAGTAACTTTCTGGCGTCACATAACGGCTGGATCACTGAAGCGAGCCATCACTCGGACAATCTCAGCGGCTGGTTTTTCATGCGTCACGAAATTCGTGCCGACTCGCTGCCTTTTGGTATCGAGGCTTTCCGCGAGGCGTTCGCGCCGATTGCCGAAGAGTTCTCGATGAACTGGCGCATTACCGATACCGCGCAGAAGAAGCGTGTGGTGTTGATGGCAAGCCGTGAATCTCATTGCCTGGCCGACTTGCTGCACCGCTGGCACAGCGATGAACTGGATTGCGAAATCTCCTGTGTGATTTCCAACCATGATGATTTGCGCAGCATGGTTGAGTGGCACGGCATTCCTTACTACCACGTACCGGTCAATCCGCAGGATAAAGAGCCGGCGTTTGCCGAAGTCTCGCGTCTGGTCAAACAGCACGATGCCGAAGTGGTGGTACTTGCCCGTTACATGCAAATCCTGCCGCCCGAGTTGTGCAGCGAATATGCGCACAAGGTCATCAACATTCACCACAGCTTCCTGCCGTCGTTCGTCGGCGCCAAGCCATATCACCAGGCTTCCATGCGTGGGGTGAAGTTGATCGGTGCGACGTGTCACTACGTGACCGAAGAACTGGACGCCGGCCCGATCATCGAGCAAGACGTTGTGCGCGTCAGCCACAGTGACAGCATCGAAGACATGGTGCGTTTCGGTCGCGATGTCGAGAAAATGGTACTGGCCCGCGGTCTGCGGTATCACTTGGAGGACCGGGTGTTGGTGCACGGTAATAAGACTGTAGTGTTCTGACCACCACACGCCGCGGTTGAAATTCGAAGGGCCTGGGCGTTCAATCGTTCCAGGCCCTTCGCCGTTTCTGCACTGAGGACATGACCATGGCTGATCCACTGGACAAAGCTACTTCCAAGGCTCCCGCGACATTGGGGGAGGGGTGTTTGAGCCGTTATGATCCGGATGATATGAGCGCCGAAGACGGTACGGAATTTCCCGGTGCGGCGGAGTTGTGGGAGCAGTTGAATCCTGAGCCTGATTCTGTAGGAGCCGGCTTGCCGGCGAAGCGGTCTTGAGGTCTGGTGCCGGGTTGCTTTGATTGTGTACATATCCGTTTCTGCGGTAACGGCGGCTATTGGTTTCGCCCTTACGGCGAGTCACTTTCGAAAAGCGCGAAAGTAACCAAAGCGCTCTTGCCCCTTTCGTTCGGTGGCTCGCTAAGGCTCGCCATGCCCTCGCTCCGGTCCTGCTCCGTGGGCCCGCCGCGATCGGCCATCCTTGGCCGTGCGCGGCTAACCCGGCATCCATGCCGGGTTGCCCACTGCGCAGAACCTCCACTCAGCCTCTCGAGGGGGCGTGCACCTCAAGATCAAAAGCGGAAGGCGAGCTAACGCTCGGCCTGATGAGTGGTGAAAATCAACAGCACACGCGATTCCCTGTAGGAGTCGGCTTGCCGGCGAAAAACGCCCAGACACCGCGTTGATTCAGACACCCCGCGTTATCGTTGACGTCCATCGCTGGCAAGCCAGCTCCTACAATTTTGAATCGTGTGAACCCAATCCCCGTGTAGGAG
>Ga0207976_100396_pt1 | contig 18124 bp, 17 predicted proteins | sample LakWasMe94_HOW11_2_FD_183916 | JGI IMG/M metagenome (GOLD analysis project Ga0207976, IMG submission 183916) | Freshwater sediment methanotrophic microbial communities from Lake Washington under simulated oxygen tension - Sediment Metagenome... | ecosystem: Environmental > Aquatic > Freshwater >... | reverse complement strand
CCATGCTCAACCCGTCCGACTCGATCGTCGACTGGGTGCTGAAGACCGTTCCGACCATGGGCGCCGGCTGGTGCCCACCGGGCATGCTCGGCATCGGCATCGGCGGCACCGCCGAGAAAGCCGCGGTGATGGCCAAGGAAGTGTTGATGGAATCCATCGACATCCACGAACTGAAGGCCCGCGGCCCGCAGAACCGTATCGAAGAGATGCGCCTGGAGCTGTTCGAGAAGGTCAACCAGCTGGGCATCGGCGCCCAGGGCCTGGGCGGCCTGACCACCGTGCTCGACGTGAAGATCATGGACTACCCGACCCATGCCGCCTCCCTGCCGGTGTGCATGATCCCGAACTGCGCCGCGACCCGTCACGCGCACTTCGTGCTCGACGGCTCGGGCCCTGCGTCCCTGGAAGCGCCACCTCTGGACGCTTACCCGGAAATCGTCTGGGAAGCCGGTCCGTCGGCCCGTCGTGTCAACCTCGACACCCTGACCCCGGAAGAAGTGCAGAGCTGGAAGCCGGGCGAAACCGTCCTGCTCAACGGCAAGATGCTCACCGGTCGCGACGCCGCGCACAAGCGCATGGTCGAGATGCTGAACAAGGGCGAAACCCTGCCGGTGGACCTCAAGGGTCGCTTCATCTACTACGTCGGCCCGGTCGACCCAGTGGGTGACGAAGTGGTAGGCCCGGCTGGCCCGACCACCGCGACGCGGATGGACAAGTTCACCCGCCAGATCCTCGAGCAGACTGGCCTGCTGGGCATGATCGGCAAGTCCGAGCGCGGCCCGACCGCGATCGAAGCGATCAAGGACAGCAAGGCCGTGTACCTGATGGCCGTCGGCGGCGCTGCCTACCTGGTGGCCCAGGCGATCAAGAAGTCCAAGGTCCTGGCCTTTGCCGAACTGGGCATGGAAGCGATCTACGAGTTCGAAGTCAAAGACATGCCGGTCACTGTCGCCGTCGACAGCAAAGGCGAGTCGGTGCACATCACCGGTCCTGCCATCTGGCAGAAAAAGATCAGTGAAAGCCTGGCGGTAGAAGTGCAGTAAGCGCTTCAGCCGGTCACCCAAGGCGGCGTTGCTCGATGAGCAGCGCCGCCTTTTTCATGCCCGCCCGGGCCAGGGCTGTCCACGATCAACGAAGCCTCGGACAGGCATGTTATCTTGCCTGCCCCTTTCAGCCTGCCCTTGACTCATGGTCCAGATCTCCCGCCCTCTGCGCTTGACCTTCTATACCTTGGTGATTCTCGCCGGCGCCGTGGTCAGCGCGACCTTCGCCATGCGCCATGCCGAGCGTCAGGCGCTGGAGGACGATGCCGCCCGCGCCAGCGAACAGCTGGCGCTGTATGCCAACTCCCTGCATACCCTGATCGAGCGTTACCGCGCCCTGCCCGCCGTGCTGGCGCTGGACCCGGAACTGCGCTCGGCGCTCAAGGGCCCGGTCGGCCCGGAACAGCAGGACGCCCTGAACCGCAAACTGGAACGGATCAACGGCGCTGCCCGCTCCTCCACCCTGGAGCTGCTGGACCACACCGGCCTCGCCGTGGCCGCCAGCAACTGGCGCCTGCCCAGCAGCTACGTCGGACACAACTACGGCTTTCGCCCCTACTTCAGCCAGACCCGCAGCCAGGGCAGCGGACGCTTCTATGCCGTGGGTGTCACCAGCGGCATTCCCGGTTATTTCCTCTCCAGCGCGGTCAAGGACGAGCAGGAACAGTTCCTTGGCGCCATGGTGGTGAAACTGGAGTTTCCCGAACTGGAACGCGAATGGAGCCAGGGCAGCGACACCCTGCTGGTCAGCGATGCCCGTGGCATCGTGTTCATCGCCAACCAGCCGGGCTGGCGTTATCGCCAGCTGCGCCCGTTGTCGGACAGCGACCGCGCCGAACTCAAGGCCACCCGGCAATACGACAAGCAACTGCTGACCGCGCTCGAACATCGGCCGCTGCGACGCTTTGACGACGACAGTACGCTGACCCGGGTCGAGGGTCCGGACGGCAGCGTCGACTACCTGTGGGAGTCCCTGCCCCTGGCTACCGAAGGCTGGACCCTGCATCTGCTGCGCCGCCCACAGATCGCCTTCGAAGACCGACGCAACGCCGGCCTGGCCGCGGCCGGTGCCTGGTTGACCCTGGTGTTCCTGCTGCTGTTCCTCAACCAGCGCTGGCGCCTGGCCAGATTGCGACAACGCAGCCGTGAAGAACTCGAACGCCTGGTCGAGGAGCGCACCCGCGACCTGCGCACCGCCCAGGACGGCCTGGTGCAATCGGCCAAGCTGGCGGCCCTGGGGCAGATGTCCGCGGCCCTGGCCCACGAAATCAACCAGCCGCTGACCACCCAGCGCATGCAACTGGCCACCCTGCGCCTGCTGCTCGATCACGGGCGGGTCGACGAGGCCTACCAGGCCCTGAAACCGCTGGACGATATGCTGACCCGCATGGCCAGCCTCACCGGCCACCTGAAAACCTTCGCCCGCAAGAGCCCCAGCGGCCTGCGCGAACGCCTGGACCTGGCGGCGGTGGTGGATCAGGCCTTGCAACTGCTGGACACCCGGCTGCGCGACGAACAGGTCGACATACGCCTGCAACTGACGCGCCCGGCCTGGGTGCGCGGCGATGCCATACGCCTGGAGCAGGTGCTGATCAACCTGCTGCGCAACGCCCTGGACGCCATGCACGACAAGCCCCTCAAGCACCTGGAAATCCGCCTCGAAGCCAACCAGCAGCTGTGGAGCCTGAGCGTCATCGACAGCGGTGGCGGCATCGCCGAAGAACATTTGCCGAACGTCTTCGATCCGTTCTTCACCACCAAGCCGGTGGGCGACGGCCTGGGCCTGGGCCTGGCGGTGTCCTACGCTATCGTCCACGAATTGGGCGGGCGCCTGAGCGCCGGCAATCAAGGCCAGGGGGCGATCTTCACCCTGAGCCTGCCCATCGACCTGGAGGCGCATATCCCATGTTGAATTCGGTGATGCTGGTCGACGACGAAGCCAGTATTCGCACCGCCGTCGAACAATGGCTGAGCCTGTCGGGCTTCGAGGTGCAGCTGTTCAGTCGCGCCGAGGACTGCCTGGCCCGGCTGCCCAGGGACTTCCCCGGGGTGATCCTCAGCGACGTGCGCATGCCCGGCATCAGCGGCCTGGAGCTGCTCAAACAGGTGCAGCAGCGCGACGCCGACCTGCCGGTGATCCTGCTGACCGGCCACGGCGACGTGCCGATGGCGGTGGAAGCGATGCGCGACGGCGCCTATGACTTCCTGGAAAAACCCTTCAGCCCGGAAACCCTGCTGAGCAGCCTGCGCCGGGCCCTGGATAAACGTGGCCTGGTCCTGGAGAACCGGCGCCTGCACGAACAGGCCGATACCCGGGAGAAAATCGATTCCACCCTGCTCGGCGTGTCCCGCGCCTTGCAGACCCTGCGGCGCCAGGTGGTCGACCTGGCCGCGCTGCCGGTCAACGTGCTGATCCGCGGCGAGACCGGCAGCGGCAAGGAACTGGTCGCCCGCTGCCTGCACGACTTCGGGCCGCGCGCCGACAAGCCCTTTGTCGCCCTGAACTGCGCGGCGATCCCCGAGCAACTGTTCGAAGCCGAACTGTTCGGCCACGAAAGCGGCGCCTTTACCGGCGCCCAGGGCAAGCGCATCGGCAAGCTGGAATACGCCGACGGCGGCACCCTGTTCCTCGACGAGATCGAAAGCATGCCGCTGGCCCAGCAGGTCAAGCTGCTGCGGGTGCTGCAGGAACAGAAGCTCGAGCGACTGGGCTCCAACCAGAGCATTACCGTGGATCTGCGGATCATTGCTGCGACCAAGCCGGACCTGCTGGACGAAGCCCGCGCCGGGCGTTTTCGCGAAGACCTGGCCTACCGTCTGAACGTCGCGCAGTTGCGCCTGCCGCCGCTACGGGATAGGCGCGAGGACATTCCGCTGCTGTACGAACACTTCGCCCATGCCGCCGCCGAGCGCCTGGGCCGCGGCGTCGCGCCCCTGAGCGGGGCGCAGTTGAGCCGCCTGCTGAGCCACGACTGGCCGGGCAACGTGCGCGAGCTGGCCAACGTCGCCGAACGCCAAGTGCTCGGCCTGGGCGAGCCGGAGCCGGAAGCCATCGACCCCGGCCAGTCCCTGGCCGCGCAGCAGGAAGCCTTCGAGGCGCAATGCCTGCGGGCCGCGCTGACCCGGCACAAGGGCGACATCAAGGCGGTGCTCGTTGATCTGCAGCTGCCGCGCCGCACCTTCAATGAAAAGATGCAGCGCCATGGGCTGGCGCGGGAGATGTTTCTCGGGGAGGAGTGATGCCCGAGGAGATGTTTTATCCGGGCCATCCCTATCGCGGGCGAGCCTCGCTCCTACAGAAGCGACGGGATCCTTGTAGGAGCGAGCGGGCGGCGATCCGACTTGCCCGCGATGGCGTCCTCACAAACGCCGCTCAGTCGGCAATTTTCCGCTCAGCTCCCTTCGCCAATAAGCGGATTTCCGCTCATAAAAATCTCCAGCCCCTTCTAAACCGGGCCTCTCGGTTCCTGGCACAGCTCCTGCTATAGCCCCAGCAGGCTGCGTTTCGGCGCGCTCCACAAAAACAATTAAATGAAGGATCCGTCATGGATAACTCGCAAACCCTGCCTCTTGGGGCGGCAGCTGCGCCTGCCAAAGAAAAGACCACCGCCAGTCGCCTGAAATCGATCTTCAGCGGTTCGGTCGGCAACATGGTCGAGTGGTACGACTGGTACGTCTACGCCGCCTTCTCCCTGTACTTCGCCAAAGTCTTCTTCCCCAAAGGCGACACCACCGCGCAACTGCTCAACACCGCCGCGATCTTCGCCGTGGGCTTCTTGATGCGGCCGATCGGCGGCTGGCTGATGGGGCTCTACGCTGACCGCAAGGGCCGCAAGGCCGCGTTGATGGCCTCGGTGCTGCTGATGTGCTTCGGCTCCCTGATCATCGCCCTGACTCCCAGCTACGAAACCATCGGCGTCGGCGCCCCGATCCTGCTGGTCCTGGCGCGCCTGATGCAGGGCCTGTCGGTCGGCGGCGAATACGGCACCTCGGCCACCTACCTCAGCGAGATGGCGACCAAGGAACGTCGTGGTTTCTTCTCCAGCTTCCAGTACGTGACCCTGATCTCCGGCCAGCTCATCGCCCTGGCGGTCCTGATCGTGCTGCAGAACGTGCTGACCACCGAAGAGCTGCAATCCTGGGGCTGGCGCATTCCGTTCGGCATCGGCGCCCTGTGTGCGATCGTCGCGCTGTACCTGCGTCGCGGCATGGAAGAAACCGAGTCCTTCACCAAGAAGAAGGAAAAGCCGAAAGAAAGCCTGATGCGCACCCTGATGCGTCATCCGAAAGAGCTGATGACCGTGGTTGGCCTGACCATGGGCGGCACCCTGGCCTTCTACACCTACACCACCTACATGCAGAAATACCTGGTGAACACCGTCGGCATGAGCATCTCCGACTCCACCACCATTTCCGCGGCGACCCTGTTCCTGTTCATGTGCCTGCAACCGGTGGTCGGTGCGCTGTCGGACAAGATCGGCCGCCGCCCGATCCTGATTGCCTTCGGCATCCTCGGCACCATTTTCACCGTACCGATCCTCACTACCCTGCACACCGTCCAGAGCTGGTGGGGCGCGTTCTTCCTGATCATGGCGGCGCTGATCATCGTCAGCGGCTACACCTCGATCAACGCGGTGGTCAAGGCCGAGCTGTTCCCGACCGAGATCCGCGCCCTGGGCGTGGGCCTGCCCTATGCGCTGACCGTATCGATCTTCGGCGGCACCGCCGAATACATCGCGCTGTGGTTCAAGAGCGTCGGCATGGAAACCGGCTACTACTGGTATGTCACCGCCTGTATCGCCGTGTCGCTGCTGGTCTACATCACCATGAAAGACACCCGCAAACACTCGCGGATCGAGACGGACTGACCCGCAATAAAAAGCGCGAGGGTGCAAGGCCCTCGCGCTGTGGTGTCATCAGGTAAAGCCTATCGCGGGCAAGCCTCGCTCCTACAGAAGCGGGGCTTGCCCGCGATAACCGCAACGCGGCGCCCGGGTCATCACCCCAACTCAGCCGCCACCTGCCGCTCGCTACGGTTCTTGTAGTACGAAGCCCCGGCAATCATCACCAGCAGAATCCCCGCCAGGACCGCCGACGAGCCGATGGTGCCGAAGTCCAGGCCGCCCTTCTCCAGGGGCTTGGTCAGGAAGTCGCCCAGGGTCGCGCCGAACGGCCGGGTCAGCACGAACGCCACCCAGAACAGCAGTACCGAGGAGATCCGGGTGCAGTACTTGAGCGCCACCACCAGGGCGATGGTCGAACCGATCAGCAGCGCGCCACCGGCAAACCCCAGCCCCGAGTCGTCCGCCAGGTAATCCCCCAGCGCCGTGCCCAGGGTGTTGGAAAACAGGATCGCCATCCAATAGAACAGCTCGCCGCGCAGGGTCTGGATCTTGTTGACGTTGAGCGGATCGCCGCTCAGGCGCCAGACCGCGAAGATCGCCAGCAGGATCGCAATCAGGATCGCCGAGCCGGTGGCATAACCCAGGCCCAGGGTGCGGTCCATGAAGTCCGACATGGTGGTGCCGGCGGTGCTGGTGGAGAGAATCACGATCCAGTACAGCACCGGGTTGTAGGTTTTCGAAAACAGCTGGGTGACCAGGGTCAGCAGGAACACGCTGATCAGGATCATCGAGCTGATGGCGTAACCGACATTCAGGGTCATCGACAGCAAGTCGCCGGCGGTTTCTCCGAGGGTCGTCGCGCAGATTTTCATGACCCAGAACGCCAGGGTGATCTGAGGGAGTTTATTCATTCGCAGCATTGCTCCAGAGCTCGATTGAGGACGGTCCGTCTTGGACTTTTATAGTCGGAGCGAAGGCTGCGGGGCGAGCGGTGAAAAATAGGTAAGTGACGGATGAAAAAACTGTTGATCGCGATTTTTCAACGGTTCTAACAGGTTAATGATCGGTTAATGCCCTGCCCGCATTCTGCCCCCATCGAAATCGGTGTCGGCGCGCCAAACGCGGCAGAAGCAGCAAAGAGGCGTTATGCAGTGATTCTTGGCGCCAAATACATCTATTAAATTGATGTTTTAAAGCATTTATTTACGATTTTTAATCAAATTAACTGACGTAGCATCCGTTTCACACCCACTGTGCAAAACGTCAACGAACCTGGAGTGACCACCATGAAAAGCAAACTGATCCTCGCCTTGGCCCTTTCCGTACTGGCCGCCAACACCTTCGCCGCCGATGGCTACGACCGTACCGGCTCGGCCGCTTTCACCTCGGGCCGCTCGGCCAGCGCCAGCCTGGCTTCCGACGGTTTCGATCGCACCGGCACCGCAAGCACAGTCGCCTCCAAGGGCGTCGATCACACCGGCACCGCAGGCGCAGTTGCCTCCGATGGCTCCAAACACACCGGTACCGCTGATGCAGTCACTGCCGACAGCGTCGATCGCACCGGGACTGCCGCCGCCATCGACTAACCCTTCGGCCCTCGCAGCCCGGCTTCGGCCGGGCTCAGTTGTTTCTGGCCCGGGGAAAAACCGCGGGCCGCAAGCTGGCATTCAGGTTCAATGGCTTGCACTATGGCGGCCTTCCCTCTTTGTCCGCGCAAGAGCCTGTCATGTCCGAAGACATCCATTACTACCAACCCGCCCAGGGCCACGGCCTGCCCCACGATCCGTTCAACGCCATCGTCGGCCCGCGCCCGATCGGCTGGATTTCCTCACAGGACCAGCAAGGCCGGCTGAACCTGGCGCCCTACAGTTTTTTCAACGCCTTCAATTACATCCCACCGATCATCGGTTTCTCCAGCGTCGGTCGCAAAGACAGCCTGAACAACATCGAGCAGACCGGCGAGTTCGCCTGGAACCTCGCCACCCGCCCGCTGGCCGAGCAGATGAACCAGAGCTGCGCGGCCGTATCGGCCGAGGTCAATGAGTTCGAACTGGCGGGGCTGACGCCCGTGGCCTCGAAAGTGATTGCTGTGCCGCGGGTAGCCGAAAGCCCGGTGTCCTTCGAGTGCAAGGTCACCCAGATCATTCAACTGCAGCGCGCGGATCAGGAACTGGTGCCCAGCTGGCTGATCCTCGGCGAGGTGGTCGCCGTGCACATCGCCAAATGGCTGCTCAAGGATGGGATATACGACACCGCCGCGGCAGAACCGATTCTGCGCGGCGGCGGGCCGGCGGATTATTTCCAGCTGGGGCCAGAGGCCTTGTTCAAGATGTTCCGCCCGGGGGCGGTCAGATAGCTTCTCAGATCAGGTAATTTCTCAGACCAGGTAGCTTCTCAGATCAGATAGCGACCCGGATCAGGCCGTTTCCCAGGCCAGTTCGCCATCTTCGTTCACGTCGATCAACTGCTCAAGCTTCTGCGCAGCAGCCTGGTCGGCGTCGTGGGCGGTCTTGAATTTCTGGTCGTCCAGAACCTTGTGAAAGCGCGGTGCCCCTGAACCACCCAGGGCCTTGACCGCGATGGCGGCGCTGTAGCCCCCTTCACCTGGAACCACGGCGGAAACCGCTTCGTATGCTGCAAACTCTTTACGTGCCATGTTGCTGATCCTGGCCAATGGAAAGTCGGCCATTCTAAACCCTCAACTGGCCAGCTGGTGTACCGGTGCCCCGTTCAGTTGCGCGTATTCGCCTTCGGCCTGGGCCGCCGAGACGTCGCTGAAGGTATGGAAATCCAGGCTGTTGACCACCAGGTCCTGGACCAGCTCGGCGAATATCGCCATGGCCGGCGAGCAGAAGTAATCGGTCATCGCCTGCTGGCTGCTCCAGAACCCGGATACCAGCCACAAGTCAGCGTCGCACTGCGAATGCTGCAAGGCGAACTGCAGGCAACCAGTGGCCTGGCGGGACGGTTCGATCAGACTGCTCAAGCGAGCACCCAACTCGGTTGAGCGACCGGCGCGGGCGCGAACGAATGCCATGTGGCTGACGGGAATATGCGTGGACATGTGCGACCCTCCCAGGGTGGTGTCGAGGCAGCCATGGGACGGGCTGCGACAGGATCCAAGATTAAGCGCCCGGCGCAACGGCCGTTAGTCGATTCCTGCCAGCGTATTGCACAATCCTGCGAACCTGATTTGAGAGCAGCGGATCCAGCCCCGCCCGCGGAAAAAAACCACAACGTTGTTTCAAGCAAGTGACAGCCCGCGTACAGGACTCGGTTCTGCTCACGCGCGCACGCGTGGCAGGATCAGGCAAGATTTACGCAGGAATCGCCTACCCCTGGCGCTTGCACAAATTTAAGCTGTGGCCATCGCAATCTTCCCGGAGGGGCCTTCATGTCATCGCTCGAAACCCAGCAACCGCCACTGGATGCGGAAATGGAAAAACAGCGAGCGGAGCTGGCCGGGATCATTGCTCGCAACACCGGCGAAGACGGCAGCTATGCCACGGCGATCCAGTCGCTGTTCGTCTCGCGCTACAGCCACTCCCACGATTTCGCCTCGGTGCTGGCCCAGCCGGCCCTGTGCATCATGGCCCAGGGGCGCAAGGAAGTACGGCTGGCCGACGAGGAGTTCAACTACGATCCGCTCAACTACCTGGTGGTCTCGGTTTCCATGCCGTTGAGCGGGCGCCTGGCCGATGTCTCGCCACTGGAACCGGTCCTCGCCCTGCGCCTGGACATCGATCCGGCCGAAATCAGCACGCTGATCGCCGATGCCGGGCCGCTGGGAGTACCGAACCGCCCTGTCGGTCGCGGCCTGTATGTGGAACGCCTGGATACGCCGATGCTCGACGCCGTGCTGCGCCTGACCCGCCTGCTGGATACGCCCAAAGACATCGCCATGCTCGCGCCGCTGATTCGTCGGGAGATTCTCTACCGACTGCTGCGCAGCCCCCAGGGCCACCGCTTGTATGAGATTGCCATCGCCAACAGCCAGGGCCACCGGGTCAGCCAGGCCATCAAATGGCTGAACGGCAATTACGAGCAACCGCTGCGCATCGACGATCTGGCGCGCGGGGTGAACCTCAGCGTGTCGACCCTGCACCACCGCTTCAAGGCCATGACCGCCATGAGCCCCCTGCAGTATCAAAAGCAACTGCGCCTGCAGGAAGCCCGGCGCCTGATGCTGACTGAAGGGCTGGAGGCGTCCGCCGCCGGTTACCGGGTCGGCTACGAAAGCCCCTCGCAGTTCAGCCGCGAATACAGCCGCCAGTTCGGCGCCCCACCGCTGCGAGATATGGCGCGCCTGCGCAGCAGCGTCTGACGGGCACAATGACCGAAAATTGAAAACCCCATGCCTCCTGGCGAGGCATGGGGTGTTTTTTTTGCGCGGCTCAGCGCGCGCGAACCACGTGCTTGATCTCCTGGAACGCCTGCAATCCCCAAGGCCCCAGCTCGCGGCCGATGCTGCTCTGTTTGTAGCCGCCCCAGGCGGTCTGCGGAAAGATCACTTGCGGTGCGTTGATCCATACCAGCCCGGCCTGCAAGGCGTTGGCGACCCGCTCGGCGTTGTCTATATCGGCGCCGACCACACTGGCCACCAGGCCGAACTCACTGTCGTTGGCCAGCGCGATGGCCTCGGCCTCGCTGGCGAAACTACGCACGCAGAGCACCGGGCCAAAGATCTCCTCACGCCACAACGCACTGTCGAGGGGCACTTCGGTGAAGAGGGTCGGCCGTACAAAAAAGCCACGCCCCCGGTCCGCTGGACGCCCACCACCGCACACCAGCTTGGCCCCGACACTCAGCCCGCGCTCGATATGGCCCAGTACTCGCTGGTATTGCGCCTGGTTGACCAGCGCGCCCATCTCCACGTCCGGATCAAAAGGGTCCGCCACTCGAATTGCCTCGGCCCGAGCCTTGAGGCGCAGCAGGAACTCATCCGCCAACTCGTCGGCCACCAGCACCCGGCTGGTGGCGGAGCACATCTGCCCGGCGTTGAAAAAACCACCGCCACAGGCCAGCTCCACTGCCAGCTCGAGATCGGCATCCGCCAGCACCAGCAGCGAAGATTTACCCCCCAGTTCCAGGCTCACGCCTTTGACTGTCTCCGCCGCGCGCTGCATGACCTGGACCCCGACCGCATTGCTGCCGGTGAAGGAAATCTTCGCCACCCGCGGATCGGCCGCCAGCGGCGCGCCCACCGCCAGCCCGGTGCCGCAGACCAGGTTGAACACGCCCTTGGGCAAGCCGCTCTGGGCGATGATCGCCGCCAGTTCCAGTTCCGGCAGCGGGGTGACTTCCGAGGGCTTGAGCACCACGCTGCAACCGGCGGCCAGGGCCGGCGCGAGCTTCCAGGCGGTGGTGACCATCGGGAAGTTCCACGGCACGATCAGGCCGACCACGCCACAGGGCTCACGTCGCACACGGGCGCTGAAATCATCGCTGGGCAGCGGCACATTGCGGTCCTGGGCGGCGTCCAGGCCTTCGGCCAGCCCCGCGTAGTACTCGAAGGTGGCAATCACGTCGTCGACGTCGATGGCCGCTTCGAATTGCGGCTTGCCGTTGTTGCTCGACTGCAGGTGCATCAGGCGCTCACGGCGCTCAGCGACCCCGGCGGCGATCCTTCGCAACACCGCGCCACGCTCGGCACCGCTGGCCGCGGCCCAGTGCACGAGCCCGGCCTGGGCGGCAGTCACCGCCTGCTCGACGCTGTGCTGGTCGCCGCCAGCGACCAGCGCCAGCGGCTCTTCGGTGGAGGGATTGATCACTGGCAGCAGCTCGCTGCCGGCACGCCACTGACCGTCGATGTAGAGGCCGTTCAACTGGTTTGCCTGGCTCATGCTTGCACCGCCCGCATCCAGCCGGCCTGGTCGATTTCGATCAGGGTCGGGCCCTGGCGATCGCTGGCCGCGCGCAGCGCATCGCGCAATCCGTCGACGCTGTCGATGGCCTCGGCGGCGCAGCCCAGAGCCTTGGCCACGCCGATGAAGTCCGGCGTGTAAATGTCCACACCCACCGGCTCGATGGCGCGGTTGACCATGTATTTCTTGATCTCTTCATAGCCCTGGTTATTCCACAGCAGCACGATGATCGGCGTGCACGCTTCCACCGCGCAGGCCAGTTCCGACAGGGTGAACTGCAGGCCGCCGTCGCCGATCAGGCACGCCACCGGGCCACGGGCATTGCGCTCGGAAGCGCCACCAAGCCAGGCGCCGATTGCCGCCGGCAAGGCATAACCCAAGGTGCCGTAGCCGGTCGAGGAGTTGAACCAGCGGCGCGGACGCTCGGGGTTGAAGGTCAGGTTGCCGCTGTACACCGGCTGCGTGGAGTCGCCGACGATGACGATCTCCGGCAGCTCTTGCACCACGGTTTCGAGGAACAGCGTCTGCGCCCGGGTCGGCGCGTCCCACTGCTGCTCCAGTGCGTTGCGCAAGGCAGCGGCACGGGCGGTGCCCCAGGCACTGTCGCGCTCGCTCAGCGGTTGCTTGCCCAACTCGGCCAACAAGGCCTCGGTTGCCGTGTGCGAGTCGGCCACCAGCGCCACTTTCGGCGGATAGTTGCGCACGGTCTGGTCAGGGTCGATGTCGACGCGCAGCAAGGCACCAGGAATCTCGAAGCCACCGGCGAAGGTCACGTCGTAGTCGGTTTCGGCCAGCTCGGTACCGATGGCCAGGACCACGTCGGCATCGGCCACCAGGGCGCGGGTCGCCACCAGCGACTGGGTCGAGCCAATCAGCAGCGGGTACCGCGACGGCAGCATGCCCTTGGCATTGATGGTCAGGGCCACGGGCGCCTGGAGCAATTCGGCGAGGCGGGTCAGGGACGCGGCGGCATCGATCGCGCCGCCACCGGCGAGGATCAACGGACGCCTGGCGCCCGCCAGCAGGTGGCTCATCCGGGCAATCGCGGCGGGCGCGGCGCCGGCCCGGGCGATGCTCACGGGCTCGCTGTCGAGCAGGTCATCGGCCTCCTCCACCAGCACGTCGAGGGGAATCTCGATGTGCACCGGGCGCGGCCGACCGGCCTGGAACAACGCGAAGGCGCGAGCCAGGACGCCCGGCAGCTCCGCCGCGGACATCAGGGTATGGGAGAACGCCGCCACGCCGCCCACCAGGGCGCCCTGGTTCGGCAGCTCATGCAGCTTGCCGCGGCCGCCGCCGAGCTGGCTGCGCGACTGCACGCTGGAAATCACCAGCATCGGAATCGAGTCGGCATAGGCCTGGCCCATGGCGGTGGTGATGTTGGTCATCCCAGGGCCGGTGATGATGAAGCACACCCCCGGCTTGCCGCTGGTGCGGGCATAACCGTCGGCCATGAAACCGGCGCCCTGCTCGTGACGCGGCGTGACATGCCTGATGCTCGAACGAGCCAGGCCGCGATACAGCTCGACGGTGTGCACCCCCGGAATACCGAAGACCTGCTCGACGCCATAACCTTCGAGTAACTTGACCAACACTTCGCCGCACGTCGCCATGTCTTGCCCTTCTTGTTCGCTTGAGACGGTGTGCCTGGCTGGCCGCTGCATGGCCAGGCACGGGGAAGGCGTCATTGGAACGGGCCGCGTGTAGCGGGAACAATGGATAAAAAGTCATACTAGCCATGTCTTCACGTCATGCCTTGGCCCTTTATGAAACGCCTCCCGCCCTTGCCCGCGCTGCACACCTTTCTGATCACCGCGCGCTGCTGCAACTTCACCCACGCGGCCGAGCAACTGCATATCACCCAGGGGGCGGTGAGCCGGCAGATCGCCGGCCTGGAGAGCCACCTGGGTTATGCCTTGTTCCAACGCCAGGCCCGCGGCCTGAGCCTGACGGCCGAAGGACGGGAATGGCTGCCACGGGTGGAGCAGGTGTTCGGCCTGATCAGCGAGGGGGTGGAACAGGTCGGGGGGAACCGCGACACCCTGCAACTCAAGGCGTCCACCTGCGTGATGCGCTGGTTGTTGCCGCGCCTGATGCAGTGGCAGAAAGAGCGGCCGGACGTGCCTGTGCGGCTGACCACCACGGTGCAGCACGGGGTGGACTTCAGCCGCGAACACTTCGACGCCGCGGTGATTTACGGCGCCCCGCCCCCCTCCACCCTCGGGGCCTATCACCTGTTCGACGAACAGCTGACGCCGGTGTGTTCACCTGCATTGCTCGAAGGGGCGATACCGCTGAAGACCCCGGCCGACCTGCAGCAGCACATGCTGCTGCATCCGACCCTGGATACCCATGACTGGAATACCTGGCTGAAAGCCTCGGGGACGGTGCTGAACAACATCGGCAAGGGGCAGCATTTCGAAACCCTGGACCTGGCGATGTCGGTTGCCTCCCAGGGGACGGGAGTGGCCATTGGCGACTGGGCATTGATCGGCGAAGACCTGAGCGCCGGACGGCTGGTCATGCCATTTGCATTGAAGGTGCGCACCGGCCTGAGCTACTACCTGGTCCACCCCGACCGCTCAGAGCCGTCACCGCAGTTGCGGGCGTTGCTGGACTGGCTGGTGGAACAGGCCCGGGCCCGATAGCCCAGCAGCCGATATAGCTCTGTAGCCGCTGGCGCAGCCTGCGATCGAGCGCGTAGCGGTCGTAATCCAGTCAACAGGTTGTACCTGCAAAAACGCGGTGTCTGGTTTTACGACTGCTGCGCAGCCGATCGCAGCCTACGGCAGCGGCTACAGGATGTCTCAGTAACCGACAGTGAAACGCTGGCGGGAGTGCTTCGGTGTTTCCAGCTCATCGATCATAGCGATGGCGAAGTCGGCGAAGGTGATCCAGCTCTTGCCTTCGGCGCTCACCAGCAGATGGTCCTGGCCCAGGCGGAACTGCCCGCGGCGTTCGCCTTCGACGAATTCCGCCGATGGCGACAGGAAGGTCCAGTCCAGCTCTTTCTCCTGGCGCAAGGTATCGAGGAACACACTGCCGGCACTGGCTTCGGCCTTGTACTCATCCGGAAAACCAGCGGCGTCGATCACCCGGCTGCCGTCGGGCAACAGCAACGAACCGGCACCGCCCACCACCAGCAGGCGTTTGACGCCGGCCTTTTTCACCGGGTCGATCACGGCCTTGGACGCGATGGTGGAAAAGTGCGCCGCGCTGATCACCGCATCGTGACCGGCGACCGCGGCCTGCAACGCCGCGCCGTCCAGCACGTCGACCGCCTTGCTCACCACACCGGCGCGGTTGCCGATTTTCGCCGGGTTACGGGCAATCGCGGTGACGCTGTGACCACGACGCAGGGCTTCTTCCAGCAGTTGGCTACCGGCACGACCGGTGGCACCAATGATTGCGATCTTGCTCATGACAGTTCTCCAGTTCCGATAAGTGACGCAAAGCCTTACAGGGAGTGCCCCCGCGCCAGGCGCGGGGACGGTCGAATCACCACTTCATTTCGCCCTTGGCGACCTTGGCGCTCAGCTCCAGGGAGCTGTCTTCGCCCAAGTCCGGGTAACGCTTTTTCATCGCCGCGATCAGTTCGACGGAATCCTTGGCCTTGGCGGTTTCCTCATCGAAGGCCTTGATGTAGTCGGCGGTGAAATGCACGGGAGCCAGGGAGCGGGCGCTTTCACCGAGGTAATGGCCCGGCACCACGGTCAGGGGTTTCAGCGCGGCAATGGTGTCCAGGGTGGTCAGCCAGTCCTTGTGGGATTGCGCAGTCTGGGTGTCGGCCATCCACACATGGATGTTTTCCGCCACCACCACGCCACCGACGACCGCCTTGATCGACGGAATCCAGACGAAGGTGCGATCCGGTTGCTTGCCGTCCAGGCCGATGATGTCCAGCTTCTGCCCTTCCAGGGTCAGGCTGTGGCCCTTGAGCACGCTTGGCACAATAGTCTTGGCCGGCACGTCGGCGCCCATTTTCGGGCCCCAGAACGCGAGCTTGCCGTCGACCGTGGCCTTGATGTGCTCGACAGTCGGCTGCGACGCCACGACCTTGGCCTTGGGGAAAGCCTGGGTAATGGTGTCCAGGCCGAAGTAGTAGTCCGGGTCACCGTGGCTGATGTAGATAGTGGTCAGTTGCTTGCCACTGGCGCGGATCTTCTCCACCAGTTGCTCGGCCTGGGATTTGCCGAACTGCGCGTCCACCAGGATCGCTTCTTTCTTGCCGCTGACCAGGACCGAAGTCACTGGGAAGATCGCCGCGGTGCCCGGGTTGTACACATCCAGCTTCAGGGCCGGCTCGACAGCGGCGGCATGGGCGGCGAAACCCAGGGTGGCGGTCGCCAGCAGCAGGCGCTTGAGTGAGGTGAATCCGATCATATGCAGCTCCGATGGTCTGTCGGCCGTAAGTGGCCATGGGTAGGTGGCGATGGAGATGAAGCTTAGTTGCCGCACTCGTTACAAAAAATGCGATGCTTGGACATAGTTTGTTTCTGAAAGCGGGCAAATCATGGATCGTCTTCAAGCAATGCGCGTCTTCGTCACCGTAGTCGACCTTGGCAGCCAGTCGGCCGCCGCCGACCACCTGGACCTCTCGCGGCCGGTGGTTTCGCGTTATCTGGCAGAGCTGGAGGACTGGGTCGGCGCCCGGCTGATGCACCGCACCACCCGCAAGCTGAGCCTGACCGCGGCGGGCACCGAGATCCTGCCGCGCTGCCGGCAGATGCTCGAGTTGTCGACGGACATGCAGGCCGCCGTCAGCGAACCCGACGATGCGCCCCGCGGCTTGCTGCGCATCAGTGTCAGCACCTCGTTCGGCCAGGCCCAGCTGGCGGATGCCGTGGCCACCTACGTCAAGCGTTACCCCGGCGTCAGCATCGACCTGCAGATGCTCGACCGCACGGTGAACCTGGTGGACGAGCGCATCGACCTGGCGATCCGCACCAGCAACGACCTGGACCCGAACCTGATCGCCCGGCGGCTGACGGTATGCCGCTCGGTGATCTGCGCCTCCCCGGCCTACCTGCGCGAGCACCCGGCACCACAGCGGGTCGAAGAACTCAGCCAGCACAACTGCCTGACCCACTCCTATTTCGGCAAGAGCCTGTGGCATTTCGAGCAGGACGGCGAACAGGTTTCGGTACCGGTGCAGGGCAATATCAGCGCCAACGAAGCCAGCACCCTGTTGCGCGCAACCATGGCCGGGGCCGGCGTGGCGATGCTGCCCAGCTACCAGGCCGGCGTGCATATCCACAGCGGCGAACTGGTGCGCCTGCTACCCCATGCCGAACCCCGGCAAATGAACATGTACGCGGTCTACGCCTCGCGTAAACACATGCCGGCGGCCCTGCGCAGCATGCTGGACTTCCTGGTGCTGCGCTTCCCCGAAGAACCGGAGTGGGACAAGGGGCTGTAAAACCCGATAAGACCGCTGAATACCCCGTCAACACGCTGCCTCAACCAGGCAAGCGACCATGGCTGATCCATGTGGCTGATCTATGCTGATAACAGTACCCCCACACGCGCAGGGGTATTCGTTCAGAGGTGTTTGCCATGAACATCAAAACAAGAAGATACCTGGCCATTTTCGTCACCTGCACCGCGACCCTGGCGCTGTATGGAACAGCGGCCTATCGCGTCGAGCAGGCCCGGCAACAGCCACGTGTCTACGCCAGTTGCAACGTCGACCAGTGCATCCCGCACAACGCGACCCTCAACTCCCTGAAATGATGCAGGCGCGCGGCGTCAGTGTTCGTGATCGGTCTTCAGCCGGTCGCGGAAGGCCTTGGGCGAGATCCCGACCCGCCGGCGGAACAGCCGGGTGAAGTTGGTGGGATCGGAAAACCCCAGGGTGTCGGAAATCTCGTAGATGGTCATGCTGGTGTAGGTCAGCAGGCGCTTGGCCTCCAGCAGCTGGCGTTCATGCATGATCTGCAGGGCCGGCTGGCCCGCCAGTTCACGACAGGTGCCATTGAGGTGGGAAACGGAGATCCCCAGCTTGTGCGCCAGGTCCTCGACCTTCACATGCTCGCGATAGTGGGTCTCCACCAGCTGGATATAGCCATTGAAATACTCCCGCGCCCGCTGCGGTCGCTGGCTGGCGCTGCGGCGCCGGATCGCCTGGCGGCTGACCCACACCATGATCACGCTGACCAGCGAGTGCATGAGCATTTCCCGCGCCGGCTCACGCCCCTGGTACTCGTTCTGCAATGCGGCAAACAGGCTGTTCAGGTAGTCGCCGTCGGCGCCCGCCGGGTAGCTCTCGGCCACGGCCAGGGCATTCACCGAGTGCCCCAGCTGGGCTTGCAGATGGGCCATCAAGGGGGCCGCCAGGGTCACCACATAACCGTCGATGTCCTCGGAAAAACGA
>Ga0207976_100394_pt1 | contig 18265 bp, 20 predicted proteins | sample LakWasMe94_HOW11_2_FD_183916 | JGI IMG/M metagenome (GOLD analysis project Ga0207976, IMG submission 183916) | Freshwater sediment methanotrophic microbial communities from Lake Washington under simulated oxygen tension - Sediment Metagenome... | ecosystem: Environmental > Aquatic > Freshwater >... | reverse complement strand
GTCGGATTGGATAGCTTTGAAGTGAACGAACAGGTCGTCACCGGATTGTGGAGTGATGAAGCCGAAGCCTTTTTCATCGTTGAACCACTTAACGGTACCGGTTTGGCGATTAGACATGGTGTATCTCCTTGGACAAAGTTAACTGCGACTCAGGAAAAGCCCTGGCCGAGACTGAGTGCAAAGAGCAGGAAAAATTCTTGGAGATGGTTGGATCGAAATTCAACATCGTGTAGAGATTCTCAGTGACACAAGCAGCACAGTGGCGCCACCTTAACCCTTTTTCCGGAACCTGCCAATGTTCTTTGCGAAGGATTCGCGCTTTTAGTGACTGGCGGTGCCGTACATACCCTCCAGCCCGCAAGTATTGCGGCTTTCAGCGAGAAAAGCGGTCCAGACTTTGAACCCGCAGGCGCACCCCGGTAAGATGCCGGACAGAATTTTTCCACCTCGCTATTTCAGGACACCCGCCATGAGCATCAAATCGGACAAGTGGATTCGCCGCATGGCGCAAGAACACGGCATGATCGAACCTTTCGTGGAGCGCCAGGTGCGTGGCGAAGGCTCTGATCGGCTGATTTCCTTCGGTGTCTCGAGCTACGGCTACGATGTGCGTTGCGCCGATGAGTTCAAGGTGTTCACCAACATCAATTCGGCCACCGTCGATCCGAAAAACTTCGACGCCGGCAGCTTCGTCGACATCAAGAGCGACGTGTGCATCATTCCACCGAACTCCTTCGCCCTGGCCCGCACCGTCGAGTACTTCCGTATTCCGCGCAACGTGCTGACCATCTGCCTGGGCAAAAGCACCTACGCCCGTTGCGGCATCATCGTCAACGTCACCCCGCTCGAGCCTGAGTGGGAAGGCCACGTGACCCTGGAATTCTCCAACACCACCACCTTGCCGGCGAAGATCTACGCCAACGAAGGCGTGGCGCAGATGCTGTTCCTGGAGTCCGACGAAGAGTGCGAAGTGTCCTACAAGGACCGCGGTGGCAAATACCAGGGCCAGCGTGGCGTGACCCTGCCGCGTACCTGATCTGACGAATAGCGGGAATTCCTCAGCGGGCAGATACTCTAACCAGAGGACTGCCCCGGTTTGCGCACAGCGGATCGTGCATCGCTCAGGAGTGCCCCATGAAGATCGATCCGCTTATAAGCGCCACACTTGCCAGACTTGAGCCCAATCAAGTCGGCGTCCTGGCCTGGTCATTGCTGGCGCACCCCAGCGCGGCAGGCGGCATTCCCGGTCAACCCGACCCCGATACCCCGCAACCTACCGAGCCGACCGAACCTGGCGAACCGACCTTGCCGGACGAGCCTCCTCCCGCTCCTGTCGCCTGATTGACGCCACCCTACAAAAAAGGCCAGCCCACCGGGTTCCATCGAGGTCCCGGCGGGCTGGCCTTTGTCTATAGAGGCACTTGGCTTACTTCAGGTTACCGCTGAGGAACTGTTTCAAACGCTCACTCTTCGGATTGCCCAGCACCTCTTCCGGCACACCTTCCTCTTCCACCAGGCCCTTGTGCAGGAACAGCACCTGGCTCGACACCTTGCGGGCGAAACTCATTTCATGGGTGACCATGATCATGGTCCGGCCTTCCTCGGCCAGGCCCTGGATCACCTTGAGCACTTCGCCCACCAGCTCCGGGTCGAGGGCCGAGGTGGGTTCGTCGAACAGCATCACTTCCGGCTCCATCGCCAGGGCTCGGGCAATCGCCACCCGCTGTTGCTGGCCGCCGGAGAGAAAGGCCGGGTACTGGTCGGCCACCCGGGGGAGCAGGCCGACCTTGTCCAGGTAGCGCCGGGCGCGCTCTTCGGCGTCCTTCTTGCTGATCCCCAGCACCCGGCGCGGGGCCATGGTGATGTTCTCCAGCACCGTCATGTGGCTCCACAGGTTGAAATGCTGGAACACCATGGCCAGGCGCGTGCGAATCCGTTGCAGTTCGTCGGCGTCGGCCACGTGCATGCCGTGGCGGTCCTTGACCATGCGGATCTGTTGGCCGTCCAGGCTCATGGCGCCGTCGTCCGGGGTTTCCAGGAAGTTGATGCAGCGCAGAAAGGTACTTTTGCCCGAGCCGCTGGCGCCGATCAGGCTGATGACGTCGCCGGTCTTCGCCTTGAGCGAAACCCCTTTGAGCACTTCATTGTCGCCGTAGCATTTATGCAGGCCTTCAATGGTCAGTTTGTACATGGGGCATGCATCCTCAAGGCGAAAGTAGGTAGCCGCTGCGATAGGCTTCGCGGCCGGCGACATGGGCGATCACCATGCCGGCCGTGGCCATGCGGCGCAGCGAGCGGGCGTAGAGCAGGCCGGCGCAGCTGCAATGAATGGGGGTGACGCGATCGTTGATCGGGTCGATGACTTCGGCTACCTGTTGCCCGGCTTCCAGGTATTCCCCCGGCAGCGCGGTGAACACCAGCAGGCCGCCCACGGGGGTAGCCACCGGTTCCACGCCGGCCAGCGGCGTGGCCGGGTAGGGCAGCTCGGGCATGGACGGAGCCTCGCCGGCGATGGCGCCGAAATGGGTCAGGTAATCCAGTATGGCCTGGCAATCCAGGCTGGCCAGGCCATGGTTGACATCGCCCTGGCCGCGCAGCTCGACGGTGACCGCGAAGCAGCCCTGGGGAATGGCGAAGCGCTCGCCGAAACGCTGCTGCAATTGCCACCAGAGCAGGGTGAAGCATTCGTCGAACGACTGCCCGCCGGAGTCGGTGGCCAGCAGGCTGGCTTCCGAACCGATATAACGGGCCAACGGCTCGACCTGCGGCCAGGCCTCGGGCGTGGTGTACAGGTGGGCCACGGCTTCGAAATCGCAGTGCAGGTCCAGCACCATGTCCGCGTCGCAGGCCAGGCGCTGCAGGGTCAGGCGCTGGGATTGCAATTGGGTGCCAGCGGTCTGCCGCGCCAGGGCATTGCGCAGGCTGGCGCGGATGATTTCGCGGTTGTGCCGTGGGTCGTCGCCCAGTTGGCCTTCGATGTCGTTGCCGACCTCTTCGCCAAGGTCGAGGAACCAGCGATTGAAGTTCTGCCCGCTTTCCAGCTCGTAGCGGCCCAGCGGCACGTCCATCAACACCTGTTCCAGGCCGGCCGGGTTGGCCACTGGCACCAGGACGATTTCGCTGCGCAGGCGGCCCTGGGCCTCCAGTTCCGCCAGGCGCGCCTTGAGGTGCCAGGCCACGAGCATGCCCGGCAGTTCATCGGCGTGCAGCGACGACTGGATGTAGATCTTGCCTTCGGCCCGCTCGGGGCCGAAGTGAAAGCTGTGGATCTGGCGCGAGGTCCCCGGCAGCGGGGCGAGCAGATCATGAGTCTGTTGGCGCATGGATGATGATTTGCCTTGTTCTAGTGGGTCGGCCCGAGGAAGGCCAGCCAGCGGCGTTCGGCGAGGCGGAACAGGCCGACCAGCGCGAAGGTCACGGTGAGGTAGATCAGCGCGGCGATGCCAAAGGACTCGAAGGTCATGAAGGTTGCCGAGTTGGCGTCGCGGGCGACTTTCAGCACATCCGGGATTGTCGCGGTGAAGGCCACGGTGGTCGAGTGCAGCATCAGGATCACTTCGTTGCTGTAGTAGGGCAGCGAGCGGCGCAGGGCCGAGGGCATGATCACGTAGGCGTACAGCTTCCAGCTGCTGAGGCCGTAGGCCTTGGCCGCTTCGACCTCGCCATGGGCCATGCTGCGGATCGCCCCGGAGAAAATCTCCGTGGTGTAGGCGCAGGTGTTCAGGGCGAAGGCAAGGATGGTGCAGTTCATCGCGTCGCGAAAGAACGCATCGAGCATGGGCTGGGCGCGGATCGCGGCGATGCTGTAGATCCCGGTGTAGCAGATCAGCAGTTGGATATAGAGCGGCGTGCCGCGAAACAGGTAGGTATAGAACTGCACCGGCCAGCGTATGTAGAGCTTGGGCGAGACCCGAGCGATGGACAGCGGGATCGACACCAGGAAACCAATGAAGATCGAGGCGCTGAGCAGCCACATCGTCATGGCCAGGCCGGTGACGTTGTAGCCGTCGCTGTAGAGGAAGGGTCTCCAGTATTCCTGCAGGAGCTCGATCATCGCACCGCCTCCCGCGAGCCCGCGGCATAACGGCGTTCGAGCCAGCGCAGGACGACATTGGAGGCGCTGGTGATGACCAGGTAGATCAAGGCTGCCAGGACCAGGAAGTAGAACAGCTGATAGGTGCTCTTGCCGGCATCCTGGGCCGCCTTGACCAGGTCGGCCAGGCCGATGATCGACACCAGCGCTGTGGCCTTGAGCATCACCATCCAGTTATTGCCGATACCCGGCAGGGCAAAGCGCATCATCTGCGGAAACACCACGAAGCGGAAACGCTGGCCGCGCTTGAGGCCGTAGGCGGTGGCGGCTTCTATCTGCCCGCGCGGCACGGCGAGGATGGCGCCACGGAAGGTTTCGGTGAAGTAGGCCCCATAGATGAAGCCCAGGGTGATGACCCCGGCGCTGAACGGGTCGATCTCGATGTATTCCCATTCCATGAAGTTGGTGAAGGTGGTCAGCCAGGTTTGCAGGCTGTAGAAAATCAGCAGCATCAGCACCAGGTCCGGTACGCCGCGGATCAGCGTGGTGTAGAGCTGGGCGGGCAGGCGCAGCAGGCTCAGCCGGGAGAGTTTGGCGCTGGCGCCGATCAGGCCGAGCAGGACACTCAGGAGCAGCGACAATACCGAGAGTTTGATGGTCATCCAGGTGCCTTCCAGCAACAACGGACCGAACCCCTTGAGGCTGAAGGCGGAAAGCCCAAGGGTTTGCAGAAGTTCTTCGAACATAAATCAGAGACCTGTGGCGATAAAAAAGGCGCCCATCGAGGATGGGCGCCAGGACCTTATTTACCGCTGTAGAGATTCAGGTTGCCAAAGTGCTTTTTCTGAATGGTGGCGTAGGTGCCATCATCGTGTAACGCTTTGATACCTTTATCCAGAAGAGCCTTGAGCTCTTTGTTACCTTTCGAGATACCGACAGCTGTCTTGGCGGGCAGCAGCGGGCTGTCCACGGGCTTGCTCACTTCGTAATCGGCGCCTTGTGGCGACTTCAGGAAGCCCAGTTCGGCCTGCAGCATGTCCTGGATCGACGCATCGAGGCGCCCGGAGATCAGGTCGGCATACACCTGGTCCTGGTTCTGGTAGGCCTGGGTCTTCACCCCGGCTTTGTCCAGCACGGCCTTGGCGTAGGCTTCCTGGATGGTGCCTTGCTCGTAGCCGACGGTCTTGCCCTTGAGCGATGCGGTGTCTTCGGTCAGGCCGGAACCTTTCTTGAACACGAAGGAGGTCGGGCCGGAAAACAGTTCGCTGGAGAAGTCGATGACTTTCTCACGGGCCGGGGTGACGGTCATGGACGAGATCACACCGTCGAATTTGTTGGCTTTGAGGCCCGGGATCATGCCGTCGAAGTCGCTTTCGACCCATTTGCACTTGACCTTCAGTTCGGCACAGATGGCATTGCCCAGGTCGATGTCGAAGCCGACCAGGCTGCCATCGGCGGCCTTGGATTCAAAAGGTGCGTAGGACGGGTCAACGCCGAAGCGCAATTCCTTGTATTCCTTGGCCAGCGCGGAACCGGCGGCCATGCAGAGAGCCAGTGCAGAAAGGGTCAGCAATGCTTTTTTCATTATTAAATCCCTAAAAACCAATATGAGCGCTTGTGGCGCATTAGTACTGTTACTGCAAAGCGTCAGACTTAATGAAAGTAGCAATTTCCGAACCAGAGTCCCGAACAAGTGTTTTAAAAGGTGGTGCGAGAGTCTGTCGTGCGTCGGCCGCGCCCCAAAAAAGAGCGTGCCGGAAGCCTTGCATCAATAGGGCGCGTGGGAGATTTCAAGCAGGAGGGGGCGCGGCTGCCGGGAGTGTGGCAAGGCGGGATCAGCGAGGGGGTTGAAGCGCTACAGAGCTCAAGCCCGCCCCTTGTGCAGAGGGGCGGGCTGGCCGGTGTTACTTGCCTGGCACCAGGGTCAGGCGGGTCTTGCCGTAGAGGCGGTCGAAGTTCTGCGGTTGCAGCGGCAGGCTCAGGTACTGGCCCTTGAGCCAGGCGTCGATGCCGTTCAGGTAGTTCGGGCTGGCCGGGTTGCCGGACTGGCCGCTGCTGTTCATGACGCTCAGCGGTTCGCTCTGGCTGAAGTCGACGATCAGGCGTAGCGCCGGAGCCTCGGTCACATTGAAGTCCTGGCCCCAGCGGTACGGCGAACTGTTCAGGGTGCTGTGATCGCCACCGGCCTGCAGCGGCCCGCGAACGACCTGGCCATTGGCGTTCTTCCAGTTGTAGCTGTGCAGCTTGCCCCACTGCCAGGCCCTGCGGTCGCCACCCAGCTGGCTTTCACCGGCGCTGATGGCGGCGGCCAGGCTGCGGGCGAGGATCGCCGGCTTGTCTTCTTTCTGCGGTGTGCGGCTGTCATCCCAGAACGGGCTGTCTTCCTGTCCCAGCAGGTGGTCGGCCTGGGCCGAGTAGGACAGAGCGCCGTTGGCCACCAGGGCTTTCCAGGCCGGGCTGGATTCCGGGCCCAGTTTGTCGAGGAAGATCTGCCGGGCGCTTTCCTGCAGGAACAGTTCATAGATCGCCGCGTCGGCCGATACCGGGCTGAGTTTGCCGTCGAACGCCATCAGGCGGCTGTAGGCCTCGCGGGCCTTGCTGCGCTCTGCTTCGGGCAGGGCCTCGATGGCTTTCTTCAGGGGCTGTGCCATGCCAGGGGCTTCGAACATCTTCTTCAGCTTGACGGCGAAGGTAGTGGTCTGGTCGTACTGCATGGCGATCATGCTGCGGCCGTCGTGTTTACCGCTGCCGGCCAGCTCGGCCAGGCGTTCGCCACGCTCGGGGTAGTACCAGGAGTTGGACAGCTGCATGCCGTAACCGTGGGGGATGATCCGCTGGTTGGCGGTGCCCAGCCAGCCCTGGGCCGGGTCCTGGTCATAGGGGTGGAGCATCGGGTCGGCATAACCGTCCCAGTCGTAACGGCCTTCCCAGCCCGGCGACGGCAGCAGGCCTTCGCCTTCACGGCGGTTGGGGAAGCGGCCGGTGACCTGCCAGCCGATATTGCTGGCATCGGCGAACAGCATGTTCAGGCCGATGGCGCGGATCTCGCGGCTGGCGTCGGAAGCCCGTTCCACGTTCTGCGCCCGCGACAGGTCGAAAAACGCGTCCAGGCTCTTGTCGTCCTTGAGGTCCGGTTGCTGCAGGGCCAGGCCGTAGCCGGCGTTGAGGTTGCTCGAGCTGTTGAGCAGGGCGCCGTGACGGGTTTCATAGACCGCCTCGCGAATCGGCCGCTGGCCTTTGACGAAGTAGGTTTCGTTGCGCACCACGGCCGGCAGCCATTTGCCGTTGGCTTCGTAATACAGCGCATTGCCTTGGCGCTTGAGTTTTTCCAGGAACAGGTCCTGGTTGTCGCCGGCGACCGAGGTCATGCTCCAGGCGACCTTGCCGTTGAAGCCCTGGACGATCATCGGCAGGCCGGCGATCGAAGCGCCCGCGGCCTGGTACTTGGGTGCGCGGATCTGCACCAGGTTCCACGCCGGCGAGTGGCTGTCGGCGGCCAGCAGGCTTCTGCCGCCGCGGCTGCGCTGGGGGGCGATGGCCCAGTTGCTGGCGCCGGCCACGCTCAGCGGGTTGAGTTCGCCGAGCTTGCCGGCGGCGTTGCTGATTTCGCTCAGGCCCGGGACATTCAGGTTGAGGCCCTTGAGCTTGTCGCTCTCGGCCAGCGGCAGCGCTTCATCCGGGTAGCTCGGGGTCAGCCAGGCGAGCTTGTCGGCGCCGACTTTCTGCGCCAGCACCAGGGCGTTGATTTCTTCCGGCAGGTTGGCCGACTGGCTGAAGTTCAGCAGGCAGAAGATCAGCGCCGAATCTTCCGGTTTCCAGTATTCGGGCTTGTAGCCGGTGGCGGCCAGGTCTGGCGGCAGCTTGTCGCGGTAGCGGAACAGGTAGGCGTTGACCCCGCGGGCGTAGACCTCGAAAAAGCGCTTGATCCGCGGGGAGGAGGCCTTGTACAGCTCGCCGGCGCTGTTCTTCAGGTTGACCGCGCGCATGTAGCGGTCGACGTCCAGCGCATCGGCACCGGACATCTCGGCCAGCCGACCCTGGGCCAGCAGGCGCAGGGTCACCATTTGGTTGATCCGGTCGCTGGCGTGCACGTAGCCCAGGGCGAACAGCGCATCGTGGAAGGTGTTGCTTTCGATCAGCGGCATGCCCATGGCATTACGCCGGACCGAAACGTTCTGGGCCAGGCCCTTGAGCGGTTGCACGCCGGAGGTCGGCGGCAGGCTGTCCTGGGTGTTCCATGACTGGCAACCGGCCAGGCTGAGAACGCCGGCCACTGCCGCGGCAACGCCGAACCGGGGAAGAAAATGTGAGAAGGCTGGCGAGGCCATGGCAAAGCTCCTGCGGGGGGTAGCGTCGATAAAGGCGCTACGTTAGTGAGCAGGCGAGTGCCGCGCAAGCGGGGGCTGAGAGTATTTCTGCGTTGCCGGATAAATAGTCCGCGCCGGCCGTTCGGTGGCTGCCCGAAACAGAGCAGTCACCGCTGTTTGCCGGCCGGCTATGGGCTATCGGGTCTCAGGATTTGGGTGGGTTGATCCGCGCTGCGATGGCGTAGGCGCGCGCGGTCGCCGGGCGATCGAGGATGCGGTTGAACCAGCGGTGCAGGTTGGGGAAGTCTTCCAGGTTCTGGCTTTGCCACTTGTGGGAGACGACCCACGGATAGATCGCCATGTCGGCGATGCTGTATTCGCTGCCAGCGACGAAATCGCGGTCCGCCAGGCGTCGGTCCAGTACCCCGTACAAACGCGCGGTTTCATCGACGTAGCGTTTGATCGCGTAGGGGATCTTCTCCGGGGCGAACTGGCTGAAATGGTGGTTCTGCCCGGCCATCGGTCCCAGGCCGCCCATCTGCCAGAACAGCCATTGCAGGGCTTCCTGGCGGCCACGCAGGTCCTTGGGCAGGAACTGCCCGGTCTTTTCCGCCAGGTACAGCAGGATCGCCCCGGACTCGAACAGCGACAGAGGCGCGCCGCCGTCGGCCGGCTGATGGTCGACGATGGCGGGAATCCGGTTGTTCGGCGCGATCTTCAGGAACTCGGGCTTGAACTGCTCGCCCTGGCCAATGTTGACCGGGTGCACGCTGTAGGGCAGGCCGGTTTCCTCGAGGAACAGGGAAATCTTGTGGCCGTTGGGGGTGGTCCAGTAGTACAGATCGATCATGGAGCTCTCCAGGTAAACGAAGGACATTCTGTTACGGATAGCCAACAGCGGTATTCGGTCATGTTCGACGGCTTGCCTGTCTGGAGAGGTGATGTTGAAGTGCGTGGAATTCAATGACCCAGCATGAGAAAAGTCAGCATGGAGCTTCAGACCAATGCAGCACTGATCCTGATCGATCAGCAACAGGGCATCCTGCATCCCAGGCTCGGACGGCGTAACAACCCCCAGGCCGAGGAGCGCATCGCCGAGTTGCTGGCTTACTGGCGCCAGACCGCGCGGCCGCTGATCCATGTGCAGCACCTGTCCCGCAGCGAGCAGTCGGTGTTCTGGCCGGGGCAGTCGGGAGTGGAGTTTCAGCAGCGGTTCATGCCGCGGGGCGCTGAGGCGGTGATCCAGAAGCAGGTGCCGGATGCATTCTGCGCCACGACCCTGGAGGCCGATTTGCGCAAGGCCGGGATCGGCCAGCTGGTGATTGTCGGCGTGGCGACCCACAACTCGGTGGAGTCGACGGCGCGGACTTCCGGCAATCTGGGGTTCGATACCTGGGTGGTGGAAGACGCCTGCTACACCTTCGACAAGGCCGACTTTTTCGGCCAGGCCCACAGCGCCGAGGAGGTGCATGCGATGTCGCTGGGCAACCTGCATGGCGAGTATGCGACGGTGATCGATTCGAGACAGATCCTGCAACGCGATCTGTAGGAGCGAAGCTTGCTCGCGATGCAGGCGACTCGGTTAATCGAGTTGATCTCATCGCGAGCAAGAGCTAGGCGCGCCCTTGCTCCTACATAGAAGCAGGACAAAGGCGGGGCGTTACGGCATCAGGCGCCGTGGCACTTCTTGAATTTCTTGCTGCTGCCGCATGGGCAAGGGTCGTTGCGGCCGACATCTTTCAAGGCGTTGCGCACCGGCTCCTGGTGAGCGTGGTTGCAATGCGGACCGTGAACATGGCCGTGGTCGTGATCGTGGTGGTCATGATCGTGGTTGCAGTCAGGGCCATGGACATGGGGTTGCTGGGTCATCGAGGTTGCTCCGGAATAAAATCGGCGGGAATTATCTCGCCTTTGCGTGCCAGGTGCACGTCATGGCCGATGAATAATCCGGTTTCCAGCAAACCGTCCAGACGATAGGGGATCGGTTGTTGCGGTTTCTTCAGCCATTTCACCACCTGGCGTATCTGCGGCCACAGGTTGGTGCGCACGGGGACCTGGAAATAGGCGCTGTGTTTGGGGCTGATGGTGAACCAGTGTTCATGCTCACCCTCCGCCAGCAACACGTCGCCGAGATGAATCCGGTACTCCAGTGCGCGGACAGTCAGGTCGGCATCGTTGGGGTTGTCGACACGAAAGTGCAGGCGCAAACGCTGCTCCAGCAAATTCGCCTTGATCACCTCGACCTTGACCAGGTGCACCTGCGGGTCGAGGGTGTCGTCGACGAACCACGAGGCGCAGCCCGAAAGCGCCAGCACCGTGAGCAGTCCGAGGGTCCGTAGTGCGCGCAGCTGAACGACCATGGCGTTACTCCGTTTGAACTCCCAGTCTAGCAACCGTGGAGCGCGCGCAAGGACAGGCTCAGGGGTGGGTATTCAGCTGGCGAAGTAGCTGGCGCAGCACTTCTTGAATTTCTGCCCGCTGGCGCAGGGGCAGGCGTCGTTGCGGCCGGCCTTGAGTTGCACGGTCGGGTCGATGAAGTACCAGTGCCCGCTGTTCTGCACGAAGGATGAGCGTTCGCGATGGCTGTGTTCGCCGTTGCTGTCGTGCCAGCGCGCGGTGAAGGTGACGAAGGCGTGTTCCGGCTGGCCGCCGAAGACTTCCGAGCTTTCGACTTCCAGGCCCAGCCAGGTGCTCTGCGCGCTCCAGTCGCTGATGGACTGGCGGTCCAGGCCGACCTGTTGCGCCGGCAGCGTGGTAGCCACCAGGTAGTCCACCAGGCCCAGCACGTAGGCGCTGTAGCGCGAGCGCATCAGGGCCTCGGCGCAGGGCGCGGGGTGGCCGGCGTGGTAGTGGCCGCAGCAGGCATCCAGCAGGTTGCCGCTGCCGCAGGGACAAATAGAGGTACTCATCGCATTACCACCAGTACTTTCCGAAGTTTTCCGGATTCGCCCAGAACCTGGAGTTGAGCCAGTCGGGCACTTGTTTGTATTCAAGCAGATCGTAGGTGAACAGGGTCAGGACCTGTTCGTCGCGCTGGAAACGTTCGCTGGCTTGCAGGGCCAGGGAGAAAAAGTCGGTCTCCTTCCAGCCGCAGGCGTTCAGGTCGGCCAGTACCGCGATGCGGCTGGCGTTGAGGTTGCGGATCCCGCCGAGCAGGTTCAGGCCGTCGCGCTTGGGCAGATGCTCCAGGCAATCGACCGCCAGCGCCAGGTCGAAACGGCGCGCCGCCAGTTCCGCCGGCAAGGGGCCGGGCGCGGTCTGGGCGATGACGGTTTCGGGGTGTGCCTGGCGAAACGCTTCCAGGGCCGGAAACCCGCTGGCACCGATCAGCAGCAGCTGTCGTGGGGCGTAGCGGTCGAGCAGGGCGGCGAGGGCCTGCTGGGGCGTGCGCGAAGAAATACCTGCGGTCATCGAAGTTCCTCAATCTTTGAGTGGCAAAGACTAGCCTGCCCGGACCCGCGGGCCTAGAGCCGTTTTGTCTGAAATGACAGCCGTTCCTGGGCAAATCCAGGGGGAAGGCCCGCCGGCCTCATGCTGGCGGAGATTTAAAGCCAGGTCTTTACTCCCCCAATCGGTTCTAAGCCGATTCCCTCAGGAGATAACTAGATGAGCATAGTTCGGACAGCATTACCCTTGGTTCTGCTAACCAGTGTGTTGACTGGTTGCGCAGGTTTGCAGAAAACCGATTGGCCTACCTGCGCTGCTGTCGGGGGTGTCGGGGGGGCCGCGTTGGGCGCGATTGAAAGCTCGTCCTGGGCGGGGTACGGCGCCTTGCTGGGTGCGGGGGTCGCGGCCGGTTATTGCTGGGTGCACGGTGATGGCGACGAAGACGGCGATGGCGTGCCGGACAGTCGCGACAAGTGCCCTGGCACGCCTAAAGGCGTGCAGGTGGACGCCAACGGTTGCCCACCAGCGCCTGTGGCGGTGGTCGAGGAAGCCGTGGTGGTCAAGGAAGAGACCATTGTCATCCGCGACGTGCACTTCGAATTCGACTCGGCCAAATTGACGGCCGCCGACAAAACCAAGCTCGACACCATCGCCACACGCCTGAAACAGGAAGCCCCGAGTGCGCAACTGCGCGTGACCGGGCACACCGACAGTGTGGGCAGCGATGCCTACAACCAGCGCCTCTCGGAAAAACGCGCGCACTCGGTGACTGAGTACCTGATCAGCGCGGGCGTACCCCGCAGCAGTTTCGTTTCGGTAGTCGGTGCCGGCGAGAGCCAACCGGTTGCGGATAACAAGACCGCCGACGGCCGGGCGATGAACCGTCGCACGGAAATCAAAATCAACCGCTGATTGCCCGGCGTGATTGCCTGGCATGGGCGGCTTGTGCAGCCGCCCATGCGGGTCTTTACTCCTGTGTGACCGGTATGGGCCGGTGACACAGGAGCATTCATGATGAGTCTTCTCTCGCGAGCCGCCTTGCCGGTTCTACTGCTCGGCAGCCTGCTCACAGGCTGTGCTACCCACAGCGATGGCACTGCCCCCCTCAACCAGCGTACGTGGCCAATCTGCAGCCTGCTCGGCGGCCTGGTGGGTGGTGGCCTGGGCGCCATTGAAAGCGGCGGTTGGGCCGCGGGTGGCGCGGCACTGGGCCTGGTGACCGGCGGCTTGATCTGCTACGCCCAGGACGGTGATGAGGACAAAGACGGCGTGTTCGACCGCCGTGACCGTTGCCCGGATACCCCGGCCAATACCCCGGTCGACAACCGTGGTTGCCCGCTGCCGCAATACCCGGCCGCGACATCTCCGGCAGCCGAGCCTGCGGCGCAATCCGAGGTGATCACCCTCAGCGACCAGGGCGATGTGCTGTTTGCCTTCGACTCGGCGGAGCTGACACCGGAAGCTCAAAACCAGCTGCAAGGGCTGCTGGCCAAGCTTCAGGGCGCCGACGTGCAGAGCATCAAGGTGGTCGGGCACACCGATAGTCGGGGGACGGATGAATACAACCAGAAACTGTCCGAACGCCGCGCCAGTAGCGTCGTCGCGTTTCTCCTGAGCCAGGGCCTGGCGCCGGACAAACTGACCAGCCAGGGCAAGGGCGAGAGCGAGCCGATCGCCGATAACAATACCGAAGAAGGGCGGGCGAAGAACCGCCGGGTGGAGCTGCACATTCAGCGTTGAGCCATAGGCGCCGGAGCGGCGAATAGCGTCGATCTGGCGGTTGACAGGGGGGCGGCGGGAGAATTTTCGCCGCCCTCTGGCTTATCCCTCGCCGAAGTCGTTACTGTGCGCGCAAAGAAAAACTCGCAAAGGGGGGCATATGAAGGTGTTTTGGGGGTTGGGCAAGTTGTTGACGCTGTTGTTCTGGTTGCTGGTGCTGGTCAATCTGGTCAGTCCGCTGATCAATCCGATTCATCTGTTGATCAATCTGGCAGGAAGCCTGTTGCTGCTGACCCACCTGATGGAGCTGTTGCTGTTCAACGGCAGCCTCAAGGGCCGCGCCCACCCTTGGCGAGACCGCCTGCAGATCCTCCTGACCGGCATTTTCCACCTGCAGACCTTCAAGGCGGCGAAGCCTGTGGAGGTCGGCCATGCGTAAGCTCTGTCTGCTCGCGGTACTGTGCAGCCCGCTGGTCCAGGCCCAGGTGGTGACGGTCGAGACCAACTCCCTGATGCGCCTGCCCAACACCACCAGCAACCTGCAACTGGAACGCCTGGAAGTGGCCGATTACGGCACTTTGTTGATTCCCTCCAATGTCACCGAGGTCAAGGTCGGCGAGTTGCGCCTGGGGCGCGAGGCGCGGATCACTATCGTTCCTGGCGAACAAAGCCTGCAGTTGAACGTCGCCCGTGCCGACCTGGAGGCTGGCAGCCAGATCACCTCTCGCGGGGCTCCCGGAACTTACCTGAAGGCGGCCAAACCTGGGCGCAACCTGAATCTGCGCATCGCCTCGCTGCAGGCCGGGGAACTCTCGGTGGATGCACGCGGCGGCATGGGTGCGCCGGGTTATGTCGGCCTCGATGGCGCCAACGGTGAAGAGCCGGGTTGCACCTGGGGCCAGGCCGGGCGCGGCGCCGATGGCGACAACGGCGGTGACGGCCAGCCGGGGGCGGCGGGGGCCCAGGTGCGGGTCGAGCTGCCGCGGGATTACCCGGCGGAGCAGATCAAGGTCTGGGTCGATGGCGGGGCCGGCGGTGTAGCCGGTGTGGGCGGCAAACCCGGCGCCGGTGGCAAGTCCAAGGGCTGCTTCGTCTATCATGCCGACGGTGGCAAGAGCGGCCGTCCTGGCGCCGAAGGCCATCCAGGGCCGGCAGGCCCCGCGGGTTCGGTCACGGTACAGCGCCTGTAAACAGTCCTTAAATAGGCGGCGCTGACTCCAGCGCCATCGCGGGCAAGCCTCGCTCCTACAGACAACACAACCCTGTAGGAGCGAGGCTTGCCCGCGATGCTTTTCCCGCTATCCGCCTTTAGAACATCGGCCGGGCCGCCGCCACGGCCACCAGCAACAGACCAATGATCAGATTGATCCCCACCAATTTCCGAATATTGCCCAGGGTCGTAGCGCCCGTCGGCCAATCCTCGTCCGCCACCGCCTGACGCAGCACTGGCAACTGCAACGACTGGATCCGGATAAACAGCGCGGTCATCACCACATACAGGCCCATCATTACCTGCACATAACGCGGCGCGGTCTCGAACCCGCTGAACCGCAGGTGGATCAGGCCGACGCCGCTGATCGGCAACAGCAGCACCGCCACCCAGACCCAGACGAAAAACCGTGGGAACACTTCCGCCCACAGCTTCAACCGCGCCGGCCCCTCAAGGGCGGCCACCGTCGCGGGACGCAGCACCATCCAGGCGAAAAACATGCCGCCGACCCAGACCAGGGCGGCCAGGACATGCAGGGTGTAGGCAAGGGCAAAGGCTGTCATTCGGGTACTCCGTTCTGCGCGGGATGAATTAGCGGGGTATGATAGCGGCCGATCCGAACCACTGAAAATTTATCCAGCGTTTCTCGCGCCCGAAGAACCATGATCAGCAACGAACTCAAAACCACGATCCAGGGCGCCTACTCGCGTTTTCTCGAAGCCAAGAGCCTGAAACCGCGTTACGGCCAGCGCCTGATGATCGCCGAAGTGGCCAAGGTCCTGGGCGATGTCGATACCGATGACGAAGGCCGGCGTTCCGGCGACCCGGCCGTGGTGGCCGTGGAAGCCGGCACCGGTACCGGCAAGACCGTGGCCTACAGCCTGGCTGCGATCCCGACCGCCAAGGCCGCTGGCAAGCGCCTGGTGATCGCCACCGCCACCGTCGCCCTGCAGGAGCAGATCGTCTATAAGGATCTGCCCGACTTGATGCGCAACAGCGGGCTGAACTTCACCTTCTCCCTGGCCAAGGGCCGTGGCCGCTACATGTGCCTGTCCAAGCTCGACATGCTGCTGCAGGAAGGCCACGCGCAAACTGCCACCGCCCAGCTGTTCGAAGAAGAAGGCTTCAAGATCGAGGTCGACGAGGCCAGCCAGAAGCTGTTCACCAGCATGATCGAGAAGCTCGCCGGCAATAAATGGGACGGTGACCGCGACAGCTGGCCCACCGCCCTGGAAGACGCCGACTGGGCGCGCCTGACCACCGATCACAGTCAGTGCACCAACCGCCATTGCCCGAACTTCGGCCAGTGCGCCTTCTACAAGGCCCGCGAAGGCATGGGCAAGGTCGACGTGATCGTCACCAACCACGACATGGTCCTGGCCGACCTGGCCCTGGGTGGTGGCGCCGTGCTGCCGGACCCGCGCGACACCCTCTATGTGTTCGACGAAGGCCATCACCTGCCGGACAAGGCCATCGGCCACTTCGCCCACTACACCCGCCTGCGTTCCACCGCCGACTGGCTGGAGCAGACCGCCAAGAATCTCACCAAGCTGCTGGCCCAGCACCCGCTGCCGGGCGACCTGGGCAAGCTGATCGAGCAGGTGCCGGAGCTGGCGCGGGAGATCAAGACCCAGCAGCAGTTCATGTTCACCGCCTGCGAACAACTGGCCGACTTCAAGACCGGCGAAGACATGGAAGGCCGCGAGCGGCCGCGCCATCGATTCGTTGGCGGGCTGATCCCCGACCATATGCGGGAAATGGGTATCGAGCTGAAGAAAGGCTTTTCGCGCCTGACCGACCTGTTTACCCGTCTGACCGACTTGCTCAAGGAAGGCATGGACGGCGAGGTCAACATCGGCATCGCCAGCAACCAGGCTGAAGAGTGGTACCCGCTGTTCGGCAGCCTGCTGTCCCGCGCCTCGGGCAACTGGGAGCTATGGACCGCCTTCACCACCGAAGACCCGGAAGACAACCCACCGATGGCGCGCTGGCTGACCCTGGCGGAAAGCGGCTCGCTGTTCGACATCGAGGTCAACGCCAGCCCGATCCTTGCCGCGGAGATGCTCCGTCGAAACCTGTGGAACGTGGCCTATGGCGCGCTGGTGACCTCCGCGACCCTGACCGCCCTGGGCACTTTCGATCGCTTCCGCATGCGTGCCGGGTTGCCGAAAAAGGCCGTGACCGCGGTGGTGCCCAGCCCCTTCCATCACGCCGACGCCGGGGTGCTGCGGGTCCCGGACCTGCACGCCGACCCTCGGGATGCGCCGGCCCACACCGCAGCGATCATCCGTGACCTGCCGGAGCTGGTAGAAGGTTCGCGGGGCACCCTGGTGCTGTTCTCGTCGCGCAAGCAGATGCAGGACGTGTTCGACGGCCTCGACCGCGACTGGCGCAAGCAGGTGTTCATTCAAGGCAACCTGTCGAAACAGGAAACCCTGAACAAGCACAAGGCGCGGGTCGATGGCGGCGACTCCAGCGTGCTGTTCGGCCTGGCCAGCTTCGCCGAGGGTGTGGACTTGCCCGGCGCCTACTGCGAGCACGTGGTGATCGCCAAGATCCCGTTTTCGGTGCCGGACGATCCGGTGGAGGCCGCGCTGGCCGAGTGGATCGAAGCCCGGGGCGGCAACCCGTTCATGGAAATCTCGGTGCCGGACGCCTCGCTCAAGCTGGTCCAGGCCTGCGGTCGCCTGCTGCGTACCGAGCAGGACCGCGGCACCATCACCCTGCTGGACCGGCGCCTGGTCACCCAGCGTTATGGCAAGGCTATTCTCAATGCGTTGCCGCCGTTCCGTCGGGAAATTTCCTGAGCACGGCCGGCCTGTGGGCCGGTCGTGTTGTCTATTGCATGTCACTGATTGCGCACAGGTCGTTCATCGGCCGTTAAGGAGCACCAGGTCCCTATGATTCGCCGTTCGTTACCCGCTGTCTTTGCTTTGTTGTTCGCTACGCCGCTGCTTGCCGCGCCAGCAGGGCAACAGACGCTGTTCAACTTTGTCCGGCCTGCCGATGTGGTGCAGGTGGCGACACAGGATGCCAGCCTGCCGCAAGCCAACGCGGAGCAGACAGCCGAGGGCGAAGTGCTGCGCCGGGTGACGTTCAATCCGGCGATTCAACCCAGCCTGCGCCTGACCCCACAGACCGGTGCCTGGGACTGGTCGCAGTCCGGGGCCATGAGCCTGCGGATCCAGAGCGCGATGAACTGGGCCCTGACCCTGTACGTGAAGATCCAGAGCAATGACGGCAAGACCCTGGTCAGCCGTATCGACCTGCCGGCCGGCCCGGCGCAGACCCTGCTGGTGCCGCTGGTTGCCAGTTCGCCGCTGAGCCAGGGCATGAAGGCCGGTCCGCCGATGCCGATGACCTTCGAGGGTCAGCGCGTGCTGTTGGCCAACAGCCAAGGCGAGCTGGACTGCAGCCAGGTGGTGTCGGTGACTTTGTCCATGGATCAGCCGAAAGCCGCCCAGAGCATCCTGCTCGAGCGTTTTGGCGTGCAGGACGGCGAGGCGGTGGTCAAGGCGGCCTACGGTGGCCTGGTGGATGCCTATGGCCAGTCGACCCGGGCCAAGTGGCCGGAAAAGATCGCCAACGACGAGCAGCTCAAGGCCGCCG
>Ga0207976_100389_pt1 | contig 18438 bp, 15 predicted proteins | sample LakWasMe94_HOW11_2_FD_183916 | JGI IMG/M metagenome (GOLD analysis project Ga0207976, IMG submission 183916) | Freshwater sediment methanotrophic microbial communities from Lake Washington under simulated oxygen tension - Sediment Metagenome... | ecosystem: Environmental > Aquatic > Freshwater >... | reverse complement strand
CCCCAAACGCATACGCGGCTACTACGCGCTGCCCCTGCTGTGGCACGACACGGTGATTGGTTGGGGCAATGTGTCGGTGGCAGATGGGGCGCTGCAAGTAGAGCTGGGCTACGCGGCAGGCAAACCGCCGCGCGATGCGGCGTATCGGAAGGCGTTGGACACAGAGTTGGATCAGTTGCGGGCGTTCTTAAACCTACCGGCGACAATCTGAGCATTTACAGACTAGCTGATCACCATGCCCCAAGACCTACCTCCACGGCCCGAGCCCACCATCACCCCGGAGATGTGCGAAGCCTGCACCGGCGTGCAGCAGCACTGGCGCCGCGCCAAGGGTCACCCCGAGCTGATGCAGGGCACGCACCGCACGGTGGCGCACCGGCACGGCTCGGTCACCATCACCAAGTACCGCTGTGAACGCTGCGGCACGGTCTGGGAATACGAGAACAACAAGGTCAACCGGCACGCCGGTTGGTCGGTGTTGAAAAGCAGATAGACCGTTGCCGCTGCGGCGCGCAATGCGGACGCTGCATATTTGATAGCAGCATATACAGTATTTACGAGGGCTAGCGGCCAATTTTGCAATGGACCACTACCCCAAAGCACCGCTCAAGCCACGGCCAGCGCGTAGTCCGTATAACCCTTGGTGCCGGGCGTGAAGAAGGTGCCCATGTCGGGCGCATTCAAGCCCAGGCCCCTCTTCAAACGCTGCACCAGATCCGGGTTGGCCAGGAAGGCGCGGCCCATGCCGACCAAATCCACCAGACCATCGTTCACCGCCTGCTGGCCCGAAGCCTGGTCAAAACTACCGCCGATGAAGAAGGTACGCGGCCAGGCCTTGCGCAGCGCTTGCTTGAAGGCGACCGGCAGCGCCGGCGCACCCATGGCGGCGTGGTCCACGATGTGCACATAGACCAAGCCGGCATCGGCCAGCAAAGGCAACAGCTTGAAGTAGGTTTCTTCCAGCTCGGGGTAGGCCACCATGCCGGAGTTGGTGCCATAGGGGGAAAGGCGAATGCCGAGCTTGTCGCCGCCAATCGCGGCCGCGGTCTCGCGGGCCACTTCGGCCACGAAGCGAATACGCTTGTCGACACTGCCGCCCCAGGCGTCGGTGCGCTGGTTGGTCGTGGGACTCAGGAATTGCTCCAGCAGGTAGCCATTGGCGCCATGCAGCTCGACACCGTCAAAGCCGGCGGCGATGGCGTTCTTGGCGGCCTGCACGATCTCTGCCTTGGCCTGGGCAATGTCAGCCTCTGTCATCTCTTGCGGCACGGGGTAGTCCTGCATGCCTTGAGAATCCGTGTACATCTGCCCGGCCAGGGCCACGGCGCTGGGGGCCACGATTTTGGCGTCGGCCGCCATATTGGCAGCGTGGCTGACGCGCCCGGTGTGCATCAGTTGCGCAAAGACCTTGCCGCCCTTGGCATGCACGGTGTTCACGACGGGCTTCCAGGCCTGCACCTGGGCATCGCTCCACAGGCCCGGAATGCGGGCATAGCCCTTGCCATTGGCCGAGGGTGCAATGCCTTCCGTCACGATCAGTCCGGCCGTGGCGCGCTGGCCGTAGTAGTCGGCCATCACATCCTGCGGCGTGCCGGTGGCATCGGCGCGGCAGCGTGTCATGGGGTTCATGACGAATCGATTGCTCAGCGTAATGTTGCCCATGCGGTAGGGTTCAAAAAGGTTGGTGGTCGTGTTGCTCAAGAGAAGCTCCAGTTTTTGGGGTTAGAAAAAAGCACGTTGTGCTGCGGTTCCGGATTGCAAGTGCGCCGCGGCATGGTCATCGATTGAAAAAAGCTTTCAGGCTTATTGGTATACCTTCGCCCTGACGGGCTGCGGTGCGAGCGCTTTGGGCGGCCGGGCGGCGCTCATAGCCGCCCTTGCTGTCTCAGCAACTGCGCCCGCGCACGGATACCGGCCTGCCCTTGGCGCAGCGTCTCGGCACTGGTGTGCACCGAGTACGGCCCCATGAACAAATCATGCGGGTGCAGTACGCCCGAGCCCAGCACAAAGGCAGTGTCGGTCTGCGCTTCAAACGCGACGGGGTCGCCAGATGCATCAAATGCAATCAGATCGCCGGTGCTCAGTGTGGTGGGCGCCGCCAATGCACCCTCACCCACCGCCAGCCAGGCCACACTGTGCCCAGCGGGTGGCTCAAAGCGCCAGGTCTCACCGGCCTTCAGGTGCACGGCCAGGTAGGTGACGTCGGACGGTGCGGGGATGGGACTCGTCTGCCCGCCATAGCTGCCCAGCAGCACACGCGCCGGGCCAACCGTGGGGACGCTGTCAGGCCCCAGGTAGATGCTGTGCGCGGTGGCCAGCTCCAGCTCCGGCGGCATGGCCACCCACAACTGAAAGCCCAACACCCGTTCGGTGTTGATGGGCGAACCGGTATGCCAGACACCGCCGCCAGCCATCATCCACTCCACGCCACCAGTGGGCAGCGTGCCGCGCGCGCCGTGTTCGCCGGTGGTGTCTTCATAACCGGCTTGGCCGCTGATCAGGTAGGTCAATGTGGCAAGCCCTGAGTGCGGGTGCATGCCAAACTGCGGCGGCTGACCACCGGCAGGTGCCTCAAAGCGGTCCAAAAAGATAAAGGGTTTCAACACCTGGCCCAGGTCCGACGGGCTGACCAGCCGGGTGATGGGGCCGTGCGTGCTGCCACGGGTGCGGTGGACGATGCTGCGGTGGAGGGGGGTGCGTGCATTCATGGTGCTAGTAGCGTAAGGGCGCATGCATTACGTGAGTAGATGCAACAATTGGCATTCACTATGCCAATTTCATTAGGAATACCATGCTCGACCTGAACCAGATGGCCTTGTTTGTGCAGGTGGTGCAAGCGGGCAGCTTTGCCGAAGCCGCACGTCGCTTGGCCATGCCGCCCACCACGCTGAGCCGCCAGGTGGCGCAGTTGGAGGACGCACTGCAGGCCCGCCTGCTCCAGCGCACCACGCGCAAGCTGACGCTGACCGACGCCGGCCGCACGCTGTTTGACCAATGCGCCGCGCAGATCGACGCGCTCAAGAATGCGGCGAGCCAACTGGCCGGTGACAACCAGACGCCCAAGGGCAACATCCGCGTAGCGGCGTCGGCTGGTTTTTTTGAATTTTTTCAGATGGAATGGATTGCCGAGTTCCTGGACCGTTACCCCGGCGTGCAACTGGAATTTGTGCTGGCCGACGCCATGGCCGACTTCATTGGCGAGGGCATCGACGTGGCGTTTCGCGGCAGCCCCGAGCTGCCGGACTCCAGCCTGGTGGCGCGCAAGGTGGCCAGCGGCTACCTGGCCCTGGCCGCCAGCCCGGCCTACCTGGCGGCGCGCGGCACGCCACGCACGGTGCAAGACCTGGCGGCACACGACTGCATACGCGCCGTGGGCCAAACCGCCGGGCCGACCCTGTGGCGGCTGAACGGGCCGGAAGGCTCCACGCAAATAGCGGTGACCGGGCGCTTCAGCGCCAACACCGGGCCGGCGCAGAAGAAGGCGGCCATTGGCGGACTGGGCATTTGCCTGCTGCCGATTGGCTCGCTGCAACCCAACTTCCGCGCGGGCGAGTTGGTGGAAGTGCTTCCCGGCGTGGCCAGCAGCGTGGGCAATCTGTACGTGGTCTACCCCAGCCGCCGCCATGTGCCACGCGCAGTGACGGCCTTTGTAGAGATGACGGTGCAGCGGCTGGGGCCGTTGATACAGCCACCGTTTGCTGACGTCATGCCGCCAGGTTGATCAATTGCTATCAATAACGTAGTGGTATAGGTATATTTCACGGGGGCTACAGGCCGATTTACCTTAAGAACATTGCTGCTGGAGCACGCCTCAGGGGCGTCGCCAGCATCAACGCAAACCCTCCATGCGAATGGTCTTCACAAAACCCATGACGGTGGGCAGTTGCTCCAGTTCCGCAATGGCAGCGCGCAACAGGCGCATCTGTGTAGGCCCGGTCAGCACCACCACGGCGTTCAGCTCGGCGTCGTCAGGGTGCCCCAACACTTCAAGCTGCTGCACATTCACGCCCGCCTGCGCCAGATGGCCCAGCACCTTGGGCAGGGTCCGCGACAGCTTGGCGACATCCAGACGCAGGTAGAAGGCTGTCTCGACGTCGTCCATCGCGGTCACCGGCAATTCGATGATGGCACCGTGCTGGAACGCCAGCGACGGCACACGGTGCCGGTGCACCACGCCAGCGGAGCGGGCCAAATCCACCAGATCGGCAATGACGGCGGAGGCCGTCTGCTCGGACCCCGCGCCCGCGCCGTAGTACATCGTCACGCCGGCGGCATCGCTCTTCACCATGACTGCGTTCATCGACCCATTCACCTGTGCCAATAAATGGTCGGCCGCCACCAGCGTGGGATGCACGCGCAACTCCAGCCCCAGTGCATTGCGCTTGGCAATGCCCAGCAACTTGACGCGGTAGCCCAGGCGCTCGGCAAAGGCAACGTCGTGTGCGTCCAGTTGCGTGATGCCCTCCACGTGCACCTTGTCAAATTGGATGGGCACGCCAAAGGCATTGGATGCCAGCAGCGTCAGCTTGTGCGCCGCGTCCACGCCTTCCACATCGAAGGCGGGATCGGCTTCGGCGTAACCCTTGCCTTGCGCGTCTGCCAGCGCTGAGGCAAAGCTCACGCCCTTGTCCTTCATTTCCGTCAGGATGTAGTTGGTCGTGCCGTTGATGATGCCAGCGATCCATTCGATATGGTTCGCGGTCAGACCCTCGCGCAGCGCCTTGATGATGGGAATGCTGACGGCCACCGCGCCTTCGTAAGCCACCACCACGCCCTGCGCCTGGGCCGCTGCAAAGATCTCGGTGCCATGCACGGCCAATAGTGCCTTGTTGGCGGTGACCACGTGCTTGCCGTTGGCGATGGCACGCAACACCAGATCGCGTGCGATGGTGGTGCCGCCAATGACCTCGACCACGACGTCAATGTCCGGATGGTTGACGACCAGAAACGGATCATTGACCAGTTCCACATCCTCGTCCACGAGGCTGGCAGCGCGCGCCAGGTTGCGCACCGCGACCATCGTGATGTCCATACGTCTGCCGGTTCGTGCCGCAATCACCTCTGCGTTGCGCTGCAGTACCGTGTAGGTGCCAATACCCACGGTGCCCAGGCCCAGCATGCCAATGCGCAGCGGTGCGATGGCCTGAAAAGGCGCAATGGCACGCAATGGCGCTGCATGGAACGGGCTGTTGACAGCAAAACTGGCTTGAAGATCTTGGTACATAAAACTCTCTCCGACGAACAGTTGCTAACCCAGCTGCCTGTGCTGGGTATGTTCTATGGGGGAGAGACACCAGTAGGCAGCCGGAACGGCCACCTGAACGACGCTCAGGCGGCCGTGTTCATAATGGTGGTAATCATGTGTGCGCCCATAGTCCGAGCAATCACGGACACGCCAGCACGCACCATGGTCATGGTGTTGACAGCGTTGGGGTTGGAGGGGCACGACATGGGTTTGAGCATAACACGACTCAAAAAAGCACTGCCATTCAATGGTGGGGCGCGAGAACCTCGCGAATAGCGGCCACAACCGCCTCGGGTTTTTCGCGCTGCATGTTGTGCCCGCTGTCAACAAAGACCTGCCGCGACCCAGGATGCAGGCGGGCAATGTCTTTGCGCTTGGCATTCGCGTCGTCGGCGAATTCCGATTTTTCTTGCAAAGGTTTGGCGGCGCTCAAGACGACCACGGGTTTTCCAGTGAATGGTGGCAGTGCCAGTACGCTGTCACCGGTCGATGTCAGTGCATTGAACTCCTGCGTCTCCACCGCCGATCGAATCGCGGCAAACCCGGCACGTACCAAGGGCGGCCAATTCTCCGGGGCGCCCTTGCCCTTGAATTGCTCGGGGTGGGTGGCGTCCACCAGCACCAGGCCATAGACCTCGTCCGGGTAGCGCCGTGCAAAGAGCTGCATATACAGGCCGCCCACCGAATGGCCCACCAACACATACGGTGGCTTTAGCCCCTTGCTGCGCAGCAGGGCCCGCAGCTCATCCACAATGTGCGCACCATCGCGCGGTGTCGTCACGGCGTCGCTGGCCCCGTAGCCGGGGCGGTTGTAGGCAAAAGCCGTTGTGTCCTGTGCAATGGCAGGAAACACCTGCGCCCAGTCAGTGAACTTGGCCATCAGGCCATTTTCAAAAACCACCGGGACGGTGTTGTCATGCACCACCAGCGCATACTCGACACGCCGGTCGTTGACTTGCTCGGTGGTGGCATGCGGAAACGACGATGCACAGGCAGAGATGGCGGCGACCAACAACAGCAGAAGGCCACGGCGAGCGAGGGTAGGAATGGAATGGCGCATGGGGCCGCACTATAGCGAACCGATCAGTTCGCGAATGACACTTCCAACTCGTCTATCAGCTTGCCCACATAGGCCACGGCCTGGCGGATGGGCTCTGGCGTAGACAGGTCGATGCCAGCGGCCTGCATCAGTTCCAGCGGCTTCATCGTGCCACCGGCTTTGAGCACGCTGAGCCAGCGTTGCACCGCGGGTTCGCCCTCGTGTGCGATCAAAGTGGCCATGGCGGTCGAGGCCACCAGGCCCACCGAGTACGTGTACGGATACAAGCCCATGTAGTAATGGGGTTGGCGCATCCAGGTCATGCGGGCGCCGTCGTCCATCTCCACCGTGTCACCCCAGAACGCGCTCAGAATGTCGCCCTTGCGCTGGTTCAACACGGCCGCGGTGATGGACTGCCCGCTCTCGGCCAACGCATAGATCTGGCGCTGCAGTTCAGCCTCCAGCAAGTGGGTCACAAAGTTGTGGTGGAAGGTGCCCAGCACCTGCATGATGACGGAACGGCGCATGCGCGGGTCGCTGTTTTGCCCCAGTATGTGCTGCGCCAGCAGCATCTCGTTCATGATGGATGGCGCCTCGACAAAAGGCATGGCCGGGCGCGTGTTCACATAGCGCTGGTGGCGCATGGCCAGGCCAAAATGCCCGCCATGGCCCAGCTCATGCGCCAACGTGAACACGTTGCGCATGGTGTCAGACCAGGTGATCAGGATGTAGGGGTGCACACCATAGGGCGATGCGCAGAAGGCGCCTGACGACTTGCCGATGTTGTCGCTGCGGTCCACCCAGCGCTGCGTCATGGTCTTGCGGGCAAAGTCGCAATATTCGTGGCCCATCACCGCCAGCGCATCGAGGATCAGCGCACAGCCTTCGTCGTAGGTGACACGGGGATTGAATTCCGGGTCCAACGGCGCCTTGATGTCGCAGTACAGCAGCTTGTCCAGACCCAGTACGCGTCGGCGCAAACGGGCGTAGCGCTGCATGTGCGGCGCCAGTTCGGCCTGGATGATCTGCACGATGTTGGTGTAGATAGCTCGCGGAATCTTATGGGGTTGCAGCAGATAGTCTTCGGTGCTGGCGTAGTTGCGCAGGCGGGCCAGCACCACGTTCTTGTTGACCTCGGTGGCAAAGGTGGCCGCATAGGTGTGGTTGTAGGCCTTGAGTCCGGCGCTGAACGACTGCCAGGCGCCACGGCGCACGCTGGTGTCGCTGTGCGATTCGAAGTTGGATTCAAAGCCGTTGATGGAGTTGGCGTAGGTAGTGCCCGCCGCATCGGTGAACGGCGCAAACTGGATGTCGCTGGTCTTGGACCGGCTGTACACCATGTAAGGCGCGTTCAGCACCTGGCCTAGCGATGCCAGCACGCGCTCGGTGTCCGCACCCAGGCGATGGGGCTTGAGGTCCAGCAGGTCCTGCAGGCGGATCTTGTGCGCGGCCAAGCCCGGTTCGCTGGCCAGGTAGTGCTCCAGCACGCCGTCCGGCAATTGCAGGATTTCAGAATCCACAAAGGCGATGCTGGCGTTCAGCCGCGCTTCGAGTGCGGCCACGCGTGCCATCGCACTTTGGGATTGCGGGTTAGTGCCGTCCTGCGCGTTGCGCAAATGGGCAAAGGTGATGACGCGCACAAAACGCTGTTGCAGCGCTTCGACCGCGTTCAAGCATTGCAACAGCGCCGCCGCGCCCTCACTGAAGCTCCCCTGGTACTGTCCCATATCGCCGCACGCGGCGTCCATGGCGACGCGCTCGGCCTCCCAATCGGTGTCGGAAACAAACAAGTCATCCAGGTTCCAGGTCTGTTCAATCGGAACCTCTGCGCGTGAAAGACGGTGGTGCATGCGGAGTCTCGCCAGGGCGTGTTTAATAAAAAAACATCCATCGTAGCGGCAATCACATTCGTGACCGACGAGCACGGGTTTTGCATGCTGACGCGCACCGATAGGCAGCATAGCTTCGACTACCATGCACCCCATGAAAAGCAGTTACCCGGATCCCACCGCGAACCACAACGAGTCTGATGGCCGTTTTGTGCTGATGCTCGGTGGCGCCAACATGGACATCTCGGGCAGCACCACGCGGCCACTGGTGCTGTCCGACTCCAACCCGGGACGCATACGCTGCGCGCCCGGTGGCGTGGCGCGCAATGTCGCGGAGAACCTGGCGCGGCTGGGCAACACTACGCGCCTGCTGACCGCCGTGGGCGACGATTTGTACGGCCGCAGTCTGCTGGATGCAACCCGCCTGGCCGGTGTGGATGTGAGCGGCAGCTGGGTGCTGGCGGGTGAGGCCACATCAACCTACTTATCGCTGCACGGCCCCGACGGGGACATGGCGGTTGCGGTCAATGACATGGGCATTCTGGAGTGCATCACCCCCGAACGCTTGGCGCCCCACGCACTCTGGGTGCAGCAAGCCGCTGCAGTGGTGGTGGACTGCAATATCAGCACGCAGGCTCTGGACTGGTTGTTTGCCAACCGCGGCGCCACGCCGGTTTTTGTGGATGCGGTATCGGCCTTCAAGTGCCCACGCATTCGGCCCTGGCTGGCCCATGTGCATTTGCTGAAGGTCAACCGGCTGGAAGCCCAGGCCCTGTGCAATTTTGATTTTCAAAATGACGCCGACATTGAGCGGGCCGCGCAATGCCTGCACACACTGGGCGTGGAACACGTCGTGCTGAGCCTGGGCGAACGTGGCGTCTACTGGAGTGCACGCAACGCGGGCCAGGGCTGGCACGCCGCGCCGCCCTGCAACGTCGTCAATGCCACCGGCGCGGGCGACGCGTTGATGGCCGGCCTGGTGCACGCCTTTGTGGACCAGCAGGACCTGAGTGCAGCCATACCGTTTGCTTTGGGCTGTGCAGCGCTGACCTTGACGTCCGAGCAGGCCAACCATCCGGGTCTGTCTGCGGCGGCCGTGGCAGAGTGCATGCACAATGCCATCCCGCACCAAGAACGGGCCACAAGCCCATAGCCTCTCCCAATCCAATATGACGAATTCTTATCTCGACATCCACCCCGAGGTTGCACACGCACTGGAACACAACAAGCCCGTGGTGGCCCTGGAGTCCACCATCATTTCGCACGGTATGCCCTATCCGCAGAACGTGGCGACGGCCCTGCAGGTGGAGGCCGAAGTGCGCAAGCACGGCGCCGTGCCGGCCACCATCGCCATCGTCAACGGGCGGCTCAAGGCCGGCTTGACAGAGGCCGAGATCGAAGTGCTGGGCACGACCGGGCGCAGTGTGACCAAGGTCAGCCGGCGTGACATTCCCTTCATCGTAGCGGCCGGCGAAACCGGCGCAACCACCGTGGCATCCACGATGGTGATTGCCGCCATGGCCGGCATCCGCGTGTTTGCCACGGGTGGCATAGGCGGCGTGCACCGCGGCGCCGAGTTGAGCTTTGATGTGTCGGCCGACTTGCAAGAGCTGGCGCAGACGCCGGTGGCCGTGGTCTGCGCCGGTGCCAAGTCCATTCTTGATCTGCGCCTGACGCTGGAATACCTGGAGACACATGGCGTGCCGGTCGTCGGTTACCAGACCCCGTGGCTGCCCGCCTTCTTTACCCGCGACAGCGCGTTCAAAGTCGACTACCAGTTGGATACGCCACAGGCCATCGCCGAAGTCATGCATGCCAAGTGGGCCATGGGCCTGCGCGGTGGCATGGTCGTGGCCAACCCGATTCCCGAAGCCTTTGCGATGCCGCGCGCCGCCATCGATGCGGCCGTGGAGCAGGCGCTGCAGGAGGCGCAGGCGCAGGGCGTTGGCGGCAAGGAGTCGACACCGTTTTTGTTGGCTAGGGTCTGCGAATTGACAGGGGGCGACAGCCTGGCCGCCAATATCCAGTTGGTGTTGAACAACGCCAGGCTGGCGTCCGCGGTGGCCCAAGCCTATGGTGCTTTAGGCTGACCGTCGTCGTTGCACCAATCACCTTGGTGACCGACGGCTGCGTTCTTTGCTCCTAAGCTTGTGGGCATCTCACGCCACTCACACTCGCAATTTTCTGGAGCATTGCCATGAACGAACTCTTTTCTCTCAAAGGCCGCACGGCACTGATCACCGGCGGCTCGCGCGGCATCGGTCGCATGATTGCCGAAGGCTTTTTGAAACAAGGCGCCAAGGTCTACATCAGCGCACGCAAGGCCGCCGCCTGCGACAAAACCGCCGCCGAGCTGTCGGCATTGGGGACCTGCGTATCGCTGCCCGCTGACGTATCGACGGTGGAAGGCGTACGCGCACTGGTCGCCGCCTACTCCGCGCATGAAGACCAGTTGGACATCCTCGTCAACAACGCCGGCGCCGCCTGGGGCGCGCCGTTTGACGCATTTCCCGAGAGCGGCTGGGACAAGGTCGTGGACCTGAACTTGAAGACCCCGTTCTTCCTGACCCAGGCCCTGCACGGCCATCTGCGCAAGGCCGGTAAAAGCCATGCGGCAAAAGTCATCAATATCGCGTCCATCGATGGCGTCTCCGTTAATCCGATGGAGACCTATTCCTATGCCGCCAGCAAGGCCGGCCTGATCCACATGACGCGCCGCATGGCGCTGCACCTGGTCAAGGACAACATCGTTGTCACAGCGATTGCACCGGGCGCCTTTGCGTCAGACATGAACAAGGAAGCGCGCGACCACGCAGCGGAAGTGTCAGCGCATATTCCCGCCGGGCGCATAGGCACCGGCGACGACATGGCCGGCGCGGCGATCTATCTGGCGTCGCGTGCGGGGGACTATGTGGTGGGGTCTACGTTGGTGGTGGACGGCGGGGTGACGCACGCGCGAGGGTAAGTGCCCTCGCAGTGAGCATGTGATATCGCCCGCGATATTGCGCTTCACCTAAAGACGGCCGGCACTTGTCATTGGAATGAAATTTGGCTGCAGGCCTCGTGGAATATAGCGCATTCACTATCGAATACATAGCATCGCAATATCCCTGTTGTCCAGCCTGAGGTCGTCGTCGAGCCGTCATCTTTGGACTTCTTCTGCGTTTTGCAGAACATCCAGAACCGGTCTGAAAGCGTGTCACAGTTGCGTTTGAAGGTTGGCATTGGGTGAACCAGCAAAGAGCCTGAACCTCTCCAACGGTGTGGGACGCAGCCCAGCAACACTGCGTTCATGCTCTGCCAGGGAAGACGGCTTGAAAGAGGCTGCAGAAGTCAGGTGTGGGGCGGAAGCGGGCACTGGTCACTGTCGGCTTTCCGGACTCCCAATTCCGTTTGCTACATGCTCACTTCGGAAAGCAGGACTGATTTTGGTCGAATTAGAACTTTCAGTTTGGCGAAGTAATTTGGAAGACAATAATCCGCCCGTCTTTCCTTCCGGCCGCGAGCCGCTGGGCGGTTGAATCAAAGGCGATCGCGGTTACTTCACCACCCATACGCCCTTCGCCGATTAGTTGGTGCGCTTCAATGTCCCAGACCCGAATTAGTCCGTCTTGTGAGCCGCTTGCCACCAAACGGCCATTCTCACTCAAGGCGGCGAGCAGTTGTTGAGAAGCTCCGCTCTTGTCTCGACTGCGATGGCGCGGCAAGCGGGCAATGATCTGTGCTTTGTCGTAATCCCACACGGCGAGGCGGTGCTGGCGGGTATCTGCAACAACGCCCCGATTCGCATAATCCGGGAAAGGGGTGAGCATTTTTCCTTCACCGGCTGGTTGAGCCAATCTCAAGTTGTAGACAACGGCAACATCATGCAAATCTCCATCTCGCTTTGCGGAGTCAATTCGCAAATAGCGGCCGTCCGCTGATAAAGCCATGTCGCCCGCTCCAGGCAAACCGTCCGGGTCAAGTTTAAGTTTGTAAGTCTTGGATTCACCGGGCGGTTCAAGCTGAAAAACCTGAACATTGCCATCTTGCTCCAGCACCGCAAGTCTTCCATTGCGGACCGCAAAATTGATAAGAGTTTCGCCAATCTCCATGTCCTGCATCCGGCCGCCATCAGCACGGTAGCGCTCTACATGATGACGAGTTGCGAGCCGAAAGAACTGCCCAGTTTCGGGATCAGATATCGTCTTGAAATACTGACTCTTGCCATCGTCGTTCGAGAACGATAAAAAGGGCTTGCCACTTAAGAGATTGGTCAGACTCCCCTGGCCACATGCCCAGCCTTCGCGCATCCGAATAATTTGGATCGGGGAAAACGTGAATTGGCCACGAAGAAAGCGATTCGTTTGTAGATCCCATACAGCAACACCACTTCTAAAATTTGATTCCGCGTAGTACAGAGCGTAAAGGTTGTCGTCCTGGCCGAAATAGAGTTCTTTTGGAGGATTGACCTGGAGGTTTTCCCCATTGGGTACGTCCATGTTCGCAGTCATATCCTTTGTCGGCAACAGCTTCGCAATGGTCTTCAAATGGAATGGCTTTTCAGGGAGTTTGAAAGCTTGTTGCCTGCGCTCTATTTCGGTCAGAGGGCAATGACCTGCACCTGCTTTGACGTTTAGTGAAGGTGAGCGCCAAAACTGTTCGGGAACCGGAATGCGATAGAGCCCTATACCAACAACGGGTTCTGTATCACTTCCAAAAATGAAACCGTAGAAACGGTCATCGCCAAAACGTTGTTTGTTGTCATACATGAGTGCAAACACAGAACGACCGTCTGGATGAGGTACTAAAGCGATCGCGTTCCCAAGAAGTGGTAAGTCGTACTCCTTTTTATTGCCGTTTAGGTCGAGAAACGTGATGTTTCCAAGGCCGCTTGCCGCAACCCAGCGTCCGAGGGGGTCTGCCGATACCGTATCCGCGTAGCCTTCAAATGGTAGTTGAAGCGGCGATTCGCAACCATCAAGTCGCTCAACCATCAGTCCGGCTCTACCTGATAGCCAACCGCCCGTGTAAGCCAACAACCACCCGTTGCCACCAAGGCCTGCGCGCATTGAATAGTCGCTGGAAGGATGCGCGACGGCCCTTGTTGATATCTCGATCCCGTCCCGAATATCCCAAAACGTAACTCTGCGGTGAACATTGGAATTGTCGTAATGCTGCTCATTCACCAGTAGGACTTTCCCGTGGCTAGAAAAGCCTATCGAAACAGGCACGCCACTTCTCCCCGATAGTTCACCGTTGTACATTGAATCGAAAATGCGTAGACGTCGACCTGTGGCCATGCTCCAAAGCTGGGTGGTCCCATCATCGGCACCACTGGCTAACGTTTTTCCATCCGATGAAAACGCAAGTGCGGAAATGGCTCCAGAATGTCCATAGAACTCACGCAACGGTTTCTTATGCAGACGATATCTGACTACAAGTCGAGAGTCAGGGTACCCGATGGCAACCATATTGCCATCCGAGTTCAGTGCTATCGCACTCGGTTTCTTCTCACGTGAAGTGATGATCTCCAAAGGTTTCACATGGGCTGTATTCCAAATAACGACATCGCCGTTGGCTCCAATATGCGCTGATATCCGCCCGTCTGCAGAGATGGAGAAAGCACCCCGCAATGGCGCCACATTGTCAAATAGAGGCCGCAACTCACTTTGCGGCGCTGGCGCCATCTCCTCGTTTTCAGCGGCCAGAGTCATATTGGACATTGCCAACAGCAATACCAGCAGGAGCCAAGTAAAACGATATTTCATTGAATGGACCACTGGTTGTTGGGAAGCCAGATTTTCTGTTTTAAAACCAACAATGTAGTCGCAGCGATTCGAGAAAGTCGTAATCTGAAAGCTTTTTTTGCGCCGGTGCACGTAGCGGCCACGCCGCGTTAATCGGTCGCATTTTCCATGTGACTCCACTGCCGAAGTCGAACCAATAGGCGTGTCGGCGCCTCAAAGGCCCTGCGAGACACTTTGTCGCCAAAGATGGTTGTAGGCCATTCCGTATTCACCAATGACCGGTCTGGAGCAGTCAGATCGCAAATCGCTACTTCCGCTTTGCGTCTTAAACGGGTATTCAAATTCCTGTGGCAAGCCAGCACCCAAGGCGGGCGGTGGGGCTTGCGGGCGCAGGCCGCACTCGCGGTTGCCCCAGAGCGGGCGGGTCAATAACTGCATTGACGCATCAGAGGCAGCATACCCACCCGGTCCGTCCGCGACGCGAGCCGGAGAACGCAAGCCACGCCGTCCGCCTTGCGCGTGGTGCAGGCCATCAACCCAGCCCATCACCAATGGCTACGACTTCGCCTGCACCCCCCCACTCACCCGCGCCAACGCCGCCCGCGCGCCAGCCAGTGACTGCAACCGCTCGCGCAAATAGTCCGCCAGCCGCGGCTGCTGGCTGAACGCAACATTGAAGCGGATGTGGGCGTCGGCCTGGTTGTCGGCGCTGAAGGTGGCGCCGCGTACCAGCAATATCTTGTTGCGGTAGGCGTCTTGCACCAGCAGGTTCAGGTCCACTTCGCTGGGCACGGATGCCCACAAGAACAAGCCGCCCTCGCCCGGGTGGTCCAGCACCAAGCCAGCCGCGCTCAACTGGCGTGCGCTGGCGTGGCGGGCGGCCAGCAGCTTGGCGTTCAGGCGGTCCAGGTGTTTGCGCCAGCGCCCGGCGGCCAGCACTTCCAACATCACGTATTCGTTCAGTGCTGCTGTGGTCAGCACCGAGTAGATTTTTTCGCGCATCAGCGCCTTCAACAACGTGTGCTCGGCCGCGATATAGCCCACGCGCAGCGCCGGGCTCAATGCCTTGCAGAAGCTGGAGTAGTAGATGACGCGGTCCAGGCCCGACAGGCTGGCCAGGCGTGTGGCGTGGCCGGGGTGGAAGTGCCCTTGCACATCGTCTTCGGCAATCAAGAACCCATATTGCTGCGCCAGCATCAGCACCTTGTGCAGGTTGGCGGCAGTGCTGCTCCAGCCGGTGGGGTTGTGCAGCACGGTCTGGATAAAGAGGATGCGCGGGCGGTGCTCGCGGCACACCGCGTCCAATTGCTCCAGGTCCAGGCCGTCGGGGCGGCGTTTGACCGACACCGTGCGTATACCGTCCTTGCGCAGGCGGTCGAACATCAAAAAGTAGCCGGGGTCTTCCACCAGCACCGTGTCGCCGGGCTGCAAAAAGGCGCGGCAGATCAGGTCGATGGCGTGCGTGCCGCCATAGGTGGTGAGGATGCGCCCGGCATCCACGGCAATGCCGACGCCACGTATCACCATGGCAATGCGCTCGCGCAAATCGGGCAGACCTTGGGGTGGGCAGCGCGAAGCCATGCCAGCGCTGGAGCGGGCCAGGCCGCGCTGCACGGCGGCGGCGGGCACCGCGTCTTCCAGCCACGCGGGCGGCAGCGCGCCACTGCTGGCCAGCAGCACACCGGCGCGTTGGTCGTTGGCCTGCTGGGCCAGCCACACGCCCTCTTGTTCTTCGCCCGCCTCCAGCGCGGCGGCATCGGGCAATGTGGGGGTGCGCGTCTCGCGTACAAAGTAGCCTGCGGTGCCGCGCGATTCGATCAGGCCCAGCGCCATCAGGCGGTCATAGGCGGTGACGACGGTGTTGGGGCTGACCGCCAACTGCGCGGCCAACTGGCGTATCGACAAGAGGCGTGCGGCCGCGGGCAACTGGCCGCCGGAGATCAACTCGCGCAGGCGCAGCTCGATCTGGTCGGCCAGTGCAGTGGGGGCGTTGCGGTCTAGTGAAAACACACGGCGAGGTTACAACAGAAAGCTCACCGCCAGCCCCACCAGCATGGCGCCCATCGTCAGGTTGAAGACACGCTGCTTGCGCGGGTCGGAAAGCAGACGGCGAATCGCGACCCCAAACAAGGCCCACATCGACGCGCTGGGAAAACCAATGATCAACCCCACCACCGCCACCAACAGCGCGCCCACCGGCGCACTCAAGCCCACCGGCATGAACACCGAGGCCAGCGTGATGGCCTTGACCCAACTCTTGGGGTTGATGGCCTGGAACATCGCGGCCTGCGCAAAACTCAGCGGCTTGGACTCCCGCGCCTCGCCCAGCGAACTGGCGCTGAGCTTGTAGGCCAGAAACACCAGGTACAGCGAACCAGTGACGCGCAAGATCTGGTGCAACACCGGAAAGGCCACGAACAGGCTGCCCAGCCCCAGGCAGGTGACAAAGGTCTGCACCGCCACGCCACTGTTTTGGCCAAAGATTTGCGGCAACGCCCGGCGGTAGCCAAATAGGGCACCCGAGGTGGCCAGCATCACATTGTTCGGCCCGGGTGTGCTCGACATCACAAAGCAATAGGTCATCAAGGGCAGTAATTCGGTCCACATCAGGCAGGTCTCCAAGGTTCGCCGCCGGGCCGCCCCAAGGCGAACTGCGCCCACTCGGGGGGCAGCGCAGTACGCGAAGCGACAGCGCGGGGGCTTAATCAATCAATGCGTGGACTGTAGGGCGCTCTGCGGGTGCCGCCAAGGCACAACAGGGCGATGTGCGCTTGCGCTGTATCAGTGCGGGGAACCCTACAGTTGAAGCGACTTCACCCACCTGGCGCATGGGAATGTCTGCTCCGAAAGGCGCAAAGCTTCGGATGGTCGCGCAATGGCATTGCCATCGAGATCACCTCGACAATGTTCCTCTGAAAACCCAATAGGAACGGGAACTATGGAAGCACTCATCGCCTACTTTTTGGCAATCACACCCGCGTTTCTCGTGGCCACGGCCTTGCTGGCCCTTTTGCCGCGAGAGTTCAAGGGCTTGCGCATTCTGGTTTACATCCTGTTTTTCGTCTTGGCCAGAGACGCGATGACGCCCCCCGGGTTTTGGCAATTGAGCCCTGGCGCGCTTCGCTTCAACGCCTCGCCGTTGGTCTTGCTCGTCGTGGGGAGTGGGTCCTTATCCATGGTGGCGCTCACCTACCTGGTGGAGCGGCGCAGCATGGATGCCATCCGTTGGATCGGTCCACGGCTGTGGTCGTCGTTGCTTCTTGGCGCAGCCGGCGTGCTGGCGATTGCTCTGGCAGTGCTGGCGTTGAAGAGCATGGTCCATTTGCAGGCGCCACCCGTGCCGCCCAACAGCATGGTTCCCGTCATTCTGCTGTTCGCCTTGGCCGGCAACCTCTACGAAGAGTTTCTATTTCGTGGGCTGTTGCAGGCGCATCTGGAGCGCCATCTGCCTGCGGTCAAGGCGGCGTTGGCATCGGGGTTGTTCTTTTGTTTGTGCCATACGTTTCTGGCCGTTTCGGTCACCCAAGTGGGAACGCCGATTCTGGCGTTCACGTTAATCGAAGGCGTGGTGGCTGGCCTGGTATTCCTGCGCGGCGGTGTGGTCGGAGCCACACTGGCCCACGGTGGCGCCATTTTTCTTTTGGCATCCGGCTTGATTTAGGGGAAAGATCAGGCCAACGCACCGTTAGAACACTCGCGGATATGCCATGAATCAGTCCACATTAGGCAATCTCCTCAGTTCGCCGGGCCTCCGCCCCAAGGCGTACTGTGCCACCTCGGGGGGCAGTGCAGTTCGCGAAGCGACAAGCGAGGGGACCTTATCAATGCCTGGACTGTGGGGCGCACTGCGAGTGCCTCATGCCGGGTGACTTCGACGACTCGGGGCTAACTCAGGTCAAGCGCCATGCACGGCACGGTAACCTGCATGGATTGGCCAATCAAAAATCGTTCAAAGTCTTTTGGATAGCTGAAGACCAAAGTCTTCATCCAGTTCAGGAACTCCATCCGGCGACTGTCTCGCGCCAAGACTTCGGCAATATCGTTGGGCGCGTGGGGTTGCAACAGTGTTACCTTCACATCAAATGGACACGACATGCCGTTGAAGTCAAACTTTGGCGTCCCCAGCGACTTTCTGTCGACAGACCTCAAGAAGGAAATGAAGTCCATGTCCTTCAAGACCATTGGAATTCCCCCCTGCGGAACAAAGTGGTGTGTTTGCTTTGCTTCAATCGGCTTCTCAAGCGGCATTTCACAACGCAAGCGGTTCGCGGACGCCCATTCTTTTGCGGTTTCCGTCAGCAGATAGTGGCCTCCGCCATAGACGACCGTCACGGCGGGTGGTTCGTCACGTTGATTAAAGGTCATCCGAAGTACCACGTTTCCATAAGGTCGCTGGGTTCCGTCAGGGTATGTTGGCTTATCGCCAACATAAACGACTCGGCATTTACTCTTTACCATTTCAGAAGGGGTGTCGGTCGCGTCCGACGGATACACGCTACGCGACTCCGGGGAAAATGTGAATGCCTGCGTAATCTCTGCAGATTTCCCACCCAAACAGGGCAATCGGTATTTGGATACAAATTTCTCGATTGATCT
>Ga0207976_100385_pt1 | contig 18679 bp, 12 predicted proteins | sample LakWasMe94_HOW11_2_FD_183916 | JGI IMG/M metagenome (GOLD analysis project Ga0207976, IMG submission 183916) | Freshwater sediment methanotrophic microbial communities from Lake Washington under simulated oxygen tension - Sediment Metagenome... | ecosystem: Environmental > Aquatic > Freshwater >... | reverse complement strand
CCATCTTTATCCGTGGCCTTCAGCAACGAGCCCAGATTGATGGTGATGTCGTTCTCGTCATTGCCAGTGGCGTGATCCAGGTGTTGGAGCAGGGTAAAACTGTAGGCACCCGCCGCGCTGAGGCTGAAGGTGAACACATCGACGGCGCCCGCCTTGGCGGTCAGGGTGTCGCCGGCGACGCTGTAGACCAGTGCTACTCCGCCGGAGCTCAATGCCGGCAGGCTGCTGGTGTCGCTCGACAAGGAGTAGCTCAGCGGCACATCGACGCCGGACTGGAAGATACCGGTGACGCTGCCGCTGGCGTTGGTGGCCTGACCCGCCACATCACCCACACCACCGGCAATGCCATTGGCCAGGCCGTCCTCATCGACGGTACCGGTCACGGCGGTTCCGGCCGCTGCCGGGCCATCGTCCTCGAAGATCATCTTCGAGCCGATTTCGGCGGTCGTGGTGGAGGCCTGGCGCAGGACGAAGCCACCGATGTCGAAGTCGGCGTGGTTATTGCCCTTGGCGTCGACGGCCGCGCCGTTCTCGATCAGGACGCGGTTGTGGTCCGCGGTGGTGGTGTATTCGATCTTGTAGCCGGCTATGACGCCGGTGACGGTGGCCACGCCGCCAGCAAAGTTGATGGCAATGTTCGGATCATTCGCCGATCCGTTGGAGTTTTCGATCACCAGCCCGGTGGCGTTGTCGATCACGCGAACACTGGTGATAGCCACCGATGCATCGTTCGTATAGCCGTTGACGAAATTCACGCCGGTTTCAGCCGCGGTGTTGAAGGCACTGATTTTTACCACCGCACTCTTGCCGCCTTGCAACTGCACGATATCGAAATTGGCGGTCTTCGCATTAAAGACCGCGGTGTAGTCGATATTGGCTTCGACGTCGGCTTCGTTCTGATCCAGGTTGGGAATGGTCACGTCCTGCCGGGCGCCGGTGACGAAGGTAAAGCGAATGCCTTCCTGTTCCGTGATCATCTGGTTGTTGGTGCCGAAGGTGGTCGGGCCACCTGCCTGGCTGGTATTGATCGTGTCGCCAGTGTTTATATTCGCGCCGCTCGACTGGTCTGCCGGGTCTTTACCGGTAGCGATGATCGTCGGATCACTGATCCGCAGGACGCCACCGTCGTCGACCACCGTCGGGTTGGCCGTGGTGAACATCAGGAACAGGTTCTGTCCGGAAGGCGCATCGGCCAGGCTGAACTTCAGGTCCTGGCTGGCGCCGACGAACACCTTGTTCAGCAGGTTGAGGGCATCGTCCGGGTTACTGGCATCCGGGTGTTTGAGCGGTTGGTATTCCACGGTCCAGATCTTGCCACCGGATAGCGGCGATCCGGTTTCTTCAATGTAACCGGCGAACACGATCGCACCGGCAGGGCCTCCGGCCCGGCCCAGGACGATGTTGTTATTGTCCGTATCGGTATAGAGCAGGATGCTGGTGCCATCGAGGGTATCCAGGCCGCTGTCCAGGCCATTGAGCGGCGCGCCGAGGCTGTCGGTGAACTTGATATCGGTAATGTCCGCGCCGGGCGCCGGGTTGAGGGTGAAGGCATTGCTGCCGGTGTTGCCCACGGCACCGGTGTAGCCACTCAAGGCCGCATCCGTTGCGGTAGCCGCGCCAAGGGCGGTCAAGCGGGTGGCGAAGGCCGAGGGCAGGGCGGCCAGCAGAATGTCATTGTCGTCGGCATCTCCTGCTGGGCTTGGCGTGGCGGTTGCGTTCTGCAACCCGGTGGTTTCATCCAGCGCAACGTTGACGCCGGTCGCTACAACGAGTGGGTCGTTCGTGAGGAGTGTGTTTTCTTGCAGGGTGGTCATGACATTCTCCAGGGCAGTTCCAGTCGTTGGGGCCGCACCCTGGCCCTCTGCTGGCAGATGCCTCAACTATGGTGATGCGCCGGAGAATGCGCATTGGCCGATACTCCCAGGCAGCCTGGGAGTTTCAGCCTACCTGGGAGGGGAGATGGGGGGAGGCGAAGGCGCCGACCCATTGCGTGCTCTTTCAAGCCTGGTGCCGCTTGAGCGTTAGGCGCGGCAAGCATTGGAGTTACAGCTATTGGCGCTGCAAAAAAAAGCGAGGGTGGTTTCCAGGCCACCCTCGCATGGGTTTGATGCGCCAAGCTTCAGACGCTGCTCAGGACAATATCGGTACTGAGCAGATCGACTCCGAGCAGGGTGATGGTCGTCAGCTGTCCGCCGGTCTCGGCAATCGTCACGATGCTGTCGTTGCTGGCGTTGTTGATCGATTGCACAGTGGCGCCCGGGTCACCAATGAGCACCACCACATCCCGCTGGCCCGGGCCGGCATCGAAGCCGCTGACCTGGTACAGGTTCTCGGCGACCGACAGGTCGATGTTGAAGGCATCCCGCTCACCCGTGGTGCCCACCAGCCTGAAGTCGAAGGCCTGGTCGCTCGGGTCGTTGGCGAACAGGTTGGTATCGAACGCGCTCGTCGCCGTATCACCATCCTTGTCCGTCACCGTCGCGTTGAACGCCAGCTGGATATCGCTGGCCAGGCTCTGGATCTCCTTGATGAACTGGATCACCGGGACCTTGATTGTGCCTTTGCCCATGATGAGCTGGACCGCGTCGATCAGGTGGCTGCCATCCCACTGGACGGTGAAGGATGTCTGGTTTCCGGCTTCCGCGTGCAGGTCGGCGGCCTGCACCTTGATGGGCGTGCCCGAGGTCGTGCCGTTGTCGTAGTAGGCCGTGTAGTACAGCTCTTCCGTGGCCGGGTCGTAGCCCCCCACGGAGTTGTCGATGAAGATCTTCATGCTCGTCAACAAGGTCTCGGGGTTGATCACGAAACTCTCGTCGCCGGCATTGATGCCCGCCGTGGTGTTGCCTTCCAGGTTGTTGTTGGCGACACCGATGCCCGAGGTGCTGACGTTCATGGTCGACGAGCCGATGAACGACGGCAGAGGGTTGGTCTGCAACTGCGCTTCGGTCGGGTCGGGCGCTCCGAGCCCGATACCGGTCAGTATGCTGTTCGCGCCGGTTTGCGGCGCCAGCGGATTGGCGGAGAAGAACACCACATCTTCGCTGCCTATCATCAGCGTGCGTACCGGGTCCGGACCGCCGGCAGTCAGCGAGCCGTCGGCACTGCTGAGGACGATGGTCGAACGGAAACCTTCCTGCAGGTCCAGGGCATAGGTGCCGTTGGCGTTGGCGGTCAGCGTGTAGTGGACGGTGGTATTCGCCGTGGCCGCATTGTTGTCGAAGTCACCGGTCAGGGTCCCGGCGAACTGGTAGGCGCCATTGCCATCCGGTGAAGGCGACTGCTCGACCAGCGTACCGGTGCCGGTGGTGGTCGTGTTGTCCGGCCGGACCAGGGTGAACTGGTTGTTCACCAGCGAAATGTCCAGGCCGGCCGCATTCAGCCCGTCGGCGCCAGACCCTATGCTCCAGTAGCCTTGTTGCGCCAGGTCGGTCCCGGTGCCGATCAGGTTGCCGAAGGCCAGGGTCGGGGTGTCGTCATCGACGGTGATCACCAGCTTGTCGGCCGCGGCCGTCACTGTGTCGCCGTCCTTATCCGAGGCCTGCAATAGTGTGCCCAGGTTAATCGTGATGTCGTTCTCGTCGTTGCCGGCTGCATGATCCAGAGGCTTGAGCAGGGTGAAGGTGTAGGCACCCGCTACCGTGAGGCTAAGGGTAAACACGTCAGTCGCACCGGCCTTGGCGCTCAGGGTGTTGCCCAGGACGCTGTAGGCCAGCGCCACTCCGCCGGAACTCAACACCGGCAAGCCACTGGTGTTACTCGACAAGGAATAGCTCAGCGGCACATCGGCCCCGGACTGGAAGACCCCGGTCACGCTGCCGCTGGCCACGGTGGCTACGCCGGCCACATCACCGACACCACCGGCAATGCCATTGGCCAGGCCGTCCTCGTCGACGGTGCCGGTCACGGCGGTTCCGGTTGCGGTGGGGGTGTCGTCATCGACGGTAATCACCAGTTTCTCGGCCGCGGCCGTCACCGTGTCGCCGTCCTTGTCAGTGGCCTGCAGCAGCGTGCCCAGGTTGAGGGTGATGTCGTTTTCGTTATTGCCTGCGGGGTGATCCAGCGGCTTGAGCAGAGAGAAGTTGTAGGCCCCCGCCGCGCTGAGGCTGAAGGTGAATACATCGACGGCGCCGGCCTTGGCGGTGAGGGTGTCGCCCAGCACGCTGTAGACCAATGCCACTCCGCCGGAACTCAGGGCCGGCAAGCCGCTGGTATTACTCGACAAGGAATAGCTCAGTGGCACGTCGGCCCCGGACTGGAAGATCCCGGTGACGCTGCCGCTGGCAGTCGTTGCTTCGCCAGCCACGTCGCCGACGCCACCGGCGATGCCATTGGCCAGGCCATCTTCATCGACGGTGCCGGTCACGGCGGTCCCGGTTGCCGTTGGCGTATCGTCATCGACGATGATCACCAGCTTCTCGGCCGCGGCGGTCACGGTGTCACCGTCCTTGTCGGTGGCCCGCAGCAACGAGCCCAGGTTGATGGTGATGTCGTTCTCGTTATTGCCGGTCGTGTGATCCAGCGGCTTGAGCAGGGTAAAGCTGTAGGCACCCGCGGCGCTGAGGCTGAAGGTGAACACATCGACGGCGCCCGCCTTGGCGGTGAGGGTGTCGCCCAGGACACTGTAGACCAGCGCCACTCCGCCGGAGCTCAGCGCCGGCAGGCCGCTGGTGTCACTCAACAAGACATAACTCAGCGGTACGTCGGCTCCGGACTGGAAGATCCCGGTCACGCTGCCGCTGGCGTTGGTGGCCTGACCCGCCACGTCGCCGACACCGCCGGCAATACCATTGGCCAGGCCGTCTTCGTCGACGGTGCCGGTCACGGCGGTTCCGGTCGCGGTTGGCGTGTCGTCATCGACGGTGATCACCAGTTTCTCGGCCGTAGCCGTCACTGTGTCGCCGTCCTTGTCGGCGGCTTGCAGCAGGCTACCGAGGTTGATGGTGATGTCGTTCTCGTCGTTGCCCGCCGGATGATCCAGCGGCTTGAGCAGGGTAAAGCTGTAGGCGCCTGCTGTGCTGAGGCTGAAGGTGAACACATCGACGGCGCCCGCCTTGGCGGTCAGGGTATTGCCGACCACGCTGTAGACCAGGGCCACTCCGCCCGAACTCAATGCCGGCAGGCCGCTGGTGTCGCTCGACAAGCTATAGCTCAGCGGCACATCGACACCGGACTGGAAGATCCCGGTGACGCTGCCGCTGGCCACAGTGGCCTCGCCGGCCACGTCGCCGACGCCGCCGGCCACACCGCTGGCCAGGCCGTCTTCATCGACGGTCCCGGTCACGGCGGTTCCGGCCGCTGCCGGTCCATCGTCCTCGAAGATCATGTGCGAGCCGATTTCCGCGGTCGTGGTGGAGGCTTGGCGCAAGGTGAAGCCACCGATATCGAAGTCGGCGTGGGTATTACCCTTGGCGTCCAGGGCTGCGCCGTTCTCGATCAGTACGCGGTTGTGGTCCGCGGTGGTGGTGTATTCGATCTTGTAGCCGGCCTTGACGCCGGTGACGGTGGCTACGCCGCCAGTAAAGCTGATGGTAATGGCCGGATCATTCGCCGAGCCGTCGGAGTTTTCGATCACCAGCCCGGTGGCGTTGTTGATCACGCGAACATTGGTGATGCCCACCACCGTATCGCCGACATAGCCGTCGACGAAATGCTCCCCGGATTCAGCCGCGGTGTTGAAGGCGCTGATTTTTACCACGGCACTCTTGCCGCCTTGCAGCTGCACGATATCGAAATTGGCCGCCTTGGCATTAAACATCGCGGTGAAGTCGATGTTGGTTTCGACGTCGGCTTCGTTCTGATCCAGGTTGGGAATGGTCATGTCCTGCCGGGCGCCAGTGACGAAGGTAAAACGAATGCCTTCCTGTTCCGTGATCATCTGGTTGTTGGTGCCGAAGGTGGTCGGGCCACCCGCCTGGCTGGTGTTGATGGTGTCGCCGGTGCTGATGTTGACGCCCGTCGACTGGTTGGCGGGGTCCTTGCCGGTGGCGATGATCGTCGGATCGCTGATCCGCAGCACACCACCGTCGTCGACCACCGTCGGGCTGGCTTTGGTGAACATCAGGAACAGGTTCTGCCCGGAAGGCGCGTTGGCCAGGTTGAAGGTCAGGTCCTGGCTGGCGCCGACGAAGACTTTATTCAGCAGGTTGAGGGCATCGTCCGGGTTGTTGGCGTCCGGATGCTTGAAGGGCTGGTATTCCACGGTCCAGATCTTGCCGCCCGATAGCGGCGACCCGGTCTCCTCGATATAGCCGGCGAACACGATCGCGCCGGCAGGGCCACCGGCCCGGCCCAGGACGATGTTGTTGTTGCTATCGGTATAGAGAAGGATGCTGGTGCCATCGAGGGTATCCAGGCCGCTGTCCAGGCCATTGAGCGGCGCGCCCAGGCTGTCGGTGAAGCTGACATCGATATTGGTCGCACCGGGCGCCGGGTTGAGGGTGAAGGCATTGCTGCCGGTATCACCCACGGCACCGGTATAACCACTCAGGGCCGCGCCCGTTGCGGTACTCGCCCCGAGGGCGGTCAACCGGTCGGCGAAGGCCGAGGGCAGGGCCGTCAGCAGGATGTCATTGTCGTTGGCGTCTTCCGCAGGGGCTGGCGTGGCGGTGGAGTTCTGCAACCCGGTGGTTTCGTCCAGCGCAACGTTGACGCCGGTCGCTACCACGAGCGGATCGCCAACCGCCAGGATGGTGCTGAGGGTCAGGTCGTTCGTGAGTGAGGTGTTTTCTTGAAGGGTGGTCATGACATGCTCCTAGGCAGTTCTAGTTGGTGGGGGCCGGACCATGGCCCTTTGCTGGCAGATGTCACAACTATGGGGATGCGTCGCAGGCAGCACATTGGCCGATACTCCTAGGCCGTCTGGGAGTTTCAGCCTATGCGGCAGGGGAAATGGGGGAGCGCTGGCGAGTGAGGGCATGTCGCCCCCTGGTTTCAGCCGCTATTGCGTCGAGCTGAATCCGTGTCCGTCCAGGCGGTCGGGGGCGGGGCTGCTTGCATGCCTCTGGCCCGGGTCATGGGTAGGGCGAGTGTTTAGGGGGAGCAACTGACAGGGACGCTGTGTCCCTTATCGGTCCTCGGCGAATGCTTCCTCGATGAAGGCCTCCAGCTCCGTCTCTTCAAGCAGCTCGATGGAGAAATGCCCAAAGCGTTTCGGCAACCAGAGAATGCGGGTCCCGCTGGGCGACTGGAGATTGTCGCGCGACAAGGGTTTGCCATTCTCGTCTTCCGGCTGCACACCCACGGCCAGCAACTCGTCGTAGGCGGCCTCGATATCCGGGGTGGAATAGCAGTGACGGTAGATCGTGCCTTCGCCGTTGGCGTCCATCAGCGCCTTGAGATTGCCGCTGAAGGGTTGCACCAGCATCAGGCGCTCCGTGCCGAACATGACGATCGCATAACGCACATGCAAACCGTCGCGCTGCCAATCCAGGGTCCTGGAAATCCTCGCGCTGAAGATCCGGGCGTAATACCCACAGGCTTGCTCGAGGTCTTGGACCAGAACATCCACGTGGCTGAACGTTAATTTCATGACCTCTCCTGACAAAAAAGGCAGCAGGCTGCTGCACCGCTTTTGAGAATCCTCTGATTCATCCCTTGTAGTTGCCCCACATAGACTGCCGCCCTCACGCCGATTCCCACCAAGGGGAGCTGCAACGCCAATCTGAACTCGGACCGAGGAAAAATGTGTTGAATATGTACTCTAGTCCCGACCGACCGCGCTTGGCCCCAGGAAGCGCGCTTTCTCTGATCATTGGGCTCGTCCTCGTCTGGCAGTCTGGAGCCGCCAGGGCGGATCTCTCCTTCGACGGGAAGAATCGCTTCATCATGACCGGCCAGCGAATGGCCGTGACCCTGGCCAACGATGGCAGCACAGCTGCCTTGGCGGAAATCTCGCTGGACTGGGGGGAGCCGACGTCTGAAACGAGCCCGCTGCCGCCCCTGGCGATTTCCAAACCATTGCTGCGGATTGATGCCGGCAAGAAAGCCAACGTGGAAGTGTTTTACCAGGGAGCAGGGCTGCCGACTGATCGCGAGACCTATCTTCTGTTGAGTGTGTTGGACGTGCCTCCGGCCGCCAAGACGCCGCACACCATGAACGTCGCGTTGCGCCATCGTTTCAAGCTGCTCTACCGCCCAGCGTTGAAGAGCACCCTGGACGAAGCCATGGCCGGATTGTCCTGGGCAGTCCAGAAAGAAACCCAAGGCCGGCTCATCGCTGACAACCCGTCCCCGTACTACCTGACCCTCAGCGATATCGAAGCCATAGGCTCGAATGGTCAACCCTGCGGCCAACCGATCGAGCACCTGATGCTTGCGCCGTTCTCGACACAGCCCCTCGACCTAGCGGCCTGCCAGACCACCAGCCTGCGTTACCAGATTGTCAGCGACGCAGGCAACCTGCGGCCCTATGGGGCAACGCTATCCCCCGACAGAAAAAGCCACGGCTCGGCTCAACTCTGAGATCAATGGAAGAGACATGATGAAGAAAATTTACCAGCTGATTTCCCTGGCCCTGCTACTGGTGCTTACCCAGAAGAGCTATGCCCTGGCCTGCAAGAAGGATGGCAACCAAGCCAGCGATACGATCATGATCAACACCACCATCGCGGTGCCCAATGCCCTGCCAAAGGACACCGTGCTCTGGCGCTCTGATAACTACAGCATCAGCATGACCTGCTGGCAGGACATCGGAGGGGTTGGCAGCGAATACGTTTATTTTTATTTAAGCCCTCGCGACCAGGGCCTCACTCAATTGGGTCCTGACTTGGAAGTGGGTATCCACCTGGACGGGACCGACCAGCGCTGTACTCAATTGTCGCAATGCCGGGTGCAGCTCCCGATCAGGCTCGATGGTTGTAACATCAACCAGGGTTGTAGGGACAAAGCTAAAACCTTCCCACTGAACTTCAACTTCTTCCTCTCCAAAAAAAGTCCGCCCGGCACAGGCAGGGAAGGAGCCCTAACTACAGTCTCGACCTACCCGGCCTTCCAGCTGGATGGACCTGGAGGCATGAATTACCTTCCTGACAGCAACTTTGTCATGACGGTGGCGGGCTTGAACCGAATGCGCTACATCGCCTGCTCCTCGACCTTGAGCATCTCTCCCAAGACCGTTGACTTCGGCCGTATCGCTTCCGCTTCGGCGCAAGCCGACAAGGTAATCAAGGAGGTCCCGTTCAGCATCACCTCCATCAAGACCTGCAATAGCGCGTACGGGCTGAACGCATACCTCAAACCAGTCGCGGCTACCGCGGCGGATGGTTATACCTTGGTGCCGGTCAACAACACCTCGGTGGGCATCAGCTTACTCAAGCAACAGGGCCGCACTGCCATCCCCTTCAACAAGGAGTTCACCCTGGTGGCACCCAGTATCGACCAAATGGTGGTGAACAATTTCCTGGCTCAGCTGAAATGGAGAACCAACAAACCGACGCTCGGGAAATTCAACGCTACCGCGACGATCGATGTTTTTTATAAATAGAACCGTCTGACCTCTGACCTCTGACATTCGAGCAGCTCGCCAGCCTGCGCGTCACCAGATCGTCAGCGACGCAGGAAACCTTCGGCCCTACGGGGCAACCCTATCCGCCGACAAAAAAGCCACGGCTCGGCTCAATTCTGAGGTCAATGGAAGAGACATGATGAAGAAAATCTACCCGCTGTTTTTACTGGCGCTGCTATTGATGCTTACCCAGAAGAGCTATGCCTTGGCCTGCAAGAAAGATGGCGACCAAAGCTTCGATGCGATCATGATCAACACCAGCATCGCGGTGTCCAATGCCCTGCCAAAGGATACCGTGCTCTGGCGCTCCGATAACTACAGCATCAGCATGACCTGCTGGCAGGATAGAGAGGCTGGCAGCGAATACGTTTATTTCTATTTAAGCCCTCGCGACCAAGGCCTCACCCAATTGGGACCCGACCTTGAGGTGGGCATCCACCTGAATGGAACCGACCTGCGCTGTACTCAATTGGTGGGATGCCGGGTGCAACTCTCCACCCAGTTCAGTGGCTGCAGAAGTACATGCAAGGATAGAGCTCAAACCTTCCCACTGAACTTCAACTTCTTTATCTCCAAAAGAAGCCCACCCAGCGCAGGCAAGGAAGGAGCCCTAACCTCAGTCCCGACCTACCCAGCGTTCCAGCTGGATGGAGTGGGCGGTATGAACACCAACCCTGATAGCAACTTTGTCATGGTGTTGATCGGCTTGAACAAGATGCGCTATATCTCCTGCTCATCGAACCTGAGCATCTCCCCCAAGACCGTTGACTTCGGCAGCATTACCTCCACCGGAGCGCAAGCTGACAAGATGATCAAGGAGGTACCGTTCAGCATCACTGCCATCAAGAGCTGCACTAGCGCTTACGGGCTGAACGCGTACCTCAAGCCGGTCGCGGCTACCGTAGCGGACGGCTACACCCTGGTGCCGAACAACAACACCTCGGTCGGTATCAGCCTGCTCAAACAACCGGACCGCAGTGCCATACCCTTCAACAAGGAATTCACCCTGGTGGAATCCAGCCGCGACCAGATGGTGGTGAATAATTTCCTGGCTCAACTGAAATGGAGAACCAACAAGGCGATCCTCGGGAAATTCAACGCGACCGCCACGATCGATATTTTCTATAAATAGAACCGTCTGACCTGCCAAAAATGTCAGGCAGAAAGCTGCCTGAGATGGCAGTAGAAAAAGGAGCCCAGCTTATTTGAGGGGGAAGATCGCGATCGGATAGTCACAAGATAAAGCCACTCGCTGGAGTGGCTTTTTTATGCCCGGGATTTGGGCCCGCAGCGAAACAGCCTTGCTGTGGGATGCTCGAGGCATCGGCTCAAGGTTTTGGCGGTGGGGTAAAGGTGCCTGGGCAATAGGCCGCCGCCCCATAGCCCTGGGTTCGCTTGACGACTTCAGCCAGGTCCGCCTGGCTGTTGAAGTCATAGGCATAGATCCCGAACTCGGGGTCGAAGAAGAACAGGTTCGTGGTGTTCTTGTAGATGCCCATCGCATGCCCGCCGGCGGTCACGCTCTGGCCCTGGGCGGAAACGAAGAGGAAGTTCCCGGCCTTCAGGGCCTTCAGCGAATCCACGGTGGTCGGCACCGGGTTGAACGGGGAGAAGCTCGAGGTGGGGAGCAGCAGGGGCGGCAGCAGAAAAACGAAGGTCTCGCCGTCTTCCACCTGATCCTGCAGATCGTCGCATTGCTGTGATGTCAGCTTCATGGCCTGGGCCAGGCCGTTGTTGTCGATCGCCGCCAGCCACTTCATCACGGCTGCCTCGCAGACCCCGTGGGGGTGCCGGTCGGTTCTGTTGACCCATTTGACTAATAGTTTTCCGCTCATGACCGCTCCTTGGTGATGCCACTGTCCAGTTGTCCGGTTGGTTGAATGCCTGGCTTGCCATGCAGGCGGCGCAGCCCGGGTTGTTTCCGCCGTTGCAAATAGCCTGTTGAGGTATAGATCGGCTTTTTTGCCTTAACAAGAACCTCGCCATGGCGGCGCGATGACCGGTGTCGTGGCCTTGCCTGCCGGTATGGCTGAAGGTGCCGATACCAATCGGCAAAGGTTGTGGCAGTCCCTTGGAACGCAGCGAAAAGCCTGTCTTCCCCGCGCAAAGCAGCGTAGTTCACGCGCCACAATTACAAGGACGTTTGGGGTCGCGAGTGGGTGCGTATCGTCTGTTGTTGGCTGTTCTGGTTGCCGTGATTTCCTTCCTGGTCATCAGCGGTTTCGTGATGACCTCGCTGATCGAGCGCAGCTACCAGGCGCCGGAAAAAGTCGGTCTGTTTTGATCTCGCCTCTTTCAAAATCGGCGGTGGATGAAGTCACCCCAAAATACATGGCTACTTCAGACCACCCTTAGCGGCGGACTGATTAGGCGCAAAAAAAGTACGAAAAACCTTCTTTTATACCCAATGCCTTTGCATTTGAGAATGTTAATTCGGAAACGGAATTTGCATCGCTTTCCCGGCAGACTAGAGTCTCTACTCTAACAAGCACATTGATGTGCCTCTTGCACGGATTGCACGAGATTGGCGGCCTTCCCCTCGTCACAGGCAGTCCGCCTTGAAACAAGGAGTGTTATGAACAAGCCGATCAAGAATATCGTCATCGTGGGCGGCGGCACTGCGGGCTGGATGGCCGCCTCGTACCTCGTCCGGGCGCTCCAACAGCAGGCGAACATTACGCTCATCGAGTCTGCGGCGATCCCCCGGATCGGCGTGGGCGAGGCGACCATCCCGAGTTTGCAGAAGGTGTTCTTCGACTTCCTCGGGATACCGGAGCGGGAGTGGATGCCCCAAGTGAACGGCGCGTTCAAGGCCGCGATCAAGTTCGTGAATTGGAGAAAGTCTCCCGACCACTCGCGCGACGATCACTTCTACCATTTGTTCGGCAGCGTGCCGAACTGCGACGGCGTGCCGCTTACCCACTACTGGCTGCGCAAGCGCGAACAGGGCTTCCGGCAGCCGATGGAGTACGCGTGCTACCCGCAGCCCGGGGCGCTCGACGGCAAGCTGGCACCGTGCCTGCCCGACGGCACCCGCCAGATGTCCCACGCGTGGCACTTCGACGCGCACCTGGTGGCCGACTTCTTGAAGCGCTGGGCCGTCGAGCGCGGGGTGAACCGCGTGGTCGACGAGGTCGTGGAGGTTCGCCTGAACGACCGCGGCTACATCTCCACCCTGTTCACCAAGGAGGGTCGGACGCTGGAGGCGGACCTGTTCATCGACTGCTCCGGCATGCGGGGGCTCCTGATCAACCAGGCCCTGAAGGAGCCCTTCATCGACATGTCCGACTACCTGCTGTGCGACAGTGCGGTCGCCAGCGCCGTGCCCAACGACGACGCGCGCGAGGGGGTCGAGCCGTACACCTCCGCGATCGCCATGAACTCGGGGTGGACCTGGAAGATTCCGATGCTGGGCCGGTTCGGCAGCGGCTACGTCTTCTCAAGCAAGTTCACTTCGCGCGACCAGGCCACCGCCGACTTCCTCAACCTCTGGGGCCTCTCGGACAATCAGCCGCTCAACCAGATCAAGTTCCGGGTCGGGCGCAACAAGCGGGCGTGGGTCAACAACTGCGTCTCGATCGGGCTGTCGTCGTGCTTTCTGGAGCCCCTGGAATCGACGGGAATCTACTTCATCTACGCGGCGCTTTACCAGCTTGTGAAGCACTTCCCCGACACCTCGTTCGACCCGCGGTTGAGCGACGCATTCAACGCCGAGATCGTCCACATGTTCGACGACTGCCGAGATTTCGTCCAGGCGCACTATTTCACCACGTCGCGCGAAGACACGCCGTTCTGGCTCGCCAACCGGCACGAGCTGCGGCTCTCGGACGCCATCAAAGAGAAGGTTCAGCGCTACAAGGCGGGGCTGCCGCTGACCACCACGTCGTTCGACGATTCCACGTACTACGAGACCTTCGACTACGAATTCAAGAACTTCTGGTTGAACGGCAACTACTACTGCATCTTTGCCGGCTTGGGCATGCTGCCCGACCGGTCGCTACCGCTCTTGCAGCACCGACCGGAGTCGATCGAGAAGGCCGAGGCGATGTTCGCCAGCATCCGGCGCGAGGCCGAGCGTCTGCGCACGAGCCTGCCGACGAACTACGACTACCTGCGGTCGCTGCGTGACGGCGACGCGGGGCTGTCTCGCAACCAGCCCGGGCCGACGCCCGCGGCGCAGGAAATCCTGTAGTGGAACGCACCTTGGACCGGGTATCCGCATTCGCGGCCACGCACGCTGCCGTGGCGGCCTGCGATCCGCTACAGGCGCGCTCGCTGGTTCTGCAGCTGCCGGGCCTGAACCGTAACAAGGACGTGCCCGGCATCGTCGGCCTGCTGCGCGAGCTCCTCCCGGCGCGCGGCGTGCCCTCCGGCTGGGGCTTCGTCGAAGCCGCCGCCGCGATGCGGGACATCGGGTTCTTCCTGGGGTCGCTCAAGCGGCACGGACATGAGCCCGCGGACGTGGTGCCCGGGCTTGAGCCGGTGCTGCTCGACTTGGCACGCGCGACCGACCTGCCGCCGCGCGAGACGCTCCTGCATGTGACGGTCTGGAACCCCGCGGCGGCCGACGCGCAGCGGAGCTACACGGGGCTGCGCGACGAAGCGCACCTGCTCGAGAGCGTGCGCATCTCGATGGCGGCCCTCGAGGCGGCCATCGCGGTGACCGTCGAACTGTCCGATGTGCCCCTGCGGTCGCCCGCGTTCGCGCAAGGGTGCGACGAGCTGGCAGCCTATCTGGAGAAAATGGTCGAATCGATCGTCTACGCGTACCGCTTTATCTCGCCGCAGGTCTTCTACGATGAGCTCCGCCCCTTCTACGAACCGATTCGAGTCGGGGGCCAGAGCTACCTCGGCCCCGGTGCCGTAGAAATGCCCCTCTTCGTGCTGGAGCACGTCCTGTGGGGCTCGCAATCGGACGACCAGGCTTATCGAGAATTCAAAGAGACGTACCTGCCCTACGTGCTTCCCGCGTACAGGGCGGTCTACGCTCGGTTCGCCGGGGGGCCGGCGCTCATCGACCGCGTGCTCGGCGAGGCACGAGCGGTCGGTGCGCGGGTCGAGCCCGTCCGGGCTGGGCTGGCAGCCCTCGAGCGGGTCTTCAAGGTCCTGCTGCGCTTCCGGGCGCCTCACCTCAAATTGGCGGAGCGGGCGTACGAAGTCGGGCGAAGCGGCCCCACAACCGGCAGCGGGGGCTACGCGCCCAGCATGCTCGGCGATCTACTCACGCTCACGTGTGCCGCGCGGTCCCGCATCCGCGCCGTGCTCGACGAATCCTGACGCGCACGGCCCAGGTGTTATCTCACAAGGAGAGTTTGCCCCCATGACTCAGAAGAGCCCCGCGAACGGGCGTGATAGCAACCATTTCGACGTGATCATCCTCGGCTCGGGCATGTCCGGCACCCAGATGGGGGCCATCCTGGCCAAACAACAGTTTCGCGTGCTGATCATCGAGGAGTCGTCGCACCCGCGGTTCACGATCGGCGAATCGTCGATCCCCGAGACGTCTCTCATGAACCGCATCATCGCCGATCGCTACGGCATTCCGGAGCTCGACCACATCACGTCGTTCTACTCGACGCAGCGTTACGTCGCGTCGAGCACGGGCATCAAGCGCAACTTCGGCTTCGTGTTCCACAAGCCCGGCCAGGAGCACGACCCGAAGGAGTTCACGCAGTGCGTCATTCCCGAGCTGCCGTGGGGGCCGGAGAGCCATTATTACCGGCAAGACGTCGACGCCTACTTGTTGCAAGCCGCCATCAAATACGGCTGCACGGTCCGCCAGAAGACGAACGTGACCGAATACCACGCCGATAAAGACGGCGTCGCGGTGACCACCGCCCAGGGCGAACGGTTCACCGGCCGCTACATGATCGACTGCGGAGGACCTCGCGCGCCGCTCGCGACCCAGTTCAAGCTCCGCGAGGAACCGTGTCGCTTCAAGACGCACTCGCGCAGCCTCTACACGCACATGCTCGGGGTCAAGCCGTTCGACGACATCTTCAAGGTCAAGGGGCAGCGCTGGCGCTGGCACGAAGGGACCTTGCACCACATGTTCACGGGCGGCTGGCTCTGGGTGATTCCGTTCAACAACCACCCGCGGTCGACCAACAACCTGGTGAGCGTCGGCCTGCAGCTCGACCCGCGTGTTTACCCGAAAACGGACATCCCCGCGCAGCAGGAATTCGACGAGTTCCTCGCGCGGTTCCCGAGCATCGGGGCGCAGTTCCGGGACGCCGTGCCGGTGCGCGACTGGGTCAAGACCGACCGCCTGCAGTTCTCGTCGAACGCCTGCGTCGGCGACCGCTACTGCCTGATGCTGCACGCGAACGGGTTCATCGACCCGCTCTTCTCCCGGGGGCTCGAGAACACCGCGGTGACCATCCACGCGCTCGCGGCGCGCCTCATCAAGGCGCTACGCGACGACGACTTCTCCCCCGAGCGCTTCGAGTACATCGAGCGCCTGCAGCAAAAGCTTCTGGACCACAACGACGACTTCGTCAGCTGCTGCTACACGGCGTTCTCGGACTTCCGCCTATGGGACGCGTTCCACAGGCTGTGGGCGGTCGGCACAATCCTCGGGCAGTTCCGGCTCGTGCAAGCCCACGCGAGGTTCCGCGCGTCGCGCGACGAGGGCGACCTCGATCACCTCGACAACGACCCCCCGTACCTCGGGTACCTGTGCGCGGACATGGAGGAGTACTACCAGTTGTTCAACGACGCCAAAGCCGAGGTCGAGGCCGTGAGCGCCGGGCACAAGCCGGCCGAGGAGGCCGCGGCGCGGATTCACGCCCTCATCGACGAACGAGACTTCGCCAAGCCGATGTTCGGCTTCGGGTACTGCATCACCGGGGCCAAGCCGCAGCTCAACAACTCGAAGTACAGCCTGCTGCCGGCGATGAAGCTGATGTACTGGACGCAAACCCGCGCGCCGGCAGAGGTGAAAAAGTACTTCGACTACAACCCGATGTTCGCGCTGCTCAAGGCGTACATCACGACCCGCATCGGCTTGGCGCTGAAGAAGTAGCCGGCCGACGACGACAGAAAAACGATGAACGACATTCAATTGGATCAAGCGAGCATCAAGAAGCGTCCCCCGGGGGCGTACGACGCGACTACGCGCCTGGCCGCGAGCTGGTACGTCGCGATGCGCTCGGACGACCTCAAGGACAAGCCGACGGAGTTGACGCTCTTCGGCCGTCCGTGCGTGGCGTGGCGCGGAGCGACAGGGCGGGCCGTGGTGATGGACCGCCACTGCTCGCACCTGGGCGCGAACCTGGCTGACGGGCGGGTCAAGGACGGGTGCATCCAGTGCCCGTTTCACCACTGGCGGTACGACGAGCAGGGCCAGTGCGTTCACATCCCCGGCCACAGCCAGGCGGTGCTCCGGCTGGAGCCCGTGCCGCGCGGGGCGCGCCAGCCGACGTTGGTCACCGTCGAGCGATACGGCTACGTGTGGGTCTGGTACGGCTCCCCGCAGCCGCTGCACCCGCTGCCTGAAATCGCCGCGGCCGACGTCGACAATGGCGATTTTATGCACCTGCACTTCGCGTTCGAGACGACGACGGCGGTCTTGCGGATCGTCGAGAACTTCTACGACGCGCAGCACGCGACCCCCGTGCACGCGCTCCCGATCTCGGCCTTCGAGCTCAAGCTCTTCGACGATTGGCGCCGGTGGCCGGAGGTTGAGTCGCTGGCCCGGGCGGGCGCGTGGTTCGGTGCCGGGATCGACTTCACCGTGGACCGGTACTTCGGCCCCCTCGGCATGCTGTCGCGAGCGCTCGGCCTGAACATGTCGCAGATGAACCTGCACTTCGATGGCTACCCCGGCGGGTGCGTCATGACCGTCGCCCTGGACGGCAACGTCAAATACAAGCTGCTCCAGTGTGTGACGCCGGTGAGCGATGGCAAGAACGTCATGCACATGCTCATCTCGATCAAGAAGGTGGGCGGCGCCCTGCGCCGCGCGACCGACTTCGTGCTGTTCGGGCTGCAGACCAGACAGGCAGCGGGGTACGACGTCAAAATCTGGAACGGGATGAAGCCGGACGGCGGCGGCGCGTACAGCAAGTACGACAAGCTCGTGCTCAAGTACCGTGCGTTCTATCGGGGCTGGGTCGACCGCGTCGCGAGTGAGCGCTGATGCGTGAAGCCGAGCCGGTCCCGGCCGCGTCGCTCCGCCAGGCGCTCGCGAACCTGGCGAGCGGCGTCACGGTCATCACGGCGTACGGCGCGGCGGGCCCGCTTGGGCTCGCGGCCACCCGCTTCGTGTCGGTGTCGCTCTTTCCGAGGTATTCATGACTATCTGGCTGTTGCAACTCGTGCTGGTGATCGCGCTCTGCAACGTCTGCGGCCGCATTGCCGAACGGCTCGGCCAGTGCGCGGTCGTCGGCGAGATCGCGGCCGGTCTGCTGTTGGGGCCTTCGCTGTTCGGCGTGATCGCACCGAGTTTCTATGACCTGTTGTTCGGCCCAGGTGCGCTGTCAGCGATGGCGCAAGTCAGCGAAGTCGGCCTGGTACTGCTGATGTTTCAGGTCGGTCTGCATATGGAGTTGGGCGAGACACTGCGCGGCAAGCGCTGGCGCATGCCCGTCGCGATCGCAGCGGGCGGGCTCGTCGCACCGGCCGCGATCGGCATGATCGTCGCCACCGTCTCGAAAGACACGCTCGCCAGCGACGCGCCGGCGCTGCCCTATGTACTCTTCTGTGGTGTCGCACTTGCGGTATCAGCGGTGCCGGTGATGGCGCGCATCATCGACGACCTGGCGCTCAGCGCCATGGTGGGCGCACGGCACGCAATGTCTGCCGCGATGCTGACGGATGCGCTCGGATGGATGCTGCTTGCAACGATTGCCTCGCTATCGAGCGGGCCTGGCTGGGCATTTGCGCGCATGCTCGTCAGCCTGCTCGTGTATCTGGTGCTGTGCGCGCTCCTGGTGCGCTTCGTGGTTCGACCGACGCTTGTGCGGCTTGCATCGACTGCGCATGCGGCGCGCGACCGCTTGGCTGTGTTGTTCTGCTTCGTAATAGTGTCGGCACTCGCGACGTCGCTGATCGGATTCCATAGCGCATTTGGCGCACTGGCGGCGGCGCTGTTCGTGCGGCGCGTGCCCGGCGTCGCGAAGGAGTGGCGCGACAACGTCGAAGGTTTCGTCAAGCTTGTGCTGATGCCGGTGTTTT
>Ga0207976_100382_pt1 | contig 18748 bp, 16 predicted proteins | sample LakWasMe94_HOW11_2_FD_183916 | JGI IMG/M metagenome (GOLD analysis project Ga0207976, IMG submission 183916) | Freshwater sediment methanotrophic microbial communities from Lake Washington under simulated oxygen tension - Sediment Metagenome... | ecosystem: Environmental > Aquatic > Freshwater >... | reverse complement strand
ACTTTTGTGAATAGCACTAGGCAAGGAGTGCCAATTTCAGGTTATGAAATTAAGCTTGGTGACAGTTTTTCTCTATCGGATATTGCATTAAGATGATGCATTTTCTAAGCTAAAGCGTATGGCAGATGCTGGAAAATTAGATGCAGATTTTGTTGATGTACACTTTAGGGTGATTGTAAAACTATATGCCCACGTGGATACTAGTTTCGAGGTGTTGTGATTCATTAGTATTAACCAGTTGTATAGCTTTAATATTTTGTTCGATTTGTTTGTAGCCCGCCGTCAATGGCGCCTATAGGTGATGTTTACGAATGAGTTAAACTTGCCTTAATGTTGATTTGTTAGCGGCATATGATAAACGCTAAATTAAACGCTATTAAGCCAATTTCAACCCTAGCTATTTATCTAGCGTTAGTGGTGTGGGTCTCACTTTGTTTGATAGCACTGTGGGCGGTAGTGAATCTCAATCTTCGCGATGCTGAAAGAAGCTTCACCGAGCACGGTGAAGACTATGTCGATAAACTCAACAGAAGTATGGTGAGCAGCGAAACAGTCTTAAAAGGGTTTTCCGCTCTTTTTGCGGCGATTGGCAACACTAATCCTGAAAAAGTCTCGGTGTATGTTAAAAGTGTGATCGAGACGAATGATCAGATTTTTGCCTTAGAAATCATACAAAAAGTGGGAAAGAAGCAGCTACAAGATTTTATTGTTAGTAAACGACTTGGTGGAAATCCTAGTTTTACTGTTAAATCATTTTCTTTTGGCGATAACAGGGGCTGGGTGCCGCCTCAAGATAAGCTGTTTTATTATCCCGTTATTTATATGGAGTCGCTATCATCAGGCTCTCAAGAAATTCTTGGTCTAGATGTATCAAGTGCACCTTTCCTTGAGAGTGCTGTGACTCAAGCGATAACACTCCGCCGCCCTGTCGCTAGCCATCCATTCAGATTAATTCAAGGAAATGTTGCTTATGTAGTGTTCTGTCCAATAAAGTCAGAAGAGAACATGATTGTTGATATGATTATTGACACAAGTAAGCTACAGAGACCAAGTGACAATCTCATGCGAGATGGTTTTAGTGCAACTGTGTACCATCGAGATTTTAGTGCACAAGATCCTAAAGGTCATTTGTTTTCGGTATCAGGGAGCACAAGAAGTGCTATAGAAACAGCTATTTTTCCATTGTTTCGGCATCAAAAATCATTAGCAACGATGGGAGAGCCCTTCTCGATTTTAATGACGAGGCAGGCTGGTTGGACTGATTTAAGTCTCAAATTGATAGGGTTGATTGCATTACTGTCGTTTGTATCTTCTGCAATTTTATACATTTATTTACGCTCTGTTCAGCGAGGGCGACTCGAGCATATTAATCATCAAAATCTTTTATGGAAACTAGCAAATCAAGATGGCTTAACAGGTATTCCTAATCGAATGTTAATGATAGACCGTTTGGAGCAGGCTATAGCGGTTAGCGACAGAAGCGGCCAGTATGGAGCTGTTATTTTCTTAGATATCGATAATTTTAAAGCGCTTAATGATACTAAAGGACATGATGCTGGGGATTTGCTGTTGATTGAAGTTGCCAAGAGAATTAAACATTGTATTCGAGATGTGGATACGGTGGCTCGTTTAGGCGGGGATGAGTTTATTGTCATTCTAAGTGAGCTAGGCAGTGAGTTCGCTGAGTCAAATGCAGCTGCTATACAAGTTGCAGATAAAATTCGCACGGAGGTCGAGCAGCCTTGTCGATTACAACTATTTGATTATCAGGTAGCAGTTAGCATAGGCATTACGTTGTTCAATGGTAGTGAAAAGACGATCAATCAACTACTGAAGTCTGCTGATGATGCCATGTACCTGCAAAAGGCAATGCATCACCATTGAGTGAAGTACAGCCTCATTTAAGTTAGCAATAACTGTCCGTATTTCCATTCCATTTGTATTGATTTAGATATACCGACCAACCTAACAGTTTAGTCGCGAGATATAGCGTATATGTGTTGATTCCGGACAGACAAAACATGTCACACTGTGGTATTTTAGGCATAATTACACTTGTTGAATAATCTAAAGATAAATTAAGAATAATATGAAAGCAATGATACTAGGCGCTGGTAAGGGAACAAGAGTCCAGCCAATCACACATGAAATTCCTAAGCCAATGATTCCTTTGGTAAGAAAGCCTGTGATGGAATATCTGATTGAATTGCTTAAAAAGCATGGGGTTGATCAGATTATGGTGAACACTAGTCACTTAGCCCCGATTATTGAGAATTACTTTAGAGATGGTGAGCAGTTTGGTGTAAGCATGGCCTACTCTTATGAAGGTTATGTGGAGTCTGGTGTTGCTATAAGCTCGCCAGTAGGCTCTGCTGGGGGTATGAAGAAAATTCAGGATTTCTCAGGTTTCTTTGATGAAACATTTATTGTGCTCTGTGGTGATGCTTGGATTGATTTGGATATTAGTAAAGCACTGGAGATTCATCGCCAGAAAAAGGCGATTGCCAGCATTATTATTCGTGAAGTGCCAAATGATGAGGTGTTTAAATATGGCATCGTTGCGCTGGACGAAGACGATCGCATCTTACAGTTCCAAGAAAAGCCAGATCCAAAAGATGCAATTTCAAATCTAGCCAACACAGGTATTTATATCTTTGAACCAGAGATATTTGACTATATTCCTTCAGGTCTTGCTTACGACATTGGTGGCGAATTATTCCCTAAGCTTGCGCAAGAAAATTTACCTTTTATCGGAATAAACTTACCGTTTCAATGGTTAGATATCGGCAATGTGCAAGATGTTTGGACAGTGACCAGCCAGATATTAAATGGTGAAGTGAAGGGCTTTAAAATGCCTGGGCGAGAAGTTAGGCCGGGCGTGCATGTAGGTATTAATTTAAGTGTTGATTTTGATCAGGTCAACATTACCCCACCAGTTTATATCGGTGGTAGTACCAAAATTGAAGCTGGTGCGACGATTGTGGGCCCTGCAGTATTAGGTGCGAGCTGTGTGGTAGAGGCTGGCGCGGTGATTAAGAACTGTATCGTAGAAGACTACACACGGCTGACTAGTCAAGCTAATTTAGAAGGCAAAATTATCTTTGGTAGCAAGTGTATTGACCCTATTATGGATACACAGGTGGATATTGCAGAAGCGCGCTTAGAGTTTATGATTGAAGATGCTCGCAAGCTTGTTGAGGCCGACGGAGCATAGTTCTAATGGTAAGTGAGCGCATACTTTCGGCAATCATGCGGCATGAATTTACTGGTGATTTCAGTTGGCGAAAGTTTGCGGTCTTCATTAAAGTAAGTTAGTAGTTTGAACGTCTAAAAATCTCGCCTTGTGGTTTTAAATCGAAGGCAATGCAAATCCGTTCTTCATTCGAGTTAAATGGAATCGTGCGATGAAATAGCGACGATGGGAACAGCACAATATCGCCAACATTCGGCGATGCAACGCCCACTGGAAAATCATCGTGTTTTTGTGGGTAGTTATCACCATGCAAGCCATATTCAAAACAGCCTTCCAGCGGGTCTTTTTTGTCTTTAGGTAATACCAAATAAACGGCCCCGCTAATCCATCCGACTTCATGAATATGCCGATCTACATAACCAGCCCGACGTAATCTTACATACCATGAGCTAGTGAACTCAAGCTCTTCAGGAAAAGATTTAATCAGTTCACAGTCAGCCCCTGCAAATCGATTCTTGTAATGAATAAATTCTTGTTTAACTAGCTCAGCCAATTTTCTGAATGAAGCTTCTGGGCGCTTAAATAAATTGCCAGCAGATTGTTTGCCGTTAATGATCATCCCCTGTGCGCGTACTTCAATCGCAGTATTGTCTATATCGTTAAGTAGATCTTTTAGAAACTGGCTATTTGGCTCTGCAAGTTCCGTGATGCTATTTTGGTAAACAAAGTCAAAGCCGTTTTTACAAAAGTTATAGTGATCTTCTACGCCGAAGTTGCGTGCATAGTGCGAGGATAGCGTAGCCAAAAACGGAGCATCATGTTTTTTATGCGTGCGCACAATTTCGTCTAACTTTGTTTTAAAGGTGTCAAAGTGCTCCGCTTTGTAAGTGCAATATAAAGCACGCTCCTGCCAATCATCTAAGCGCGACCGTTCAAAATAATCAACAGCCTCATCAAACCGGTTAGCAAGGTATAAGAACTCGCCCATATTGTAATTAGCACCAGCATGGTCTGGATTGAGTGTTAGCGTGTCCAGATAGCTTTTAACAGCATCTTCCATATTGCCTTGATCGCGCAAGCATTCGCCTAGGTAATTATGGGCGTCTGCATAGTTAGGAAATAGGCGAATCGCATGATTAAAATGTTGAATTGCATCATCCAGTTTGCCTTGATCACGTAATGCTGTTCCGATATTGAAGTGGCCACGTGCATCTTCGTGAATATTTAATGCGGTCTGGTAGTTCTCGATGGCTTCTTCTAATAGCCCCTGCTTTTGTAGCAATGTTCCTAAGTTGCCGTAAGCCTCGAAAAAGTTAGGCTGCAATGAAATGGCTTGCTGGTAGTGATGGCTTGCTTCCTCTAGGTTACCAAGATTGGAAAGTGCGATGCCTAAATTGAAATGTAAGTCTGGAGTGTTAGGTTGAATTAATAACGCTTTTTTATAACTTTCAATGGCAGCCTCTGGCTTAGATAAACCGTCTTGAGAGATACCTAGTATTTGATACAGAATAAAAGTATTAGGGTAGCGTGCCACCAGTTTTTTAGCTGCTTGTTCTGCTTCTGCTAGCTTACCTGAATTAAATAAGTGCAGGACAGGTTGCATTTCCATTTGGCTAGGTTGTGGGTGGAAGGGAGCTTGCTTTGCCATGATTTGTCCTAAAAATATATCAAAACCCGTCAGTTGTAATCGTCAAGTTATTCGTCTTGTTGTTGTAAGCGAGCAGCCATTTTACGTAGAAACCTCATCGCTACCTTAGGTTCGTCCAGTAAAAGTGTTTCAATGTTGTCAGTGTCCATGGTGATGACTTCTGCATTGATGGAACTTACTTTGGCCTCTGCGATTGTTGGTGTATTTGTTAGCATTGCCATTTCGCCAAAGTATTCGCCACCATGAACCATGCGTAATATTTTATTATTTTTAATGATTTCCACTTCACCTGTCACTAAGTAATAGAGATGACTGGTGGCTTCGCCATGTTTAAAGATAATGTCATCTTTTTCATACACCTTTCCATAGCGCTGCATCAGTTTTTTTACATAGTGAGATTGTGTAGCAATGCTTTGTTCGGATGACTCATCAAACAGCCCTTTTAGTAATAGAACATCTTTTTTTCTTAATGTTGCAATGAGCTCGGTCCCAAGTAAAAACACTGCAAAGTTTACATAAAGCCAGGTAATAGAGATGAACAGGTTTTTCATGCTCCCGAATACAGAGCCATACGATTCATTCATAGATAAAAATAAGGTAAAGGCCGGCCGCATCAATAGCCAAAGGATTGCCGTGAATAAAGCGCCAATCAAAATATGCTTAATATATAAGCGTGCAGGGAAAAAGACAAAGTAGAAAACACTGATTAACAGAGTGGTGAGGCCGAGAGATGTTAATGTAGCTAACATTTCATATTGTAAAAATCGGCTACTTGCACCTAGGAAAACAATGACTTTCTCCAGCATTAGTCCTGCAAATGTAAATAAAAAGAACAGTAGTAGCATGCCGATAATGGCAAACATATCTTTTACTTTTCTTTTGATAAAGGAGGGCGCTTCGACTAAGCTGGCGATGCTATAGAATGCTGCACGCATTGCCCCTGCCAAAGGGGTGACTGTCCAAAGAAGTACAAAAAGACCTAGAGCCCCCCACGCTGCTTGATGTCTTGCTGTGCTGTAGACTTCCGTCATGATGGAGTTGCTGAGTTGCGGCACCAAATTGCTCGTGATGATCGCAAGTTTAACAATTGCATAGTCAGAGCTAAAAATGAGCTGACTAAACAAAAAAAACATAAGCAATACTAAAGGAATCAATGCAAACATCGCATAAAAAGATAATGAGGCTGACAAGCCTAACGCGTTATGTCGCTGAAAAGCTTTGAACATTTCATGGAATACAAACAATGGCGTGTTGTATCTTTGGTTCGCATAAACCTCGCTAGGCATGCTAATAGCTTTTCGCAGGTTATCTCGTAACGCTAAGTTATGCTTTGGGCTGAAAGTGATTTTTTTCATGCAAGGATGCGTTGAGTCAATACCGTATTAACGGGTGTGATATTCAGTATGTATATTCGTTAACATGTAAATGTAGCAATCTCTAAATCTATTTGTATTGAGAAAGTATAAGTGAGCACAACCCACTCAGAATCTTAGCACTATAGCTTCTCATCATGATGCTACCTCTAGCTTAAATTTTTGAACCTTTCTGTCGCGGCGACTAATGCTGAGGTTGTGCCTGGCTCCATCGCTGAATGTCCAGCATCATCAATTAAATATAATTCTGCATGAGGCATGGCACGTTTAAGTTCCCATGCAGTGATGGGCGGACACACCATGTCGTAACGGCCTTGAACGATAACAGTAGGCAGATGAGACAAATTATTATTTGCTTCATCAAGTAAATCACGATTGCCTACAAAACACTGATGTTGGATGTAGTGAATTTGCACCCTTGCTCTCGCCAACTCGACCGAGCCGTTTACGGCTTGATCGCTCGATGGTCTTGGTAACAACGTCATGATGCTACTTTCAAACTGGTTCCATTGAATGGCCGCAGGAATGCTAACTGCAGTATCATCTGAGAAGATGAGTTTCTCATATGCTGAAATAGGATTAGTTCTTGATTCAGTTGGTAGGAAATCACACAAAACTTGCCAAGGCTCAGGATAAAAAGCTTTTACATCATTTAAAAACCAGTTGAGTTCAATGGTGCGGCTTAAAAAGATGCCGCGCAAAATTAACCCTGTTACATGTTTTGTGTACTTCGAGGCATAGGCAATGCCAAGAGTACTGCCCCAAGAGCCACCAAATACTAACCATTTGTCAATGCCAAGCGTAGTTCGAATTAAATCAATATCATGCACTAAGTCGTCAATTGTATTATTGACGATGGATCCTAGTGGTTTACTGCGGCCACAGCCTCGCTGATCAATGAGGATTATCTTATAGTGATTAGGATCGAAAAATCGCCGCTGAGATGGGTTGCACCCACTACCAGGACCTCCATGTAAGAACACAACAGGAACACCATCTGGATTCCCACAAACTTCATAATAAACTTCATGCAAAGCATCCACTTTGATCATACTTTCTTTAAATGTATCAATTTCTGGATACAAGTTGTAAATGTTGGTCTGCATGGATAAAATTTTCTTTCTAATTGATTTTAAATGATATTTTATTGATATCGTGCTGTTGGCTAAGTCGATTTATAACGATTAATTTTAATATGTGTGTCTATGTTAAGTTAAATGTAAATAAATTGTAAATAATGTATTGCAATTCATGATTTACTGGTTTATAGTTTCGTCCATGCACATAAAGTGTGCTGCAAATAGATTCAAAAAACCTAGTAAAAATTTTGAGGAACATCAAAAGTTTGCTAGTTATATTATGAATCTATTTATATAACCTTAGTAGTTTAACTTTGGAGATTAATATGCAAATCAATAAAATCAAGTTAGCACTTGGCTTGGTAGCAGGTATGGCGATGCCTTTAGTAGCATCAGCAGCTGCAGATCAAGAAGCAGCAATGAAAGACGCGAACAACTGGGCTCACCCACGTGGTCAGCACAACAACCAAGGTTACAGCGCTTTGTCACAAGTGAACAAAGGCAACGTTAAAAACCTTAAAGCAGCTTGGACATTCGCTACTGGTGTAAACCGTGGTCACGAAGGTTCACCAGTTGTTGTTGGTAACATGATGTATGTACATACAGCATTCCCAAACAACGTATACGCTTTAGATTTAGATAACAATCAAAAAATCGTATGGTCATACTTCCCTAAACAAGATCCATCAGTACAAGCTGTATTGTGCTGTGACAACGTTTCACGTGGTCTTGGTTTCGGCGATGGTAAAATCTACCTACAACAAAACGATGGTAACTTAGTAGCTTTAGACGCTAAAACTGGTGCTAAAGTATGGTCAACATTGATCAACGATCCAAAAGTTGGCGCTACAAACACTAACGCTCCACACGTAATCAAAGACAAAGTATTAACAGGTTGTTCTGGTGCTGAGTTCGGCGTACGTTGCTTTATCGCTGCATACAACATCAAAGACGGTTCTTTGGCTTGGAAAGCATACTCAACAGGTCCTGACGCTGAAATGTTAATCGGTGCTGACTTCAACAAAGATACACCTGAGTACAGCGCATTGTCAGTTTACCAAGACGTAAACGGCGGCAACAAAGAAGGCGGTTCTTTCAAAAAACTACCTAACGACCAATTGAAAATTGGCGAAAAAGAACTTGGTACACGTACATGGTTGAAACCACAAGCAGTTAAAGATGGTTGGCAACATGGTGGTGGCTCTGTATGGGGCTGGTGGCCATATGATGCACGTACAAACTTAGTTTACTACGGTACAGGTAACCCATCAGTTTGGAACCCAGATGTACGTCCAGGCGACAACAAATGGTCAATGACTGTATTCGCACGTGACTTAGACACTGGAGTTGCAAAATGGGGTATGCAAATGACTCCTCATGACGAGTGGGACTACGACGGTATCAACGAAGTAATCTTGTTCGACAAAGGTGGCAAAACATACGCTTGGCACCATGACCGTAACGGCTTCGCTTACACATGGAATGCACACAACGGTAAATTACAAGCTGCACAAAAAGTTCACCCATTCGTAAACTGGGCAACTGACATTGATATGAAAACTGGTGTACCAAACAAATTGGCATCAGCTTCTACTCACCAAGACTACAATGCTAAAGGCATCTGCCCAGCTGCATTGGGTACTAAAGACCAACAACCAGCTGCATACTCACCAAAAACTGGTTTAGTATATTCTCCATTGAACCACGTATGTATGACATACGAGCCAGTTGAGTCTAAATACGTTGCTGGTCAACCATGGGTTGGTGCAACATTAACAATGTTCCCAGGTCCTGACGGTGTTATGGGTGGTTTCGCTGCTTATGATCCAATGACAAACAAAAAAGTATGGTACAACAAAGAGAAGTTCTCAGCTTGGGGTGGTGCTTTAACTACTGCTACTGACTTAGTGTTCTACGGTACTTTAGATCGTTGGTTCAAAGCTGTTGATGCTAAATCAGGTAAAGAACTTTGGAAATTCCAAGTTGGTTCTGGCGTGATTGGTAATGCATTCACATACGGTCACAAAGGTAAACAACACGTTGGCGTGCTATCAGGTATCGGTGGCTGGGCTGGTGTAGCGATGAACCTTGGTATGACTACTCCAACAGACGCTTTAGGTGCTGCTGGTGGTTATGCAGAACTAGTTAAATACAACGCTGCTCCTGGCGGCGGTGCATTGAATGTGTTCAGCCTATAATTAATTGTTGAAAAACAATAAAATTATTAGCTAAAACATAAGCTAGTACTAAACGTAGTAAATAAAAACACCCCGACTCGTCGGGGTGTTTTTTTATTGAACAACTGTATGCAAAAATTGTATGTATTGATATCCAATGACGGATGGTTAACTAAAGCTCAATGTAAACGCTTACTCGTTCTATAAAGACTAATGCGTGAATTAGAATATTTGCTACTTAATATATGAGTGGTTGGAATTATATGTAAGTGACTACGTGCTAGCGTATGAAGAGTTAGCGTTGATTTGACTTAAATTCATGAAAATCTGCTGTTTCATGCAGGGGCTATGATGTATAGTCATGAGTCAGTTTTGTAGGTCTGAATAGTGTAGAACTTTTAATTAAGTTCATACTCTATTACTAAGCGCGGTGAAGTAGAGGCCGCATTTTTATGATAAGGAATAAAAATGTTTAAAAGAATGAAATTGCTTGGTCTTTTCATAGGTTTTCTAGCAGTAGGTAATGTGCAAGCAGAAGATTATTACTCATCAGGTAGAGCTGGTGAAGTGCAACGTGTAGATGATGGTACGGAGTTTAAAGTTTGTGCAGACCAAGACAACTTACCTTACTCAAATAGCAAATTAGAGGGATTTGAAAATAAAATCGCTGAGGTCCTCGCTCAAGATTTAAATAAAAAATTAGCCTACACATTCTGGTACGACAGAATGGGCTTTATCAGAAATACTTTAAGTGCAAAAAAATGCGATGTGATTATGGGTACAACCTCAGATTACGATGCATTAAGAACATCAAAACCTTATTACCGTGCAGGCCATGTGTTTGTGTACAAAAAAAGCAGTGGTATGAAAATCACAGGCTGGGATAGTCCAGATCTTAAAAAATCAACAATTGGTATCGTAGGCCAAAGTCCTGCAACGATTGCACTGAATGATTATGGTTTAATGCCAAATGCAAGACCTTATCGTATGCAACGTGACCTTAACTTGCCGCCTAGTTACTTGATTGATGATTTAATAAAAGGTGATATTGATGTGGCGATTATGTGGGGTCCAATTGGTGGATATTTTGCTAAGCAATCAAAAGAGCCATTAGAAGTTGTGATGGTACCTGACTATGAGTTAGTCAACGCTAAAGGTAAAACTAACTGGAATATCTCAATTGGTGTACGTAAAGCTGATAAAGAGCGCTTGGCGATGATTGAGGGTGCGCTAGAGCGAAACAAAGACAAAATCAACAAAATTTTAGATGATTATGGCATTCCACATATGGCTGTTGTTGAAGGTGATAGCATTATGAAGGTTTATCGTAAAGGAAAAGAAGTTAATAAAGAAACTCGCGGTGACGCAATCCCAAAAACAGAGTAAAATACGCGCTTATTTTGCGTTGTTGAGTCAACCGATATATAAATAACTACGTTAAATGATCATACGTTGACGAATGCGCTTAGCATGAATAAGACGTAACTCATTTCATGTGAATTAAATTAGGAGATAACATGTTAGGCAATAAAACTTTAGCGTCAACATTATTAGTTTCTATGTTGGCATTAACAGGCTTAGTATCTGTGAATGTGCAAGCTGCAGACATTAACCTAGTAGCAACGCAAGATGGTGCACCTTTAAATATTAAAAAAGAATTATTTGATACGCCAGAAGCTAAACAGTTTTTAGCGACTGGTAAAAACCCATACGTCGGTAACGAAGCTGCTATTAAAGCTGGTAAAAAGAAATTTAACCTTTACTCATGTAACGCATGTCATGGTGGCCATGGTGAAGGTGCTATTGCCCCAGGTTTGACAGGTTCTACAATGAAATATGCTAAAAACCTAACAAACAAAGGTATGTTTGAAACGATTTGGCACGGTACTAACGGTGGTATGGGTGCTAAAGGTTTAGGTTTGATGGTTCCAGAAGATCCAACAGAAGGTTTGAAACCTGATGATTTGTTAAAAGTAATTGCGTTTATTCGTAGCAATAGCAAAATTACAGGTAATGAATAATTAGTTGTATTTACCTAATAAAAAACGGTCGCAATCGCGACCGTTTTTTATTACGGCATAAATGCGTTATTATTAAACTTTTTATAATAGATAGAGTGAATGATGAATAAACATTTATTATTAGCTGCCCTCATCGCAATGCTAGCTTCATGCGGTCAAGACTCTGGTTCAAAAGGTGCAGCTGCTTCAGCTGGTTCTGATGCAGAAATCAAGATGATTGATTTAGTCACAACACAAGATGGTTCACCGTTAAAAATTGACGCCAAATTATTTGATACGCCTGCAGCAAAAGAATTTATTGCGACAGGTAAAAATCCATATATTGGTGTTGAAGCTGAAATACAAGCAGGTAAAAAGAAATTTAATTTATATTCTTGCGTAGCATGTCATGGTGGTCACGGTGAAGGTGCAGTTGCCCCTGGTTTACAAGGCCCAAATTTTAAATATGCTAAGAATGCTACAAATAAAGGCATGTTTGAAACGATTTGGCATGGCACTAATGGCGGTATGGGCGCAAAAGGTTTCGGTCTGATGCAGGCTGATCCACCTGATGGTTTAAAGCCAGATGAAGTGTTAAAAGTTATTGCATGGATTCGTAGTAATTCAACGATCACTGGGAACGAGTAAGTTATATCAAGATATAAAAACGCTTACTGAGATTCAGTAGGCGTTTTTTTATTTTCAGTGTTTAATAAAAGTGAGTGTAAGGAGTGCACAATGGGTAATGTGGGAACAGAACAGCTGCATCAAATCGTCATCGTGGGTGGTGGGGCTGGCGGTTTAGAGTTGGCAACCAAATTAGGTGATAGCCTGGGACGGAAAGGTAAAGCAGCGATTACTTTGGTTGATAAGTCAAAGACGCATGTTTGGAAACCATTGCTACATGAAATTGCGGCTGGCAGTATGAACCCAGAAAAGCATGAGCTAGTGTATTTAGCTCAGGCTCATTGGCATCATTTTAAATTCAGACTCGGCAGCATGGATAGCTTAGATAGAGCTAAAAAAGAGATTTCAATTGCGCCTAACTATGACGAAGATGGCGTTGAAGTGATACCCCGTCGCACTATTAAATACGATACCTTAGTGATTGCAGTAGGAAGTACGACAAATGATTTTGGTGTAAAAGGTGCACGAGAGCACTCAATCGCTTTAGATACGCAAGATCAGGCTGAAAAATTCCATAGGCGTTTACACAACGCATTATTGCGTGCACAAACGCAAGCTGAACCTGTGAAGGCTGGGCAATTGGAAGTTGTGATTGTAGGGGCTGGCGCCACCGGTGTTGAGTTGTCTGCAGAATTACATAATACAACGCGCGAGTTAGCTGCCTATGGACTTGATAAGATTGACCCTGACCGCGACGTGAAAATCTCACTAATTGAGGCTAGCGACCGTGTATTGCCAGCGCTACCCGCTAAGCTTTCAAACTCTGTAGATCTAGAGCTTAGAAAATTACGTGTGCACTTATATATGGGTGAGCGTGTGACTGAGGTCACTAGCAAAGGGGTGCAAACACACAGTGGCCGTTTTATTCCATCGGCACTCGTAGTTTGGGCTGCGGGTATCAAGGCGCCGGATTTCTTGCGTGAAATTGATGGTTTGGCAAGCAATCGAATTAACCAGCTTATTGTTAAGCCTAGTTTACAAACTACATTAGATGACAATATTTTTGCTTTTGGAGATTGTGCTGCATGTCCATGGGTAGGACATGGTCAAGATGCAACCGTGCCACCTCGTGCGCAGTCCGCTCATCAGCAAGCTAGTATGTTAGTTAAAACACTAAAATATCGTGTTGCTGGTAAAACAGACTTACCAGAATTCACTTATCGGGATTATGGATCGCTCGTTAATTTAGGTAGCTATACTACCGTTGGTAATTTGATGGGAGCGCTATCCGGTGGTAGCTTGTTTATTGAAGGCTTGATTGCACGAACGATGTATCAATCACTTTATAAGCTGCATTTGATGGCACTACACGGCTTCTGGAGCATGGCATTGCAGACATTAGCCAGAATGATTGCAAGACGTACAGAGGCGCACGTGAAGCTACATTAATTATATAGCTTAGATAGTTTAGCTTAAGTAAAAAAACGGATGAGTGAATAATTTCCTCATCCTTTTTCATTTGTGTATCAAAAATGATTTTGTTACTAGTTTAGATATTTATAGCGCTTATTAATTATCATCATGCAAAGGCTCACAAAAACACCAAAGGCAATCACGATAATATTAATTGGGATCTGAGCTTTTACCATTAATAGATAAGCGCCTAACATGAGTAATATGCCGATATGCTCGTTAAAGTTTTGTACGGCAATTGAATGACCTGCACCAATTAATTCGTGCCCGCGATGCTGTAATAATGCATTTAGAGGGACAACAAAGAAGCCTGCAAGCGCGCCAATCACAAATAATAGTACTACTGCCAATTGCCAGTGTTGTACAAAAGCCATTGCCACTACTAGTAAACCCATGACGATGCCTGCGGGGAGCACCTTTGTGGATTCCTCTAACTTAATATAACGAGCAGCAACCACTGAGCCAGCGGCAATACCAACAGCAAGTATTGCCATTAGCTGTGTTGCTTGCTCTAAGCCAAAATTGAGTGAGCTTGCTGCCCATGCGATGACAACCAGCCTTAATGTCGCACCAGCTCCCCAGAATAAGGTTGTTACTGCAAGCGATACTTGCCCACGAGTGTCTACCCATAGTGCTTTAAATGAGTGCCAGAAATCGTAAAGCATGAAAACTGGGTTTTTCTTGGGTAGTTTGTGATCAATAGGCAGTTTAGGAATGTAAATGTTAAATATTGATGCAACCATATATAGCAGCGTGATGATGATCATTGCAAACGAAGGGTCATGACTAGCCATGCTGCCGCCGAGTAGAGCGCCTAAAATGATTGCAATCACAGTAGAGCCCTCCATCCATCCATTAGCGCTGACTAGTTTTTCTGGTGGAAGTAGCTCTGTCAGTATGCCATATTTAGCAGGGGAGTATGCAGCTGCACCAATTCCCACAATACCATAAGCATACAGTGGAGGCATGCCAACCAACATGGCAAGGCTACCGATAAACTTAATGGCATTGGCAATAAACATCACGCGACCTTTTGGTAATGCATCAGCAAATGAACCTACAAATGGAGCAAGTACAATGTAGGAAATCACAAAGAATTGCTGTAGTAATGGCGTATGCCAATCAGGTGAGTTTATCTGGGCTAGTAGTGCTATAGCGGCAAACAGTAGTGCGTTGTCAGCCAAAGCAGATAAAAACTGTGCTGTGAGTAAGGTGTAAAAGCCTTTACACATGTGCATTAGAAGTTACCTTTAATGAAGCGAACATACTGATTGCCGAGCATATTATTACAAATCATAGTAAACCTATAAAATTTCCGCCGCGAAGTCAGCCAGACGTGAGCGTTCTCCACGTTGTAGTGTGATATGTCCGTTGTGGCTCCAGCCTTTAAAGCGATCAACCACATACGTGAGCCCTGAACTGCCTTCAGTTAAATATGGCGTATCAATTTGTGCAATGTTACCCAAACAAACTACTTTAGTACCGGGTCCTGCTCTAGTAATCAGGGTTTTCATTTGTTTTGGTGTTAGATTTTGCGCTTCATCAATAATTAAAAACTTATTTAAGAAAGTACGCCCACGCATGAAGTTTAATGATTTGATCTTGATGCGGGTGCGAATTAAATCTTGCGTTGCAGCACGTCCCCAATCACCAGCCTCTTCATCACTTTTATTCAGTACATCCAAGTTATCTTCTAAAGCACCCATCCATGGCGTCATTTTCTCTTCTTCAGTACCAGGTAAGAAGCCAATATCTTCACCAACCGGAACAGTAACGCGAGTCATGATGATTTCAGAGTAGATTTTTTTATCCAGTACTTGGGTCAATGCAGCTGCTAAGGTTAATAGTGTTTTACCTGTACCTGCCTGTCCTAGTAAAGACACAAAGTCTACTTCAGGGTCCATGAGCAGGTTTAATGCAAAATTCTGTTCGCGGTTACGTGCGGTGATTCCCCATACATTATGTTTTGGTAGCAAGTGATCTTTAACAACTTCTAGTACTGCAGTATCTTTATCAATCGTGCGCACAATAGCATGGAATGGTTTTTCAAACTCGTAATAAACAAACTCATTCACTAAAAAGGTTTTGCACAGTGGGCCTGTTAGTCGGTAAAACATCCGGCCAGACTCCTGCCATGATTCCATTGCTTTGCTGTGATTGTCCCAAAAGTCCGCAGGCAACTCTTTCATGCCGCTGTAAAGAATGTCAGTGTCTTCTAAGACTTTGTCATTAAAGTAGTCCTCGGCTAACACACCCATTGCCCGAGCTTTAATGCGGATATTGATATCTTTGCTGACGAGTATAACTTGTCGATTGCTATGTTGTTTTTGTAAACACAGTACCACGCTGATGATTTGATTGTCAGCTTTGCTACCAGCGAGTCCTGGCAAATCTATATGCAGTTGGGTTGTTTGTAAGAATAAACGACCAGTGGCTTGTTTATTTCCGTTAAGTGATAGAGGGCATCCTAGCTCTAGGTTTGTTAAGTCTGTACCAACAATTTCTTCTAAACTACGGCTTACTTGCCGAGCATTACGTGCAACTTCTGTAAGCCCTTTTTTGTTGTTGTCTAGCTCTTCCAGTGTGACCATTGGCAAGTAAATGTCATGCTCTTCAAACCGAAACAATGACGAAGGGTCATGCATCAGTACATTCGTATCTAGAACAAATAGTTTGGATATGCCAGTATCTTTTTTAGCCATAAAAGACTTTCTAATAGTAATGAATGTAATGGAATTGAATTAAGTTTAAGCAAAATTTGGTTAAGAAAACTTACTTAATGCATATACGTGTATTACTTTGCTTTGAAATATTGATATTCGGTTATATGGGCGATACATATCTATTTACTTACATTAATCTAAATGCAATTGAAGCTATAGTGAGCCTATGAAGCTTAGCACCTCTGCGGCATGGCCATCTACCTTAACGCCACGCCATTCTTTAATTAAAACGCCATTTGGGTCGATGACAAAAGTACTACGTTCAATACCTCTTACTTGTTTGCCATACATGTTTTTCATTTTGATGACATTAAACAGTGAGCAGGCGACCTCTTCAGTGTCTGCCAATAACTCAAAAGGAAAGTTAAATTTTGCTTTAAAGTTTTCATGTGATTTTAAGCTGTCACGTGAAACGCCAAAAATTTCAGTATTTTTTATTTGGAAATCTGCATACATATCTCTGAACTGCATGCCTTGAGTTGTACACCCTGGCGTAGAGTCTTTGGGATAAAAGTAAATAACGAGATACTTGCCTATGAAATTAGAACGTTGGAATGTTTTCCCGCTAGTTGCGGGTAATTGGAAATCAGGTACAGGTAGATTGAGCATAAGAAAATTGTTCGCTGATGTGAAACTTACCTACATTGTTGATAAAAAGCCCCATTAAGGCAAGCCTATATGTCATGTAAATGCTAATAATGTTAAAAATATTTATTTTGTATTAGATTGTTCTCGGTTTATACCGCGCGATGAGCGGTATAAAGCGTTTTGGGGAGGGTGATGACAATGGTAGTGCCACCGCCGTGTCTTGATGTGAATTGTAATGAGCCACCTAGTACATCACAAACTTTAAATGCGAAAGGGATTCCGATGCCTGTACCAAATCGTTTGGTAGTGGGCGCACTCATGGCGCTAGGGTCAGGTGTGAATGGCATCCCGCTACCGCGATCCATTAAGTATAAATTGAATTCACTCTGAGTGATTTTGAGTGCGATTTCTATGGGTGCATTTTTACTGGATGCATCAATAGCGTTAAGCATCAAGTTGTAAATGACCTGTTCTAAAAGATGGTGGTCAGTAAAAATTTCATCGTTATAAATGGCGTTAGATTTAGGCCAGTTGGGTAACGAGAGTTGAATGGATTTCTCTGCGATTTTTTGCTGTAATGGAGTAAGTGCGCCACTGACAATTTCATGTATGTTGGTGTCGGTTGGCTGAGGCTGCAATGGGTGTAGATACGCTAATAATGCACCAGTCCAACGCTCCAGACGATCGACGGTGTTAATGATGCCGTTAATCGACTCTTGTGTTTCAGCATTGTTATTGGGGTCATCCATCACTTGCGCTGTAGCGCGGATGCTAGCAAGGGGGTTGCGAATGTTATGCGCTAGCATTGGCACTAGAAGGCCTTGCGCTGCCTGCTTTTCGGTACGAATCAAGTTCTCTTGGCTAGTGAGTAATTTGTCAGCCATCTCGTTAACTGCTTTAGATAAAGAAGCTAGCTCTTCAATATTTTCATCTGGGGCTTTATGTGTCAGATTGCCTGCACTGATTTCAGTTGTGGCGTGAAGTAAACCTTCAATAGGTCTGACGATTGAGCGTTTGAGAAACACGCGTGAAAATAACAAAAGCAAAATGGCCAATAACAGGGGTGTGAATAATAAATAGTTAGACTTCCGCTTACTATTTCTAAGTTGAGTATCTAATTCAGTTTGCTTTTGATTCAAGAGTCGTTCGGTACTAGCAAGCAAGGACTCATAACGGTTAAATAGTCCAGCTTCTAAATCTGTGTTGAGTATTTTTTTAAGATCGTCGCTGTTGAGGTGTGCATCTTGGTCAAAGAGTGCAGATGTCTCAGAAACAAAAGCTTGATAGCCAGCATGCAAGTCATGAATGGCCGCTTTTTCTGCCTCGCCTACGGCCAGCAGCTGTAATTGTTTGAAATGGCTTTCCACAGAAACCGTAAATTGGTTGTATTCACTGCGTGCTTCTGGGTCATCTAAGAAGTAAGCATCAAATAGCTCTTTTAGTTGGCGGTATAAATCACCACGTGTTTGCTGCATTTCTTGAACAAGTGAATTAATGCGATTGGACTCTTGGCTGGATTGGTCTTGAAGTTGAATCCCAATCGCACCAATTGAGGCTACCAAGAAAATGAGTAATATAAAAGCAAGCTCATGGATGAGTAAAAGGTCTTTAAGAGAGGTCTTTTTTTTAGCCACGGCAATATTAAGTTTGATGGTTATTCGAGTTTAAATGGCACTGGAACAGTGATGGTGAAATTGCTACTTCTTAATGCTTCTGGCGGTGTCGGGAATGGTAAGGCTTTTTCTACCATTTCAAGTGCTTGTTTATCGAGTACCTCGTAACCACTAGATTGTATGACTTTTTTTGATTTAAGCTTGCCAGTACCATCCAATTCGAGTTCAACAATGGTCTCACCTTGCCATCCGCG
>Ga0207976_100381_pt1 | contig 18788 bp, 17 predicted proteins | sample LakWasMe94_HOW11_2_FD_183916 | JGI IMG/M metagenome (GOLD analysis project Ga0207976, IMG submission 183916) | Freshwater sediment methanotrophic microbial communities from Lake Washington under simulated oxygen tension - Sediment Metagenome... | ecosystem: Environmental > Aquatic > Freshwater >... | reverse complement strand
GTCGAAGTTGAACTGGCCGCGGTTGATCGGCAGGTCCTTGCCCCAGTAGTCCTTGACCCGCTCATAGCGCACCGAGCGCCCGGCCTTGACTTCCATCACCTTGTACGGGCCGCTGCCGAGGGGGCTTTCCAGGTTGCCCTTGGAAAAGTCGCGGTGTTCCCACCAGTGCTTGGGCAGTATCGACAGTTGCCCGAGAATCAGCGGCAGTTCGCGATTGTTGGTGTGCTTGAACTTGAACAGCACCTTGAGCGGGGTTTCGGCGATCACGTCCTCGACGTCGGCGTAGTAGCCGCGGTACATCGGCGCGCCGGCCTTCATCAGGGTCTGGAAGCTGAACACCACGTCTTCGGCGCGGATCGGGTGGCCGTCGTGGAAGCGCGCCTCGGGGCGCAGGTAGAAACGCACCCAGCTGTTGTCCGGGGCTTTCTCGATCTGCCCGGCGATCAGGCCGTACTCGGTGAAGGGTTCGTCCAGGCTCTGGCGCATCAGGGTGTCGTAGATCAGGCCGATATTGTCCGCCGGCACGCCTTTGTTGATGAACGGGTTGAGGCTGTCGAAGCCACCGAAACCGGACTCGCGGAAGGTGCCGCCCTTGGGCGCGTCCGGGTTGACGTAGTCGAAGTGCTTGAAGGTCGCCGGGTACTTCGGCGGTTCGTTGTACAGGGTCAGGGCGTGTTGCGGGGCGGCCTGGGCGAGGCAGGCGATTCCCGTCAGCAGCACGCCGCCGGCCCACGGGAGCAGGGCACGCAGGGGCATCATTGGGCTTTCTCCAGGGACTTCAGCCACCAGGCGCTCAGGCCCAGTTGGTAGGGCGGCGTGGTGACGAAGGCGAACCGGTTGCGGTACGCCAGACGATGATAGTTGAGGTACCAGTTGGGGATGATGTAGTGCTGCCACAGCAGCACCCGATCCAGGGCCCGACCGGCGGCCAGTTGCTCGTCGCGGCTTTGCGCGGCGAGCAGGTGTTCCAGCAGGTGATCGACGATGGGGTTGTTGATGCCCGCATAGTTCTTGCTGCCCTTGACCCCGACCTGGCTGGAGTGGAAGTACTGCCATTGCTCCAGGCCCGGGCTCAGGGTCTGGTTCAGGGTCATGAGGATCATGTCGAAATCGAACTGGTCCAGGCGCTGCTTGTACTGCGCCCGGTCCACGGTGCGCAGGCGCGCGTCGATGCCGATGCTGGCCAGGTTCTCGACGTAGGGCTGGAGGATCCGTTCCAGGTTCGGGTTGACCAGCAGCAGCTCGAAGCGCAGCGGTTGCCCGTTGCTGTCGAGCAGGCGCTGGCCGTTGAGCTTCCAGCCGGCTTCGGCGAGCAGGCCCAGGGCGCGGCGCAGGGTCGCCCGCGGGATGCCGCGGCCGTCGGTCTGCGGCAGGCTGAAGGGCTGGGTGAACAGGCTGGCGGGCAACTGGTCGCGGTAGGGCGAGAGCAGCAGCCATTCATGGCCGACCGGCAGGCCCGTGGCGGAGAACTCGCTGTTCGGGTAGTAGCTGGTCGCGCGCTTGTAGGCGCCGCTGAACAGGGTGCGGTTGGTCCACTCGAAGTCGAACATCAGGCCCAGGGCTTCGCGCACCTTGCGGTCGGCGAAGATCCCCCGGCGGCTGTTCATGAACAGGCCCTGGGTCTGGGTCGGGATCTGGTGCGCCACCTGGGCCTTGATGATGTCGCCGCGATTGACCGCGGGAAAGTTGTAGCCGTTGGCCCAGTTCTTTGCCTGGTGTTCGATGTAGATGTCGAACTCGCCGGCCTTGAAGGCTTCGAAGGCGACGTCGCTGTCACGGTAGAACTCCACCGCGACCTTGTTGAAATTGTTGAAGCCGCGATTGACCGGCAGGTCCTTGCCCCAGTAGTCCTTGACCCGCTCGAACAACAGCGAGCGCCCCGGTTGCACTCGGGTGATGCGGTAGGGGCCGCTGCCCAGCGGCGGCTCGAAGGTGGTGGCCTTGAAGTCGCGGTCTTTCCAGTAATGCTGCGGCAGTACCGGCAACTCACCCAGGCGCAGGATCAGCAGCGGGTTGCCGGAGCGCTTGAACACGAAGCGGATGCGCTGCGGGCCGAGGATGTCCACCCGCTGCACTTCCTGCAGATTGGTGCGGTATTGCGGATGGCCTTCCTTGAGCAGCAGCCGATAGGAAAACGCCACATCGTAGGCGGTGATCGGCTTGCCATCGTGGAAACGCGCCTCGGGACGCAGGTTGAACACCACCCAGCTGCGGTCTTCGCTGTATTCGACGGAACGGGCGATCAGGCCGTAGCTGGAAGTTGGCTCGTCGCCGGACGGTGCGTACTGGCCGGTGCCGACCATCAGCGGCTCGTTCAGCTCGTTGACCCCGTATTGCAGGAAGTTGGGCGTGGAAACCGGGCTGCTGCCCTTGAAGGTGTAGGGGTTGAGGGTGTCGAAGGTGCCAAACGCCATGACCCGCAAGGTCCCGCCTTTGGGCGCGACGGGGTTGACCCAGTCGTAATGGGTGAACTTGGCGGGGTACTTGAGCGTGCCGAACTGCGCGTAACCATGGCTTTCAGTGATCGTTGCGCTTGCGGGAAAGCTCAAGGCCAGACTGATTAGGGACAGGAGGAGGGGACGCATCAAGGCAGAGATCCGATCCAGGCGGCTTGGGCTTTGTGCTCCGTACAGTAACAGCTTGTATCGACAGGAAAAAGGCCGCCCCGGGCTGGTCACGACATTTGCTTGTCGCCGCTGGATACAGCGCAATCTGTAGCCGCTGCCAAAGGCTGCGATCGACCGGGACGGTCGTGGGGATCTTCAGGGCACAGGAGGGCCTGCGGCCCTATCGCAGCCTGCGGCAGCGGCTACAACGTCGGTGGATATATCCCTCTCTAAAGGCTTGGCACAACCCTGTAGCCGCTGCCGAAGGCTGCGATCGACCGGAACGGTCGCGGGGATCTTCAGGGCGCAGGAGGGCCTGCGGCCCTATCGCAGCCTGCGGCAGCGGCTACAGATAGGGCTCTGGGGGATCAGTGAGGCAGGTAGACGGTCAGCATCTGGCCTGGCTTGAGGGCCTGGCCGGCGCGGGGATTCCAGCGCTTGAGGTGTTGCATCTCGACGTTGAAACGCTTGGCCACCATGTACAGCGAATCGCCTTGCTTGACCTTGTACTGGGTCGACTTCTTGTCGGCGCTGGCGACCATGGTCTTCTTGCCGGAGGCCTTGGCGCTGGTTTTGCTGCTGGTCTTGGCTTTGCTGGTGTCCTGCATGACCAGGGTCTGGCCGACCTTGAGCTGCTTGCCGCTCAGCTTGTTCCAGCGTTGCAGGTCCTTGACGTCGACCTTGTTGGCCTTGGCGATCTGCGACAGGTTATCGCCACGCTTGACCCGGTAGTTGCGCTTGGCCTGGGCCATTTCGCGACTGTCGGCACCCTCGAACACCGGCTTGAGCGAACGCTGGCTGATCAGCTCTTCGGGCTTCATGGTCGACAGGCTGGCGCTCAGCAGTTGCGCCTTGGACGTCGGCACCAGCAGGTGCTGGGGACCGTCGATGGTGGTGCGTTGCTTGAAGGCCGGGTTGAGCTGGACCAGCTCGTCCTCGTCGATGTTGGCCACCGCGGCGACCTTGGACAGGTCCATGCGCTGGTTGATCTCGACGACCTGGAAGTAGGGTTCGTTGGCGATCGGGTTCAGGTTGACGCCATAGGCTTCGGGCGCCAGCACCACCTGGGACAGGGCCAGCAGCTTGGGCACGTAGGCCTGGGTTTCCGACGGCAGCGGCAGGTTCCAGTAGTCGGTGGGCAGGCCGAGCTTCTCGTTGCGCTCGATGGCCCGGCTGACCGTGCCTTCGCCGGCGTTGTAGGCCGCCAGGGCCAGCAGCCAGTCGCCGTTGAACATGTCGTGCAGGCGGGTCAGGTAATCCATGGCCGCGGTGGTCGAGGCGGTGATGTCGCGACGGCCATCGTAGAAGCGGGTCTGGCGCAGGTTGAAGGAACGACCGGTGGACGGGATGAACTGCCAGAGGCCTACCGCGTCGGCCCGGGAATAGGCCATCGGGTTGTAGGCGCTCTCGATCACTGGCAGCAGGGCCAGCTCCAGCGGCATGTTGCGTTCTTCAAGGCGCTCGACGATGTAATGGATATAGAGGCTGCCGCGTTCGCTGGCATTCTCGAGAAACGATGGATTGCTGGCGAACCACAGGCGCTGCTGTTCGATGCGCGGGTTGACGCCGATGCCTTCCTGCAACTGGAAACCTTCGCGCATGCGCTCCCAGACGTCCTGGGGCAATTGCGGGCTGGGTTTTTCATTCAGCCAGATGGGTTTCTGCTTGATGCGGGCGTTGAAATTCTGGGTGTGCGAAGCGTCGGTTTGCGGGACGTGGCTCGTGCTTTGGCAGCCCGCCAGGGTGGCGGACACAGCCACCGCGATGGCTTGAGCCAACCGCGTCAATGCGTCTGAATTGATGGATTTACGAATAGATGACGACATTGGCTGGAAGTAAGTTCCGGGCAAAAATGTCGGGCGATTCTAGAAAGCGCACCCGGTGAGGTCAACCATTCAGAATTTTCGTACCAACAGGCAACCCGCTTAGAACTTATCTTTCCAAGCCCGCAAGGCCGCAAAAACCGCACTCTGAGCCCGGTTATCGAGGCCGTTCCGTTCGTCCGCTTTTTGTTTAACGGATGTTTCACCAGTACGCAGGAAGGGATTGGTAAGTTTTTCCAGGGCCAGGGTGGAGGGCAGGGTCATGCGGCCGTTTTCCCGCAGTTCGCTGACTTTGCGCAGGCGCTCGGCGATGTCCGGGTTGTCCGGTTCCACCGCCTGGGCAAAACGCAGGTTGCTCAGGGTGTATTCGTGGGTGCAGTACACCAGGGTGCCTTCGGGCAGCGCGGCCAGGCGGCTCAGGGAGTGGTGCATCTGCTCCGGCGTGCCCTCGAACAGGCGCCCGCAACCGGCGGCGAACAGGGTGTCGCCACAAAACAGCAGGCCGTGATGGTAGTAGGCAATATGCCCCAGGGTGTGCCCGGGTACCGCGTAGATGTCGAAGTCCCAGCCAAGGATATTGGCCCGGTCGTTGTCGTTCAGGGCCACGTCGCGCCCTGGGATGTTTTCGTTGGCCGGGCCCCAGACCTTGGCGCCGCTGGCTTTTTTCAGCTGTTCGACCCCGCCGACGTGGTCGTGGTGGTGATGGGTCACCAGGATATCGCTCAACTCCCAGCCCGGATGCCGGGCGAGCCAGGCCTGTACCGGTGCGGCGTCACCCGGGTCGACCACCGCGCAACGCTGATGGCGATGATCCTGTAACAACCAGATGTAGTTATCGGTGAACGCGGGCAGGGCACTGATCTGTATCATCGTTGGAGTCGCCAAGCGGAAAACATTGGCGCATCTTAGAACTTCTTGGCGGGTTGGAGAATGCAATGACCGATAAAGCGTTCGCTCAGGCCGATCCTGACTGGCTGGCTCTGATCAGTGCCGCCCGTGAGTGGCTGTCCGGGCCACTGGGGCAATTTCTGCTGGATGAAGAACGGCGCATGCTCGACGACGAGCTGGGGCGCTTCTTCGGCGGCTACCTGGTGCATTACGGCCCATCGGCGCAAACCCCGCCGGCGGCGCCCCAGGTGCAGCGCAATGTACGCCTGGGCGCGCCGCTGCCTGGCGTGGAGATCGTCTGCGAGGAGCAGGCCTGGCCGCTCAGCGAGCACGCCGCCGATGTGGTGGTGCTGCAGCACGGCCTGGATTTCTGCCTGTCGCCCCACGGCCTGCTGCGCGAAGCCGCCAGCGCCGTACGGCCCGGCGGTCATCTGTTGATCGTCGGTATCAATCCCTGGAGCAGCTGGGGCCTGCGCCATGTGTTCGCCCATGACGCCTTGCGCAAGGCACGCTGTATTTCCCCATCGCGGGTTGCCGACTGGTTGAACCTGCTGGGTTTCGCGCTGGAGAAACGCCGCTTCGGATGCTATCGTCCGCCGCTTGCCTCGGCGTCCTGGCAGGCTCGGTTGGCCGGCTGGGAGCGCAAGGCCGGTGACTGGCAGCTGTCCGGCGGCGGCTTCTACCTGCTGGTGGCGCGCAAGATAGTGGTCGGCCTGCGCCCGGTGCGCCAGGTACGCCGCGAGCCGATGGGCAAGCTGGTGCCGCTGCCGATGGCCAAGGTCAACCGCCGGCACAGCGAACCCCCTCTTTAATTCAGCCGGGCCGAATCTGCCCGGCTTGGGCGTGGTCGATCGACGATCGGCAAGCCACAGGTATTTTCGATTGGAAGTCTGGCATGAGCGATAGCGTAGAAATCTTCACCGACGGCGCCTGCAAGGGCAATCCTGGCCCGGGGGGCTGGGGCGCACTGCTGGTGTTCAAGGGCGTGGAGAAGGAGCTCTGGGGCGGCGAAGCCAACACCACCAACAACCGCATGGAGCTGATGGCGGCGATCCGCGGCCTGGAAGAGCTCAAGCGCGAGTGCCAGGTGATCCTGGTCACCGACTCGCAGTACGTGATGAAAGGCATCAACGAGTGGATGGCCAACTGGAAAAAGCGCGGCTGGAAAACCGCGGCCAAGGAGCCGGTGAAAAATGCCGACCTGTGGCAGCAGCTCGATGAGCAGGTCAACCGCCACCAGGTCACCTGGAAATGGGTGCGTGGCCATACTGGCCACCACGGCAACGAACGGGCCGACCAACTGGCCAACCGCGGCGTCGACGAGGTCCGCGGTTACAAACAGGCCTGATGCCCTGAACGGGTAGTCAGTCGCAATGCAGCGGCCGTTCGAGCCGCTGCTTCACTTCCCCCATCGCGCGGGGCGAATCCACCAGCACCGCATCCATCTTCAGGCAGGCGGCCGCCTGGTAATCCTCGGCCGTATTGACCCCGATCGCCAGCATCCGCACCTTGCCCCGGGACTGGAAGCAATCCACCGCGGCGGGCGTCCACAGCCGGGCATCCACCTTCGAACGGGCCTCGCCCAGGGTGAAAGTCTCGACCAGTTGCACCGGGCGCCGGTACTCGAAAGCCACCCAACTGGCTGGCGCTGGCGGCGCCGTGCAGCTGTGGGCCAGGGCGACGCTGGCCAGGCGATCCCGGGTGTTGTCCCGGGACTCGAACAGCCGCGCCTGCGGGTATTGCGCGAACGCCTGCTGGTAGCTGGCATCGGTGGAGTAGATCAGCACCCGGTTCCAGGCGTGCAGCTGCTCCAGCAACTGGGCGACCGCCTTGGCCTGGGGAGCGGCGGGCAGGGCCTTCATGTCGAGAATGACCGGCACGGCGTCGGGGATCGCCGCCAGTGCCTGCTGCAGCGAGGGAATGGTCACCGCCTGGGAGCGATAGGGAAATGTCACCTGGCCATCGGCCGTGGTCTGCTTGAAGTTCCAGCCGGCATTCAGCGTTTGCAACTGCGCCAGGGTTTTCTCGCTGACCGCGCCGGATGCCGGGGTATTGGCGCTCAGGTCCGCCGGTCGGTACAGCACCGGCACGCCGTCGCGGCTCAGTTGCACCGTCAGCCAGAGCATGTCTGCACGGTTGCGCAGGGCGTTGTCGATGGCCAGCAGGGTGTTCTCGGGAAAGTCCGCGGCACCGCCGCGATGGGCGACGATCAAGGGGGCTTGCCCGGCGTCGGGGCCAGTTGCTGGCAGGGAAGAGCAGCCACTGATGAAGGCCGCGGCCAACAGCAGTGGGATCATCTGTCGAGTCTTGAGCATGGGAGGGCGGTTTCCTGAGAATGAGTGCAAGGCCGGGTGCCAGCACCCGCCCGCCTGAGTGGGCCCTACGGTAGCGCAATGGCCTCGCTCATTTAAACAAACGCGTGATGCACAGGGTGAATTAGTGGCGCGGTTCCGGGGCGATCAAAGGGTTAGGATGGCGCTGGCCAGTTGCAGGTCTGAGTACCCTGGGTTGCCGAGCGTTTGGCGAATGTGCCGCATGGCGGCTTCCAGCTGGGCGCCGCGGATCTCGCCGGCGCTGGCGACAAAGGCCGCGGCATCGGTCTTGGCGGCGAGCACGAGCTTGTCGTCCTTGAACGAGCTGGTGGCTTTCGAACTGCCTTCGGTGGTGCTCAAGGCCAGGCTCATGGTGATGTCGGTGCTGATCACCAGGCTGGTGGCCTGGCCGATATCGGCGAACAGGCAAGCGCAGAGCAGTAATGGCAGTCGGGTTTTGCAGGTGGTCATGGCAGGCTGGAGTCCGCTGAAAATATCGTCGGGCACCCTAACAAGCCGCCGTGCGGCGAACTGCATGAGCTTTGCGAATGATTGTTAAAAACTGCGCACGCGCAGGGCTGGCGAATCCGCCATGCGTGCCATGCCGCGAGAGCGTGCTAAAATCTCGCGCCTTGAAAGACTTCCACCGTTGAGAACTGACCCCTGATGGCCAACAGATCTGTTGTACTCGATACCGAAACCACCGGCATGCCGGTGACCGACGGCCACCGGATCATTGAAATCGGTTGCGTCGAGTTGATCGGACGGCGCCTGACCGGTCGGCATTTCCACGTCTACCTGCAACCGGATCGCGAGAGCGACGAGGGCGCGATCGGCGTCCACGGCATCACCAACGAGTTCCTGGTGGGCAAGCCGCGCTTCGCCGAAGTCGCCGACGAGTTCTTCGAGTTCATCCAGGGCGCGCAGCTGATCATCCACAACGCGGCGTTCGACGTTGGCTTCATCAACAACGAATTCGCCCTGATGGGCCAGCACGACCGCGCCGACATCACCCAGCACTGCAGCATCCTCGACACCCTGTTGATGGCCCGGGAACGTCACCCCGGCCAGCGCAACAGCCTCGATGCCTTGTGCAAACGCTATGACGTCGACAACTCCGGCCGTGAACTGCACGGCGCCTTGCTCGACTCGGAGATTCTCGCCGACGTCTACCTGACCATGACCGGCGGCCAGACCAGCCTGTCCCTGGCCGGCAACGCCTCGGACGGCAATGGCAGCGAAGGATCGGGCAACCGCGCCAGCGAAATCCGTCGTCTGTCGGCGGATCGCCAGCGCGGGCGGATCATTCGCGCCAGCGAAGCCGAACTGGCCGAGCACCAGGTGCGTCTCGAGATCATCGCCAAATCCGCCGGGGCCCCGGCGCTCTGGACCCAGCTGGCCGAAGCCAAGGCCCAGCAGCAGTAGTTGTTCGTGGGCGACCTTTTGTTACAGGAGGTCGTTGACGGGGTTCCGCGCCGGCCCCCGAGCTTCTACCCTGAGGTGATTGGCGGACCCTTGTCCGCCGCCTCAGGATGCCTGGTGCCATGTACAAAGACCTGAAATTCCCCATCCTTATCGTGCATCGCGACATCAAGGCCGACACCGTCGCCGGCGACCGGGTGCGGGGGATCGCCAGGGAGCTGGAGCAGGAAGGCTTCAGTATCTTTTCCGCGGTGGACTATGCCGAAGGGCGCCTGGTGGCTTCGACCCATCATGGCCTGGCCTGCATGCTGATTGCCGCCGAAGGCGCCGGGGAAAACACCCACCTGTTGCAGAACATGGTGGAACTGATCCGCTTGGCCCGGGTGCGCGCGCCGAACCTGCCGATCTTCGCCCTGGGCGAGCAGGTGACCCTGGAAAATGCCCCGGCCGACGCCATGAGCGAGCTCAATCAGCTGCGCGGCATCCTTTACCTGTTCGAAGACACCGTGCCGTTTCTGGCGCGCCAGGTGGCGCGGGCGGCGCGCAACTACCTCGATGGCCTGTTGCCGCCGTTCTTCAAGGCGCTGGTGCAGCACACCGCCGATTCCAACTATTCCTGGCACACCCCGGGGCACGGCGGTGGCGTGGCCTATCGCAAAAGCCCGGTGGGCCAGGCGTTTCACCAGTTCTTCGGCGAGAACACCCTGCGTTCGGACTTGTCGGTATCGGTTCCTGAGTTGGGCTCGTTGCTCGATCACACCGGGCCCCTGGCGGAAGCCGAGGCGCGGGCGGCGCGCAATTTCGGCGCTGACCATACCTTCTTCGTGATCAACGGCACCTCGACCGCCAACAAGATCGTCTGGCACTCCATGGTCGGTCGCGATGACCTGGTGCTGGTGGATCGCAACTGCCACAAGTCGGTGCTGCACGCGATCATCATGACCGGCGCCATCCCGTTGTTCCTCTGTCCGGAGCGCAACGAGCTGGGGATCATCGGCCCGATCCCGCTGAGCGAATTCAGCCGCGAGTCGATCCAGGCGAAGATTGACGCCAACCCGCTGACCCAGGGCCGGCCGGCCAAGGTCAAGCTGGCGGTGGTCACCAACTCGACCTATGACGGCCTCTGCTACAACGCCGAGCTGATCAAGCAGAGCCTGGGCAACAGCGTCGAGGTGCTGCATTTCGACGAAGCCTGGTACGCCTATGCGGCCTTCCATGAGTTCTTCGAGGGGCGTTACGGCATGGGCACCTCGCGCAGCGCCGACAGCCCGTTGGTGTTCACCACCCATTCCACCCACAAGCTGCTGGCGGCCTTCAGCCAGGCCTCGATGATCCATGTGCAGGACGGCGGCGCCCGGCAGCTGGACCGCGACCGCTTCAACGAAGCCTTCATGATGCACATCTCCACCTCGCCGCAGTACAGCATCATCGCCTCGCTGGACGTGGCCTCGGCGATGATGGAAGGGCCGGCGGGGCGCTCGCTGCTGCAGGAAATGTTCGACGAGGCCCTGAGCTTTCGCCGGGCCCTGGCCAACCTGCGCCAGCACATCGCCGCGGACGACTGGTGGTTTTCCATCTGGCAGCCAGAACGGGTGGAAGGCATCGATCAGGTCAGCACCGCGGACTGGCTGCTGGAGCCGGAAGGCGAGTGGCACGGGTTCGCCGGGGTGACCGACGACTATGTGCTGCTGGACCCGATCAAGGTCACCCTGGTGATGCCCGGGCTCACCGCCGGCGGCGCTTTGAGCGAGCGCGGGATACCGGCGGCGGTGGTCAGCAAGTTTCTCTGGGAGCGCGGCCTGGTGGTGGAAAAGACCGGCCTGTATTCCTTCCTGGTGCTGTTTTCCATGGGCATCACCAAAGGCAAGTGGAGCACGCTGCTGACCGAGTTGCTGGAGTTCAAGCGCAACTACGACGCCAATGTCAGCCTCGCCGCCTGCCTGCCGAGCATCGCCCAGCAGGACATGGCGCGCTACCAGGGCATGGGCTTGCGCGACCTCTGCGATCAGTTGCATGCCTGCTACCGCAGCAATGCCACGGCCAAGCACCTCAAGCGCATGTACACCGTGCTGCCGGAGGTGGCGATGAAGCCCGCCGACGCCTACGATCAGCTGGTGCGGGGCGAGGTCGAGGCGGTGTCCATCGATGCCCTCATCGGGCGGGTGGCGGCGGTGATGCTGGTGCCATACCCGCCGGGTATTCCCCTGATCATGCCGGGCGAGCGTTTCACCGAATCGACCCGCTCGATCATCGATTACCTGGCTTTCGCCCGTACGTTCGATAGCAGCTTTCCTGGCTTTGTCGCGGATGTGCATGGATTGCAGCATGAAGACGAAGGCAATGGGCGGCAGTACACCGTCGATTGCATCAAGGTTTGAGGACGTTTCCCGCTATGCAGCCAATGATCAACCCCAAGTACCCCGGCCTGTCGGTGCGCGTCGCCGACGAAGGGTTCGCCGCGTACGTCTGGGGCAGCGATTTCAGCTTCGAAGTCAGCGCCTATGCCCAGGCACAGAGCGAACAGGCGGTGGCCAAGTGGCCGTTGCGCCACATCACCCCGTACCGCAAGTGCTACGGCATCGACCCCGAAGAGTTCAGCAGCTATCGCGATGCCGCCGACAGCGCGGTGTTCATGGCCTACCTGGACGACGAGCCGGTCGGCCATCTGGTGGTCAGCACCAACTGGAACGGTTACGCCCATATCGACGAGCTGGCGGTGCACGCGCCGGCGCGGCGCCACGGGGTGGCCAAGGCCTTGCTGGATGTGGCGCAGTTCTGGAGCCGCAAGAAAAAACTGCCGGGCATCATGCTCGAGACCCAGAACAACAACCTGGGGGCCTGCCGCTTGTACGAGCGCTGCGGTTATGTGGTCGGTGGTATTGATCATCTGCGTTACCGCGGGATCGACCCGACCACGGCCGAGGTGGCGATTTTCTGGTATCGGCTGTTCAACGACGAGCTGGCGCGGGAAGCCGGGGTCTAGCCGGCCAGCATGCCTTCGGCTTTTTCCGTAAGGGTTTCCAGCAGCGCTTCCAGGGTCGGCGAGGACGGGTTGCCGCTGCGGGTCAGGGCATAGAGGGTGACCGGGATCGGTGGCGACAGCGGGCAGACGTCCAGGCCGCCCTCGCGCGCCCCGAGGGCGGTGAAGGGGTCGACAATCGCCAAACCTTCGCCGGCCTCGACCATGCTGCGCATCATCTGATGGGTCTGCACCCGGGTGTGGATGCTTGGGCTGGGGCGCAGGTTCTGCAGCTTGCTGTCCAGGGTCACGCTCAGCGGATCCTGGCCTTCCAGGCCGACCATGGCCTGGCCCGCCAGGTCCTGCAGGGAAATGTACTTCTGCTTCGGTTGCAGCCAGCCGTGGGGGGCCAGTAGTTGCAGCTTGCCCTGGGCCAGGGCGACGCACTGGATATCGGGGTGATCGGGATTGTGCAGGCTCAGGCCCAGGTCGCCTTCGCGCAGCAACAGGCTCTTGACCATGTCGCGGGTGCCCTGGCTGGCGAGATTGCACGGGGTGTCGGGAAAACGCCGGCGCAGGGCGGCGATGCTCTGCGGCAACAGTTGCTGGGCCAGGGGCGGGGTGCCGATGATGCGCAAGGGCGGCGCCTGGTATTGCTTCAGGCTGTCGGCCAGGCGTTGCACGGGCTCGAAGGCGTCATACAGGGTGGCGATCGCCGGCTGCAGCTCGCGAGCCTCCCGGGTGGCTTGCAGGCGTCCACGAACACTGGCGAAGAGCATGAAGCCCGATTGGCTTTCGGCGTCGCGCAGGATCGCTTCCACCTCGGCCACCGGCAGTTGCAGCAGCTCGGCGGCCGTGCCCAGGTGACCGGTTTGCAGGAGCGCCTGAATCACTTCGATATGACGTAAACGCATGCTTGAAGTCCATGTCCAGCCGGTGAGGGATTCACACTGAATCCTAACTCATGTCTGCGCATATGACTTCTGCTCATAACGGCACGTTATGAAGGAAGAATGGTCTCGGGTTCGCGAATAAGGGTGATGCCCGATTGCACGAGGAGGAACTGGTTGTCGTCCATTTTGTTGACGCGGTCGCCAATGGCCAGGCGATAGGTGGTGACGGGCTCCGAGCCGGCGATGCCCTCTGGCGAGGGGGTGGATTCCTGGAACTCATGCACCGAATAGACACGACCTTCCGCGTCCCTTGCATGAAATTGTCCGACGAGTACTGCTGCCATCTTTAGAGCCTCTGGAGATAAAACACTCAATTCGCGGTCCTGTAGACCCTGCCTGGGCAAAGTAAGTTTAGCGGCGGAAAAAAAATAGTCCGCGGCCCTAATTGCGACTGGCGTACAGCGGGGTGACGCCTGGAAACGCTCAGGGAATTTCCTGCGGCGGGTGGCTGTGGGCGGGGTGGATCATCTATAACTACCAGCCTCCTCAACCAGAAGTCGGGAATTCACTATGAGCAACGTCTACACGATTGCAGTGCTGGTCGGCAGCCTGAGAAAGGCCTCGATCAACCGGAAAGTGGCGCTGGCCCTGGCGGAACTGGCGCCGGCCAACCTGCGGTTGAAGATTGTCGAGATCGGCGACCTGCCGCTCTACAACGAAGACATCGATGTAGACCCGCCGGCCGCCTACAAGGCGTTCCGCGAGCAGGTGAGCGCCGCCGATGCCGTGCTGTTCGTCACTCCGGAATACAACCGCTCGGTTCCCGCACCGATGAAAAACGCGATCGACGTGGGGTCGCGACCCTACGGCAAGAGCGCCTGGAGCGGCAAGCCGGGGGCGGTGATCAGCGCATCCCCGGGCGCCATCGGCGGTTTTGGCGCCAACCATCACCTGCGCCAGTCCCTGGTGTTCCTCAATGTGCCGTGCATGCAGCAGCCGGAAGCCTACCTGAGCGGCGCCGGTTCGGCCTTCGACGAGGCGGGCAAGCTGTCCGAGTCGGTCAAGCCGTTCCTGGAGAAATTCATCAACGCCTACGCCCAGTGGGTCGAGCAGCACAAAAAGCTCTGATCCTGATACCGCGGGAGTCGGCCAGCCGGCTCCCGCGGCTGATGGGATATTCCTCTCGCTGTGAGAAAAGCGCTTTACCGCATATCTGAATATTCATATATTCGCCGCTCCAAATGCCTGGAGTGGCCCTGGTGTCCGACTCTCTCAACCCCGCCGAGCTGTTCAAGGCGCTTGCCGACGAAACCCGCAGCCGCATCGCCTTGCTCGTGACCCGCGAAGGCGAGTTGTGTGTCTGTGAGCTGACCGCCGCCCTGGGCCAGAGCCAACCGAAGATCTCCCGGCACCTGGCGCTGTTGCGCAGCTGTGGCCTGCTGGCCGATCGCCGCCAGGGGCAATGGATCTACTACCGGCTGCACCCGCAATTGTCACCCTGGGTGACCACACTGTTGCAGGACACGCTGGAGGCCAACAGCCCCTGGCTGCAGGCTGACCTGCAACGCCTGCAGACCATGGCCGATCGCCCCGTGCGCTGCTGCTGAATTTCCATCCACCTCATTTTTCCTGCTCAAGGCTGTCCGGCATGCTGACTGCTTCATTGATTTTCCTGCTGACCATTACCCTGGTGATCTGGCAGCCCAAGGGCCTCGGCGTGGGCTGGAGCGCGGTGTTCGGCGCGGTGCTGGCGTTGCTGTTCGGGGTGGTGCAGCTGACGGACATTCCGGTGGTCTGGCAGATCATTTGGAACGCCACCGGCACCTTCGTGGCCTTGATCATCATCAGCCTGCTGCTCGACGAGGCCGGGTTTTTCGCCTGGGCCGCCTTGCATGTGGCGCGCTGGGGGCAGGGCAGCGGGCGCAAGCTGTTTGCCTTCATGGTGTTGCTGGGGGCGCTGGTGTCGGCGCTGTTCGCCAACGACGGCGCGGCGCTGATTCTCACGCCGATCGTGATCTCCATGCTGCTGGCGTTGCGCTTCTCCCGGGCCGCGACCCTGGCGTTTGTCATGGGCGCCGGGTTTATCGCCGATACCGCGAGCCTGCCGCTGGTGGTGTCGAACCTGGTGAACATCGTTTCCGCGGACTTCTTCAATATCGGCTTCAACCAGTACGCCGCGGTGATGCTGCCGGTGAACCTGGTCAGCGTGGCCGCGACCCTGGCGGTGCTGCTGTGGTTCTTCCGCCGCGACATTCCCCAGGCCTACGACCCCGAGGAGCTGGAGCCGCCCGCCAGCGCGATCCACGACAAGGCCACCTTCGTCGTCGGCTGGTGGGTGCTGGTCATCCTGCTGCTGGGCTGTTTTGCCCTGGAGCCGCTGGGCATTCCCATCAGCGCGATTTCGGCGGTGTGCGCGGCCTTGCTGCTGGGTATCGCGGCCAAGGGCCACAAGATCTCCACCCGCAAGGTGCTCAAGGAAGCGCCGTGGCAGATCGTGATTTTCTCCCTCGGCATGTACCTGGTGGTGTACGGCCTGCGCAATGCCGGGCTGACCACCCACCTGGCCGGCTGGCTCGACCGTTTCGCCGACTACGGCATCTGGGGCGCGGCCATGGGCACCGGGCTGCTGACCGCTGTCTTGTCATCGATCATGAACAACCTGCCGACGGTGCTGATCGGCGCGTTGTCCATCGACGCCAGCCAGGCCAGCGGCGTGATCAAGGACGCGATGATCTACGCTAACGTGATCGGCAGCGACCTGGGGCCGAAGATCACCCCGATCGGCAGCCTGGCCACCTTGCTCTGGCTGCATGTGCTGGATCGCAAGGACATCCATATCGGCTGGGGTCGCTACTTCAAGGTCGGCATCGTGCTGACCCTGCCGGTGCTGCTGGTGACCCTGGCGGCGCTGGCCCTGCGCTTGTCGGTGATGTGAAGGCGCTAGCGCTCTGAGGGCGGTTCAACCCGTCCCCGGCACATTCGGCCAGAGGTCCGCCACCAGGAACAGGCGTTCGGCTTCCTCCCAGTCACCAGCGCGGTTTTCCGTCAGGCGCACCAGCAACTGCGCCGGGGCGTGCGGGTCCAGTTCCTCCAGCCAGGCTTGCAGCTGTGGGTCGCGCCAGGTTTGCTCCGCCGGGTAGGACGCCGGCGCCAGCCAGGCCTGGCGCGGCAAGGGCTGCCAGCGCCCGGGCGGGCTTTGCGCGATAAAGGCCGGCCAGTCGCGCTGGTGCAGCCAACGCCCGCGCAGGTGCTGCGGGTGGGCGCCGCGGGGCGGTTGGGTGGTGCCGGGCCAGGGGTAGAGCAGGTAGCCGCCGAGCCACAGGTGGGCGCTGAATTCCTGGATATCCATGGCCGCCAGCACCTCCAGGCTGTCGGCCCGGGCGGAGATCGGCAACTGGTGTTCGTTCAGGTGCGCCAGCTTGCGGTCCAGGCGATCGTGGCAGCCAGGGCCCAGCCATAACGCGGTGTCCGCGCCGTTGCCATGTTGCGGGCCGAGGTAGAGCTTGATCGCCAGTTCCAGATGGTGGATGCCGTCGCGATCGCGCAGCAGCATGTCCAGTTCGCCCAGGGTGTGGCCGGCGCGGCGGATCGGCAGGTTGGCCGCCAGCAGCTCGACCCCGGGCGCGTGCTGTACGGCAAATTGCCACAGGCGTTCGTAGTACAGCCCCAGGCGTTTGGTCGGGCCGAGGGCCAGCCAGCGGCGCAGGGCGCGGCCGTCCTGGTCCAGCTGGCGCAACCAGTGCGCCAGCAGCTGCGGCGCCTGCACCCAGTCGCTGCCGGCCAGCGGATGGCGCTGCGGCCAGGGCGTCTCGTCGAGCATCGGCGGCGCGAGGATGACCCAGGCCAGGTCGCGCACTTCGGGGTGGCGCAACTGGCGGGGGAGGTCGAGCAAGCCGGGAAACAGGATCATTCTGCGAGCATAGCGCCTAACGTCAAGGCTGAAAGGATTTTGTCTATGGCCGGCTTTCGCCCATAATCTCTGCTTTGCCCGTCCCAGAACCCCTGCAGGAGCCCCATGGAGCAATTTCGCAATATCGGCATTATCGGTCGCCTGGGCAGTTCGCAGGTGCTGGACACAGTTCGCCGACTGAAAAGGTTTCTGCTCGCCCGCCACCTGCATGTGATTCTCGAAGACACCATTGCCGAAGTGCTGCCCGGCCACGGCCTGCAGACCTCCTCGCGCAAGCTGCTCGGCGAGGTCTGCGACATGGTGATTGTGGTCGGCGGCGACGGCAGCCTGCTGGGCGCGGCCCGCGCCCTGGCGCGCCACAACATTCCGGTGCTGGGGATCAACCGGGGCAGCCTGGGGTTCCTTACCGACATTCGTCCGGACGAGCTGGAAGTCAAGGTCGCCGAAGTCCTCGACGGCCACTACCTGGTGGAAAACCGTTTCCTGCTGCAGGCCGAAGTACGGCGCCACGCCGAAGCCATCGGCCAGGGCGATGCGCTCAACGATGTGGTGCTGCACCCGGGCAAGTCGACGCGGATGATCGAGTTCGAGATCTACATCGACGGCCAGTTCGTCTGCAGCCAGAAGGCCGACGGCCTGATCGTCGCCACGCCGACCGGCTCCACTGCCTACGCCTTGTCCGCCGGCGGGCCGATCATGCATCCCAAGCTCGACGCTATTGTGATTGTGCCGATGTACCCCCATACCTTGTCGGGAAGGCCGATCGTGGTCGATGGCAACAGCGAGCTGAAAATCGTCGTGTCCAAGGATATGCAGATCTACCCGCAGGTTTCCTGCGACGGGCAGAACCATTTCACCTGTGCCCCCGGTGACACCATCACCGTCAGCAAGAAGGCGCAGAAACTGCGCCTGATCCACCCGCTGGACCACAATTATTACGAGGTCTGCCGGACCAAGCTCGGCTGGGGCAGTCGACTGGGTGGTGGAGGCGACTGATGCTCGATCCCGCGCGAAGCTACGACCTGATCGGTGACGTGCACGGTTGCGCCCTGACCCTTGAGCACTTGCTGGACAAGCTCGGTTATCGCAAGCAGGGCGGCGTCTGGCGGCATCCGTCGCGCATGGCGGTGTTCCTTGGCGATATCATCGACCGCGGCCCACGAATCCGCGAAGCCTTGCACATCGTCCACGACATGGTCGAGGCCGGCCAGGCGCTGTGCGTCATGGGTAACCATGAGTTCAACGCCCTGGGCTGGGTCACCCCGGCAGCGCCCGGCGGCGGCAAGCACTTCGTGCGCGAACACACGCCGCGCCATGCCCGCCTGATCAACGAGACCCTGGCGCAATTCGAGCAGTACCCCAAGGACTGGCACGATTTCCTCGCCTGGTTCTACGAGATGCCGCTGTTCATCGACGCCGGGCGTTTTCGCGTGGTGCATGCCTGCTGGGACGCCGGCCTGATCGAGCCGCTGCGGGCGCAATACCCCGACGGTTGCATCGACGAGCACTTCCTCCAGGCCTCGGCGATACCCGGCAGCTTCGCCAATAACGTGTTCGACCGCCTGCTGCGCGGCACCGACATGCGCCTGCCCCATGGCCTGACCATGACCAGCGGCGATGGCCTGACCCGTTCGTTCTTCCGCACCAAGTTCTGGGAAGACGACCCACAGACCTACGGCGACATCGTGTTCCAGCCCGATGCGCTGCCCGAACCGGTGGCCCGCACGCCGCTGTCCTCGGCGGAGAAAAACAACCTGCTGCGCTACGGCGTCGATGAGCCGTTGCTGTTCGTCGGCCATTACTGGCGCAGCGGCAAACCGGCGCCGATTCGCTCGAACCTGGCCTGCCTGGATTACAGCGCGGTGCTCTACGGCAGGCTGGTGGCTTATCGCCTGGACCAGGAAACCCGCCTGGACCCGGATAAATTCGTCTGGGTCTATGTCGAGCGGCCGGAGGTGCAGCAATGAGTGCGGTT
>Ga0207976_100380_pt1 | contig 18791 bp, 12 predicted proteins | sample LakWasMe94_HOW11_2_FD_183916 | JGI IMG/M metagenome (GOLD analysis project Ga0207976, IMG submission 183916) | Freshwater sediment methanotrophic microbial communities from Lake Washington under simulated oxygen tension - Sediment Metagenome... | ecosystem: Environmental > Aquatic > Freshwater >... | reverse complement strand
GAGACTTTGTCTGTGACTGCCAATAAAACCGTTTTTGTCCTCAATGGCCCCAATCTGAACCTGCTGGGCACGCGCGAGCCTGCCGTTTACGGCGCGGCCACCCTGGCCGATGTGGAAAAGCTCTGCACCGACGCCTGCAACCGCCACGGTTTTGCGCTGCGTTTTCACCAAAGCAACCACGAAGGCGCGCTGGTGGACTGGATTCACGAGGCGGGCCGCCTGCACGCAGCGGGAGAGCTGGCGGGCGTGGTCATCAATGCCGGGGCCTACACCCACACCAGCATTGCACTGCACGATGCCATCAAGGGCACGGGCATCACCCTGATCGAGCTGCACATCAGCAATGTGCATGCACGCGAGGCCTACCGCCACCATTCGTACATGGCTGCCGCTGCCAAGGCAGTGATGTGCGGCTTTGGGGTGCTGGGCTATGGCCTGGCGATTGACGGGCTGGCGCAGTTGCTGGCCCAGCAGCCAGCGGCCTGATGGCTGGGCGCGGGGGATTCCACGGCCATGGTCCCGCTGCCCCTGCAAGTTTCTGAGGACGAGGTTGAAATCACCGCCATGCGCGCGCAGGGCGCGGGCGGGCAAAACGTCAACAAGGTGTCCAGTGCCGTCCACCTGCGGTTTGACGTGGTGGCGTCGTCGCTGCCCGAGGGTGTGAAGGAGCGCTTGCTGGCCCTGCGCGACACCCGCATCACGCAAGACGGTGTGGTGGTCATCAAGGCCCAGCAGTACCGCAGCCAGGAGCAAAACCGTGCCGATGCCCTGGAGCGGCTCAATGCGCTGGTCAACAGCGTGGCCGTGCCGCCCCGCGTGCGCCGGGCCACCAAGCCCACCTATGGGTCGAAACAGCGGCGCTTGCAAAGCAAAACGCAGCGGGGCGAGACCAAGGCACTGCGAGGCAGGGTGCGCGACGGCTCCTGACCTGCGGGCCAGAGCAGGCCTGCGTAGGGGCTGGCGGGCGTTGCGCGCTGTGCGCCAAGGCGCTGTCAATGTTTGATTGGCATCATCCGTAGAACAATCTGTCTGCCTTGCAGGGCTTGGTATCACGGGCTATCAGTCCTACATTCATGGTGTTCCTTGTTGGAGTTGTCATGTCTGCCTCTGCCCAAGCCCCCGTTCCTGTTTCTGCCGCAGTCCCCGCGCTGTTTGTGTCGCATGGTGCGCCCTTGTTTGCGCTGGATGCGGGCACCACCGGCCCTGCGCTCACGCAATGGGGCCAGAGCCTGAAGTCGCAGTACCCCGGCCTGCGTGGCGTGGTGGTCATGTCGCCGCATTGGATGGCGCGCTCGGTGCAGGTGATGACCGGGCCGCAGCCTGCCACCTGGCACGACTTTGGCGGATTCCCTCCCGCGCTGTACCAGCTGCAGTACCCCGCTCCAGGCTCACCCGCTTTGGCGCAAGAAGTTCTGGGTCTGTTGCAGGCCGCTGGTGTGGCGGCCCAGGGCGATGCCGCGCGTCCCTTTGACCACGGCGCCTGGGTGCCGCTGATGCACTTGTTCCCGCAGGCCGACGTGCCTGTGGTGCAGGTGGCGCTGCCCGTGGGCGCGGGCCCGGCCGATGTGTATGCACTGGGAGCCGCCTTGCGCAGCCTGCGCAGCCAGGGCGTGCTGGTGGTGGGGTCGGGCAGCATGACGCACAACCTGGCCGAGTTTTTTGGCGGCGAGCGCGCGCCCGCGCCCTATGTGCTGGAGTTCAGCCGCTGGATCGAGGACGCTCTGGCCCGTGGGGACATGGCAGCACTGCTCAACTACCGCAGCCAGGCGCCTCACGCCCACCGCGCACATCCGACCGAAGACCACTTTTTGCCGATCTTCTTTGCACTGGGTGCAGCAGGCGACGACCTGCACGCAAACTACTTGAGCCGCGAGGTGATGTACAGCATGCTGTCGATGGACGCTTTTGCCCTGGAGCCGGCGCACTGACACGGAACTCCTTGCATTCCACCCGTTTTTGGCCCTAAACCATTCGAGGCGCACATATATGCTTACCTTGCCGCTCACATTTTTGCAGCGTCCCGCTGCCGCCACCGCACCTCGGCCCTGGCTGCTGGTGCTGATGCATGGCGTGGGCAGCAACGAGCAGGACCTGTTCAGTCTGGCCCCGCAGATCCCAGACCGGTTTCATGTGCTGAGCCTGCGGGCGCCGTTTCGCATGGGGCCGGGCTCACACGCGTGGTTTGATTTCTCCATCGAGCCCAGCGGCGAGCGCACCATCAACGAAGAGCAGGAGGCGCAAAGCCGCGCCCTGGTGGCCCAGGCGGTCGAGTCTGCCGCCGAGCAGCTGGGCATTCCGCCCGAGCGGGTGGTGGTGGGCGGCTTCAGCCAGGGCGGCATCATGGCGCTGTCGCTGTTGCTCACCCGGCCCGCGTTGATGCATGCAGGCCTGGTGTGGCACAGCCGCCTGCTGCCGCAGGTGGTGCCGCTCACCGCACCTGCCGATGCGCTGCGTGGCAAGCAACTGTGGCTGAGCCACGGTACCCACGACAACGTGATCCCGCTGGCCAACGCCCAGGCCATCGCCCACCACATGGCGCCACTGCCGGTGACGGTGACGTACCGCGAGTTCCCCAGCGCACACGAGATTCGCCCCTCCGAGCTGGCCGCCACGGTGGCCTGGCTGGAGTCGCTGTCCACCACGCCCACGGCGTTCTAGGCAGATTTTGTGGGCGGGCCAGCCCGATGCTGGCTACATCGCGTTACCAGGTCCTGGGCGTGTGGCGATCCAATCGGGCAAGTCGCCTTTGGGGGGACTGGCAGGGAACGCCTAACGCTGTAGAGGCTCGGACAAGGGTTGTTCCTGTGTTGAAGGAGAGCCCATGCCCGATCAAGACACCGCAGAATTCCGCCCCGCGCCAGAGCGCACCTCCCCCGCACTCTGGGTCTTGCTGGCCGCGCTGGTGTGCGCCGTCACGGCTGGCGCGGCATGGTGGTTCTGGTTGCGGCCGGTAGAGCTCGCATTGGCGCCACCCCCTGTGGTGGCCGCTCCACCAGCACCGGCAGCGCCGCCGCCCGTTCCCGAGGCGTCGGGGCCGCAGAACCCGGTGGATGTGCTGGCGCCGCCCGACGCTGCCTTGCCTGCGCTGGCCGAGTCTGACCCTCGGGTTGCAGAGTTCTTGGCCGAGCTGCTGGGCCGCGACAAGCTGGCGGTGTTTCTGCAGACCGATGGTTTTGTTCGCCGCGTGGTGGCTACCGTAGACAACCTGGGGCGTGCCCACGCGCCATCAAGCATGTGGCCGGTGCAACCTACGCCGCAGCGGTTTGTGGTGGATGGCACTGGCGACGCGCCCACCACCGTTGCGGCGGGCAATGCCGCACGCTACAGCACCTTCTTGGCGTTTGCTGAAGCGGTACCGATGGAGGCCGCCGTGGCGCTGTACGCGCGGCTGTACCCGCTGTTTCAGCAAGCGTATGAAGAGCTGGGCTACCCCCGGCGCTACTTCAACGACCGCCTGGTGGCGGTGCTGGACCAACTGCTGCTGGCGCCCGAGCCTGCGGGCCCGTTGCAGGTCAAGCTCACGCCCGTGAACACCGAAGTGCCCAACCTGCGGCCCTGGGTGCGCTACGAGTTTGTGGACCCCGCGCTGGAGGCGCTGCCCAGCGGTCAGAAGATCCTGCTGCGCATGGGCCCCGCCAACGAGGCGCGTGCCAAGGCGCTGATCCGCGAGCTGCGCAAGCGCGTGGCGACGAGCGACGTGGCGCGCAAGTAAGGCCCTCTAGCCTGTCATGGGGTGGGAAGTGGCAGAGCCGTCTTGTAGCGCACCTGCTTGAGTGCGAAGCTCGACCGGATCTTCTCCACGCCCGGAATGGGCGACAGCTGCTCCAGAATGAAACGCTCCAACGCCCCAATGTCGGCAAGCGCTACGCGGATCAGGTAGTCGCTGTCGCCGCTCATCAGGTAGCACTCCATCACCTCATCGTGCTCGGCGATGCGGCGTTCAAAGTCGGCCAGGGCTTCCTTGCTTTGCGCCTTGAGGCTGATGCTGATGAACACATTCAGGCCCAGCCCCAGCGCCGCCGCATTGGCCAGCGCCACATAGCGACTGATGACGCCTGCTGCCTCCAGTGCCTTCACCCGCGCCAGGCAGGGCGAGGGCGACAGGTGCACGCGCCGCGCCAGTTCCACGTTGGACAAAGATCCATCGGCCTGCAGCTCGGCCAGAATGCGCAAATCGAGGGTATCCAGTTTCATATGCCGCAGTTTATGACTTTGGCGGCATAAAGTGCTATAGACGCGCGTTGCGAAAGGCAAAACGGCAACTCATTTGGAGCCAGCCTCGCTACAGTGGCCTCCATGAACGCCCTCACCCCCCACGCCCTGCTGCAACAAGCCACCGGCGCCCCCCTGGACGCCGATCCCGAAGAAACCGCCGAGTGGCGCGATGCCTTCCTGGCACTCGTCGCCACCGAAGGCCCCGAGCGAGCGCGGCACATGCTGCAGGAGCTGGTGCGGGTGGCGCGTGCGCAGCGCATTGGCTGGCAGCCCGACCTGAACACGCCGTACGTGAACACCGTGGCGGTGCAGGACCAGCCTGTGTTCCCGGGTGACCTGGCCATCGAGGAGCGCGTGGCTTCCATCGTGCGCTGGAACGCGCTGGCGATGGTGGTGCGCGCGAACCAGGCGTATGGCGAGCTGGGTGGGCACATTGCCAGCTACGCCAGTGCTGCGGATCTTTTCGAAAGCGGGTTTAACCATTTCTTTCGTGCCCGTGAAGGCCTGGGCGAAGGGCAGCACCGGGGCGATCTGGTGTTTTTCCAGCCGCACAGCGCGCCCGGCGTGTATGCCCGCGCCTTCCTGGAAGGGCGCCTGTCCGAGCAGGACCTGATGCACTACCGCCAGGAACTGACGGCGCCGGGTGCAGGCGCGCAGGGCCTGTCGAGCTACCCGCACCCCTGGCTGATGCCCGACTTCTGGCAGTTCCCCACGGGCTCGATGGGCATCGGCCCTATCAGCAGCATCTACCACGCGCGCTTCATGCGCTACCTCACGCACCGCAATCTGCTCGATTGCACCCACCGCAAGGTGTGGGGTGTGTTCGGCGATGGCGAAATGGACGAGCCCGAGAGCATGAGCGCGCTGACCCTGGCCGCGCGCGAGGGCCTCGACAACCTGGTCTGGGTGGTCAACTGCAACCTGCAGCGCCTGGACGGCCCGGTGCGTGGCAACGGCCGCATCATCGACGAGCTGGAGCGCCTGTTCGCCGGCGCGGGCTGGAACGTGGTCAAGCTGGTCTGGGGCAGCGACTGGGACGGCCTCTTCGCCCGCGACCTGACCGGCGCGCTGGTGCGCACGCTCGAAGGCACGGTGGACGGCCAGATGCAGACCTTCGCGGCCAAGGACGGTCGTTTCAACCGCGACAACTTCTTCGGCCAGAACCCCGAGCTGGCCGCGCTGGCCCAGGGCATGACCGACGAGCAGATCGACCGCTTGAAGCGCGGCGGGCATGACCTGGTGAAGATCCACGCCGCCTACGCCGCCGCTGCCGCCCACCAGGGCCAGCCCACCGTGATCCTGGCCCACACCAAAAAGGGCTACGGCATGGGCACTGCCGGCCAGGGCAAGATGACCACGCACAGCCAGAAGAAGCTGGACGAGACCGACCTCATCGAGTTTCGCAATCGCTTCAACCTGCCGCTCAGCGACGAGCAGGCCACCAGCCTGGCCTTCTTCAAGCCCGCCGAAGACAGCTCGGAGATGCGCTACCTGCGCAGCCACCGCGACGCACTGGGCGGCTACCTGCCGCGCCGCGAGACGGCGTGCGACGCGCTGCCCGTCCCATCCATTGATAGCTACGCGCAGTTCGCGCTGCAGGCCGATGGCAAGGAGATGAGCACCACCATGGCCTTCGTGCGCATGCTGGGCACGTTGCTCAAAGACGCCACGCTGGGCCCGCGCATCGTGCCCATCGTGGCCGACGAGGCGCGCACCTTCGGCATGGCCAACCTGTTCAAGCAGGTCGGCATCTACAGCAGCGTGGGCCAGCGCTACGCGCCCGAGGACATCGGCTCGGTACTGAGCTACCGCGAGGCGCTGGACGGCCAGATCCTGGAAGAGGGCATCAGCGAGGCCGGCGCCATTGCCAGCTGGACGGCTGCTGCAACGAGCTACAGCGTGCACGGCCTGGCCATGCTGCCGTTCTACATCTACTACTCGATGTTCGGCTTTCAGCGCGTGGGAGACGCCATCTGGGCGGCTGCGGACCAGCGTGCGCGGGGCTTCCTCTTGGGCGCGACCTCGGGCCGCACCACGCTGGGCGGCGAGGGCCTGCAGCACCAGGACGGCAGCAGCCACCTGGTGGCCGCCACCATTCCCAACTGCAAGGCCTACGACCCGGCCTATGCGGGCGAGATGGCCGTCATCATCGACGCCGGCATGCGCGAGATGGTGACCGAGCAGCGCGACGTCTTCTACTACGTCACGCTGATGAACGAGAACTACGCACAGCCCGACCTGCCCGCCGGTGCGGCAGAAGGTGTGCTGCGTGGTTGCTATGTTTTCAGGAGCTATTCAGGCAATATGCACCAGCGCGACAGCGCGATTTCGTCCCAAAGCGTCACCCTGATGGGCTCTGGTGCCATCCTGACCGAGGTGGTTAAAGCCGCAGAACAACTTGTCAGCGAGGGCGTGGATGTGACTGTGCTCAGCGTTACCAGCTGGAGCGAACTGGCCCGCGACGGTGTGGCCTGCGAGCAGCGCTGGCTGGCGGGCGATGCCCAGCCTGCTCCCGCATGGCTGACTCAGCAACTGGCCACGACCCGCGGACCAGTGATTGCCGCCACCGACTACGTGCGCGCCGTGCCGGAAACCGTGCGCGCCTTGGTGCCGGAGGGGCGGCGGTTCGTCACCCTCGGCACCGACGGTTTTGGCCGCAGCGACACCCGCGCGGCGCTGCGCCAGTTCTTTGGCGTGGATGCGCATGCCGTGGCGCACGCAGCGCGACGCACACTGTCTGCCGGCTGACGGCCGCACGGGACACCCGCGCGCCGCGCCAGCGCCACCTTGCAGGCCCACGGTGTGGCGCTGGCGCTGCTGCCAGGTGATGTCCCTGTTGCACAGCGGCATCCCCTTCCTACAATGGGTTACATACTGATTGGAGGGCGCCATGGCCGACATCACTTGGGACCACAGTCCCCCGACCACCTGGAACGCCATGGTCAACGGCCAGGCCGTGTGCTCTGTCAAACGCAAGGACATTGGTGGGTGGACGGCTGCCTGGACGGACGACCGTCTGTGGCCCCCGCCCACCCACCTGCCCAGGGCTACGCCGCAGCCTACGCGTTTTTTTGGCAGCCTTGAAGAAGCCAAGCTGGCGGTGGAGCAGGTGCTGGCAGCCTGAAATTGGCCACGGCTGCGGCCAAGGTGCCGCAGTGTGAATCAATGCTATTTGTTTGATAGCTTATTGCGCAATACTAGCAAGCGCTGGAGGCTGAAAATTGCCAAAGTACGGCGCGTGAGGCATGGAGTTGCCTTCAGCCGACCCGCAACGCGCCCAGGCGTGCCAGGTTCACGCCGCCGCTGCTGACGACCACGCCCACACGCTGGCCGCGCAGTTCGACGCGCATCGCGCTTGCCGCTGTAAAGCCCAGGCACCCTCGGGTTCCACCACCGGGTGCATGCGCTCGGCAAAAAATGGACATGCCGTCCACCAGTTGCTCGTCCGTCACCGTGAGGATGTCGTCCGTATCGCGCCGGATGATGGCAAAACTGATTTGCCCCAGGTGCTACGTCTGCGCGCCATCGGCAATCGTCATGGTCGTATCGATGTGCGCGATGGCCCCGGTGCGCCAGGACTGTTGGCCGTCGTTGCCCGCAGCGGGCACTACGCCGTAGAGCTTGCAGCGGGGTGGCAGGGCCCGCGTGGCCAGCGCCGTGCCCGACAGGAACCCGCCGCTGTCCAGGCACACGAACAGCGCGTCGAGTGCGCCGACTGCCTCGAACAGCTCCTTCGCCGCCGTGCCGTGCCCTGGCCTGCCAGCACGTCGGCATGGTCGAACGGGGGAATCACTTTGAGGCCGTACTGCGGCGCCATGGCGCGGGTGCTCTGTTCGCGGTCCTCGATGTAGCGGCCATAGAGCACCACCGTGGCGCCATACCCCTGAGTGGTGGCGACCTCGGCGGCGGGCACCTCCCGCGGCATGACGATGGTGGCCGGAATGCCCAGCTCTCGCGCTGCGAGAGCGAAGCGCTGGGCGCGGTTGTCGGACGAAAGCGCCACCACACTCGCCTTGCGCTGGGCTGCATCGAAGTGATAGAGCACGGTGAACGCCCCCCGGAACTTGAAGGCGCCCATGCGCGGCATGGTTCTCGCACTTGGAGAGCACCTGCGCACCCCATTCCGCGTCGAGGCTGCGCGAGGCGAGCATGGGGCGGTGGGCGTGCCCTGCGATGCGGCCGGCTGTGGCCACCACGTCGACGTAGGTGTGCAGGGCCGTGGGGGCGCGATGGGAGTCTTCGTTCAGGGGGCTCAGCGCGAGTGAAGAAGGCGTTGGCGGCCGCGCCTAGCGTGTCAGGGCAGCTTCACGGCCGCCAATGCGTTTGAGGTGGAGAGGTACAGCGTAGACCCATTCACTGCGATGCCCGTGGGTTCGTCGATGAAGCCCGGCAGCGGGCCGGCCGCGAAGCCCTTGTTCCAGCGCTGGCCTACTAGGGTGCTCACCTGGCCGTCGGCGCCGATCTTGCGCACCACGCGGTTGCGCGGATCGGTCACGTAAACGTTGCCGCTGGCATCGGCGGCCAGCCAGGCGTGGGAGTCCGAGATGGCTGCGCCGGTGTCCACGGTCAACTGCGCCGAGGCCACCGGACCGTCCACCAGCGCTGGCGGCAGGTCCGGGCGCCCCGCAATCGTGCTCACCACCCCGGCGGGCGTAATCTTGCGGACGGTGGGGCCGATGCCCGTGATGTTGTGGTAGCGGCCGTCCACCACATAGACGTTGCCCGCGGCATCGATGGTCATCTGGCCCAAGGCCGAGAACTGCGCCGAGGCTGCCGGACCATCCGCGTGTCCGCGCGCGTTGGGATTCCCCGCAAACACGCTGACGGCGCCGGCCGGGGTGACCTTGAATACCACGCCCTGCAGGGAAACCGCATAGACGGTGCCGCCAATGTCGGTGACCATGCCAGTCAGTCCCTGCAGCAGAAAGCCCGGTATCGCGTCTAGCTGGGCGGAGAGGTCGGCATGCACAGTAACGTTGCCTGCAGGGGTTGTCTTGAGGATGCGCTTGAAGTCGAAAGAATAGATGTTGCCCGCTCCATCGATGGACAGCGGAGCCGAGCCGCAGAAGGCCACGTCGTTGATCGGACCTGTCATCTGTGCGCACGGGTTCTTGGCGCGGCCGAGGGTGGCCACCGTGCCATCGGATGTGACGGTGCGCAGCGCGGCGTTGTTGCGGTCGCGCACGTACAGCGTGCCTGCCTTGTCCACCGCCAGTGCGCCAGGGCTGTCAAAGCGCGCGGCGCTGCCGCGGCCATCAGTGTGCCCTGCCAGCGAGGCGGTGCCCACCTGCAGGTCGGGCGCGCCGGCGCGCGGAGTGCGGTAGACAACCGCATACGTTCGATAGGCGTCGGAGGGACCGTTTTCCGTGACGAGGAAGCGGCCTTCGGCGTCCACCGCCAGATGTTTGCCCGCACAGAAGGGTTGGGGCAGCATGTTGGGTCCAAAGCTGCAGTTGTCCGCGCGCCGCACGGTTGTGACGGAGCCATCGGTCGCGATCTCGCGCACGGGCGTGCCCTCATAGCGGTCCAGGACGAACACTCGGTTGGAGCGGTCTATCGCGATGGCCTGCAATGCACCAAATTTGGCCGCGCTAGCCGCTCCATCCACGTAGCCCGCGTTATTGAGAGCCACCGTGCCCGACAGCACAGTGGCCTGTCCGTTGGGCGCGTACTTGCGCACCACATGATCGTTGGGGTCTGCAGCGTACAGGGTTCCTGCAGAGTCGGTCGCCAGGTTGACGGGGTACAGGCGGTCTGGGTTGTAGCTCCCGAAGCCCGGAGTTGCGTACTGGCTGGCCCTGAAGATGACCGTTGTGACCACCCCTGCGGGCGTGATTTTGCGAATGGGATTGCCTGTCGGCGTCTGGGAGATGTCTTGCAAGGTTGGAGCCCATTCGGACACAAACACATTGCCCTCCCGGTCCACCGCAATGCTGGTCGGGCTACACAGCGTGGCCGCCGTACCGGTGCCATCGGCGTTGCCGCACACGCCCACCTTGCCGGCCAGCGTGGTGACGTTGCCCGCGGCATCGATCTTGCGCACCAGGTGGTTGCCGGCGTCTGCCACGTAGGCGTTGCCGGCCGCATCCACCGCCACCGCCAGAGGGACATTAAAGCGGGCTGCAGTGCCCGATGCATCCAGGTAGCGCGGCCCTTCGCTGCTGGCGTCGCTGCGGGTGGGACCACCGCCCGCCCAGGTGCTGAGCTGCCCGGTGGGCGCTAGCCGGCGAATGGTCTGGTTTCCCGGGTCGGTAATCAGTACATCGCCGTTGGGTGCCAGTGCCATGCCGCCGCTGTCGGTACTGATCTTGGCCGCAGTGCTCAGGCCGTCCTGCGTTCCTGGCCCCTCGGTAGTGCCAGCCAGCAACGCCAGGGGCGTGGCGGGCGGAGGCGGAGGCGGCGGCGGCGGCGCATCACCCCCTGACCCTCCACCGCACGATACCAGCGCAGACATGGCCAGCGAGGCCCAGAGCGAGCGGGGCAGCCGCCGGCGGCTGCACATGGATGAATCGGGCATGGTTGCGTACCTCAGGAATAACAATGAACGGGTGGGGCGCCGCCGCTGGCTAGCGTGCCGCAGCGATACTGCACAAGGATTGGCGGTGGCGCCATGGCTGCGGCACGCCCAGCGCGAGCGCGGTGCATGGCAGCTGGCTGCGGGTTGATCACGGCAACTGCACCTGCACCACGGCGTTCGGCATCGATATGTACATCATTGAATTGCGCACCGCGATTCCGGCCGGGCGATTGATGATGCCGGGCAGATCGCCTGCTGCAAATCCGTTCTTCCAGAGCTGCCCCACCAAGGTGCTGACCTGACCGTCAGGGGCAATCTTGCGGATCACGCTGTTGACCGGATCTGTGACATACACGTTGCCCTTGCTGTCCACTGCTAGGCTGGCTGTCTCACCGGACGATGTGGAGCCCACCGTGAATTGCGCAGTTGCCGCGGGGCCATCAGCGTAGCCAGCAGCGGCGTTGGGATTGCCTGCCAACGTACTGACCAGCCCGGCTGGTGTGATCTTGCGGATCGTGGGCCCCACTTTGACGTTGATATCGGACAGGCCGTCGACCACATAGAGGTTGTCTGCCGCATCGATGGTCATATAGCCCGGCGCCGCAAATTGTGCTGCGGCCCCTTGCCCGTCAACATGGCCTACCGTGGCAACGCTACCTGCGAACAGCGTGACGGCGCCATTCGTGTCAATCTTGAAAATCGCGCCCCTGAGCGTGGAAACGTAGACATTGCCTTTGCTGTCCGCCGCAATTCCGGATGCGTTGTTGCCCATGAATATGTAAGTGGACGTTGTCAACAGTGACTTCAGGTCTGCCAGGAGGATCACCTCGCAATTGCGCATCTTGAGGACTAGCGTCTCATGGACGGTATAGAGGTTCCCAGCACTGTCGGTGGCCAGCGGGCCACTGTTGTACCGCAAGAACCCACTGGTCGGGCCTGAAAGGGCCAGAAATTCGCTGGCCAGGCCGGTGACTGCCGTGCAATGCCCGCCCGGTTTGCCCAGCGTGCGAACCAGGCCGTCTGCTTGCACTGTTCGGATGGTGTTGTTTCCTTTGTCCCGCGTCCACATGTTGCCGTTGTCCCGCACGTACAGAGACCCAGATGGGTTGAAGGCCAATGCACCGGGCCGGTCAAATCGAGCACTACTACCCTGTCCATCTTCTGTGCCTTCGGCGGAAGGCCGTCCCGCGACCATGGTGGAAGTGCCTTGCGGTGTGTAGCTGCGCAGCTGGGCGTACCTGTAGGAGCCATCGTAGTACCCATATTCGGTGACGAGAAACTCGCCGCTGGCCTTGACGGCCAGTTGGCCTGCAGTACACAGAGTTCCTGGGGCGCCCACAGCTAGGCCAGTTTGGGTGGTGCAAGACTTCGCACGAAGGACCGTCGTCACAGCGCCATCGCTTGCAATACGACGGATGGTCGGGTAGCCCGTGTTGTCGGGGCCCAGGACGTGCAGGCGGTCTGCGGCGTCGAATGCCATGGCGCGGAAGGTGCGGAACTGCGCAGCAGAAGCCGTGCCATCCGTATCCCCTTCATTGCTCTGAGTCGCTGTACCAGATACCAAGGCGGCTTGCCCGTCGGCTGTGTACTTGCGGATTACGTGGTCGTTGGGGTCTGCTGCGTATAGCGTTCCCTTCGAGTCGGTCCCCAAGAGCACAGGGTCGTAGTAGTAAGTCGGTCCCCAAGGGCCGGGCCGGGCGGTTGCGTACAAACTGGCTTTGCTGACCAACGTGCTCACTTCCCCAGCGGCAGTAATCTTGCGAATGGGGTTGGCTGCGTAGTCACCTTGTGCCACAAATACATTGCCAGCCTTGTCCACAGCGATGCTGCTGGGATTGCACAAGGTCGCGATGCCAGTGGGGCCATCTTGGTTACCGCAGACGCCAGGTTTTCCGGCCAGCGTGGTGACTTTGCCCGCTGCACTGATCTTGCGGACCAGATTGTTTCCTGTATCTGCAACATAGGTGTTTCCTGCCCCATCCACGGCGACTGCCATGGGTCTGCGGAAGCGTGCGTCAGGGCCGTCACCGTCGGCAAAATTGACGCCAACCGCAGGTGCTGGACCTCCACCACCGGCGAAGGTGCTGACCTGGTCCTGGGTGGCACTCAGTTTGCGGATGCGATGGTTACCTGTGTCCGCTATGACGACGTCGCCTGATGTGGTCACCGCCATCCCACCCATGTCGACATTGAAACGGGCTTCGCCGAGTGCTGCGCCATCCTGATTGCCGTCGCCATTGGGATCTCCAGCTAGGACGGAAAGCGGCGTAGCCGGAACTGCTGGTGGAGGTGGTGGTGCAGGTGTTTCCACGGAGCCGCCAGAGCCCCCCCCGCAAGCGGTGACAGTGGTGGCTACCAACGCAACCAGCAGGCTGATACGTCGCAGTCGTTCGTTGGATCTGATGTGTCCCATGAAACTCCCGTGGATGAATATTGATTGCTGAAAAAATGTAATGAAGCGAGTCTATGGGGCTTGTATTACTACTGCCAAGTAACAGTTGGTTAGTGCATATCGTTCACCAAGACCTGGCATGCCTGCCGCGGGTCGTTGCCCTATGTGCCATCAACGGTGCAGGCTTCGCGTAGCGCGCTGAAACGGGCCAGCCCAGGGGCTAGTGGCTATCGGTAGCGTTTGCAGCTGTGTCATGCCTGCGTCGGTTGCGTCTGCGACTGGCCCACTCAACGCATCCATGATGCGCACGGGCAATGCCCGAGGAGATGAGGCCACTGGTACCCGAAGGTCGCCCTTGCATAACCTTAGGCGCCGGAGGCTGGTGCCAAAGCTGTGCATGGGCGGCCGCGTGGGAGTCGATGAGGCGACTGTGGCCTGTCTGCTCGCTTATCGCCAAGTCCGCTTCCTGATGGCGGTATGGCCCCGCAATGGCATCAGGGCAGCTTGATAGCGGCCACCGCGTTTGACGTTGTCACGTAGAGTGTGGAGCCTTGTGTCGCAACCCCAACGGGCCGGTTGACCATGCCTGGCAAATCGCCGGGGGTAAAACCATAACGGGTCCGTTGCCCCGCCAGCGTGCTCACACTGCCATCCGCGACGGCAATTTTGCGCACCACACTATGAACGGAGTCCGTGACGTACACGTTTCCTTGGTCGTCTAGTGTCAGGCGAGCACTTTGCATTGAACCCAAGCCAGGCTGAGATACCGTCAGGCGGGCATCTGCACGGCTCCCGTCCACGAGGCCCGGTGCTTCGGTCGCAGAGCCAGCGATGGTACTGACCACTCCGGCAGGCGTGATCTTGCGCACGGTGGGGCCAACACTGTTATCGTCACCCGTGCCGTCGATGACGTACAGATTGTCTTTGGAGTCGATGGCCATGTCGCCGAGCCTGGAAAAACGGGCGGTGTTCCCTTGTCCATCGGCGTGCCCCAATGCGCGCAGGGCCCCTGCAAACACCACAGGCTCGCCAACGAGGGGAATCTTGACAATGGCACTCCCCGAAGCGGCCGCCGCGTACACGTTACCAACGCTGTCGACAGCGATGCCTGCGATGTTGTCGTTGGATCGCGTCTGCGGGTCGTACATCAGGGCAGCAAGATCTGCTACCAAAACGACATCGCCGGACGGTGTCGCTTTGACGATGCGGGCGGCATTGGGCACATAGAGGCTTTCAGCGGCGTCTACCGCCAGCCTTTGAACAAAGCAGAAGCTCAATTCGGAAACCTTACCACCCGATGACGCGCAAGGCTTGCCCGATGCTCCCAGGGTACGCGTGACCCCTGTGGGTGAAACAACGCGGATCACATTGTTGCCAGTGTCCGCTACATACAGCTTGCCCGCCTTGCCTGCGGCAAGTCCCGATGGCATATAGAACCGAGCCGCCGCGCCTGTGCCATCAGCGGAGCCGACGCCCGTCATGGAGCCGGCTACCACACTGGAAGATGCTCCATCGGAGGTGAAACGGCGGATGAGCGAGTATTGCTGAATCGGACTGGCAGTGATGGATGGTGACTCGTTCACCAAAAAATTGCCAGAAGCATCGTTTGCAAGATCCTGACCCCAGCATAAGTATGGTGCATTTGAATCGTCGCAGGAGGGGGTCGGACCCACAACGGTGGATACGGAGCCATCGCTTTCTATGCGGCGTATACGCTTTCCACCGATTCCTGCGTCCAGCACGTACAGCCGGTCTTTTCTGTCAAGGGCAATGGCGTCCATGGTCCCGAACTTGGCGACGTTGGCCGGTCCATCGGCATAGTGGTATCCGTAGTCTTCGGCCACCGTGCCGGAGACGATTGTTGCCAGGCCCTGAGGAGAGTATTTGCGTATGACCTTGTCGTTTGGGTCTGCTGCGTAAAGGGTGCCTGAGGTGTCGATGGCCAAGCGAACAGGCGCATAAAAATAAATGTATGTACCTGCTGAAAAGTGAATCCGGCTGGTCCTTTGGCTTGCCTTGGAAGTCACGGTGCTGACGGCACCCGCCGCCGTGATTTTTCGAATGGGGTTGCCGGTGATGCCGTTGACCCCCATGCTCTCAGAGATGTACACGTTGCCTGAGCCGTCTACTGCGATGCTTGTTGGTAGGCAGAACGTTGCCGAAGAGCTGAATCCATCTGTGTTGCCGCACACCCCTGGCTGACCTGCGAGGGTGGATGTGTTGCCAGCCGGATCGATCTTGGGTACGACATGGTTGTCTGTGTCTGCCACATAGGTGTTGCCCGCTGCGTCCACAGCCACCGCTTGAGGCGCCTTGAATTTTGCAGCTCCACCCGTTCCGTTCGCGTGGTTCGCGGCGGGCGTTGCAACGGATATCTGTGGCAATACATCGCTACCCCCGGCCAGTGTGCTCACCTGCCCTGCGGTAGACAGCTTGCGGATGGCGTTGTTGCCGGCATCCGCTATCACCAAGTCTCCATTAGGTGCAACAGCTAGGCCGCGGACCGAGAGGCTGAAGCGGGCGGCGGAGGCGGGCCCATCCTGGTTGCCCGGTCCATCGGTGTTGCCTGCCAACAAGGATAGGCCCGTGGCGGGCGGCGGTGGCGGGGCTGGTGTATCGCTGGAACCTCCGCCGCAGGATCCAAGCACAGGGATTGCCAGCGAGGCCAGCAGCCTCCAGCGACCTCGGTCTGGAGTGCATGGTTTGCTTTGCATATAACTTCCCTACAAATCTGCGCCTGGATCGCAGTTTGGCAAGGATGGCCATCAGCCCGTTGAAGACGTGTGTCGGGATCGCCAGAGCGGTGCCATGGATAGAAACGTGCTGGGGCCTCAAATGCTCGCTGATTGCGTAGTCACAGCGAATACCAACCTCTCATCGGACATGCGGTGCGTTCACGGCAAGTGCACCTGCACCACGGCGTTAGGTATCGAGATGTACAGCGTGGAGTTGCGCACCGCGATACCCACGGGGCGGTTGACCATACCGGGGAGGGGGCCCGCGGTGAAACCGTAGCGCCCCGGCTGGCCCACCAGCGTGCTGACCTGACCATCGGCCGCCGCGATCTTTCGGATGACGCTGGTGATCGGGTCGGTGATATACACATTGCCTGAGCCGTCCACCGCCAACTGGGCGCTCTGCAGCGAAGATATGAGAGGTTCGTCGGCAACCCTGAAACGTGCAACGTCCCTGGCACCGTCCACCCAGCCGGGGGCGGCGTCCGCCTTGCCCGCGATGGTGCTGACCACGCCTTCGGGCGTGATCTTGCGCACGGTCGGGCCGATACCCTGGCTTGGGTAGTCCTTGCCGTCGACCACGTAGAAGTTGCCGCTAGCGTCGGTCGTCATGTTGCCGAGGGCCGAGAACCGTGCGGCACTGCCTTGCCCGTCCGCATGCCCTCGTACATGCAGACTGCCCGCGAACACCACAGGTTGCCCGGTGGGGCTGATCTTGAAGATGACCCCGCTGGTTTCCATCGCGACATACACGTTGCCGGCACTGTCCAAGGCGATGCCCTGCACCTGGTCGTAGCCTGCCCCGCCCGGGCTGTAGACCCAGGCCGTCAGGTCGATGAGGAGGCTCACGTCCCCAGCGGGCGTGACCTTCATGATCCTGTTGCCGGTGGGTACATAGAGGTTTTCAGCACCGTCCAGCGCCAGCGTCGTTACGTAGCAGAAGCTGGTTTCGGTGACCCTGCCGGGCTCAGCGCGATAGCAGGATTGGGTCGGCATACCGAGAGTGCGCGTCACCCCCTCGGCAGAGATGGTGCGAAGGGTGTGGTTGAGGCTGTCCGCCGCGTACAGAGTGCCGCCCTTGCCGAAGGCCAGTCCGGTAGGCAGTGCAAAGCGCGCAGCGCCGCCCGTGCCGTCGAGGGCTCCGAAACCGGAGAGTGAACCTGCCGCCACGCTGGATGCAAGCCCGTCGGCGGTAAACCGCCGGACCAAGGAGTAGGTAACGTAGGCGCTGCCGTCCATTGAACCGAATTCGTTCACCAGCAGGCCGCCGGCAGCATCAACGGCCAGGTGAGTTGCCGAGCAGGGGCTTTGGCCCAGGGTTTCAAACATGCTGCATCGGGGGGACTGCACGATTGTGGACACAGTGCCATCGCTGCCGACCCGGCGGATCCGTTTGTTGACGCCATCGCCGTCCAACACATACGCTTGGTTCTGGCGGTCCAGCGCAATGGCATCCAGGCTGTGGAACTTGGCGGCTGTCCCCGCGCCGTCCATGTAGCCCGCGTTGTTTTCACTCACTGTGCCAGCCAGCACTGTGACCTGGCCATTCGGTTCGAACTTGCGCACGACGTGATCGTTGGGATCCGCTACGTAGAGCGTCCCACCGGCATCGACGGCAAGGCGCACGGGTATGTAGAAGTAGACGTAGGCACCGCCCGAAAAGTGTTGCCGGCTTGGCATCTGGCTGGCTTTGAAGACCACCGTAGTCACTTCCCCGGTAGCGCTGATTTTGCGGATGGGATTGCCCAAGACTTGGGAAATTCGACCATTGGCACTGCCCATCTCGGCCACGTACACGGTGCCTGCGCCATCCACGGCGATGCTGGAGGGATTGCAGAAGGTCGCGGCCGGTGCCGACCCATCGGCATTGCCGCATTTTCCCGGCTGGCCGGCCAGGGTGGTGGCTTTGCCCGCAGCATCGATCTTGCGCACTACGTGGTTTTTCGTGTCCGCTACGTAGGTGTTGCCTGCGCTGTCCACTGCCACGGCTTCGGGCGCGCCGAACTGGGCTGCCGTGCCAGTGCCATCCGCGTAGTTCACGACGGGGGTGGCATAGATGCTGATGTTTGTCACGCCGCCGCCCGCGACCGTGCTGACTTGCCCCGTTGTGGAAATCTTGCGGATGGCGTTGTTGCCCGCGTCCGCGATCACCACATCACCGGACGGCGACACAGCCAGTCCTTTGATGTCTTTGCTAAAGCGTGCCACAGCTGCAGCACCGTCTTGGTTACCCAGACCATCGGTACTGCCTGCGAGCAGCGACATGGGCGCGGGGCGGGTTGGGGGGGCTGGCGTATCGGAGTAGCCTCCTCCACACGCAGACAAAACCAGCAGTGCGACGGTGACGGGCAGCAGGGCCAGCGCAGGCCGACTCTTGAAAACGTTACGTTGCATAAACTCCGTTTTCCCTTCCTTGCGTGTCAGGACTATTGTTTGGACCCATTGAAAGCCGCCCCAGTCTAGTCCACGAGTGGGCGCAGTTGGAGGTAACGAAATGCAAGTGCAACAGACTGCGCAAATGGGAGGGGAACGGGTCAAGACATGGTCTTATGGGTTGGCGTTGTTTGCGTTGCGAAGAACGCATCCAGCACCGGCATCAGCCCCGGAAACTCCTGGGCAAACCGTTCGCGGTTCACAAAGTAGGCCTCGCAGGCCACGGCAAAGAACTCGGAGGGCGAGGTGGCGCCGTACGCGTCCAGCCAGGGCCGTTCGGCACCGAAGCGCTCGGCCATGATCACGCGTTCGCGGAACTGTTCGTAGGCGGGCTCCCAGGCTGCCCACCACGCCTCATACGCCGCACGGCCGGTACCTGTGCCCATGAAGCCTGCGGGCAGGGGCGGGCAGCCGTTGGGTTGGCCGTTTTTCATGTCGAGCTTGTGCACGAACTCATGCACCACCACGTTGTGGCCGCGCGCCGTGTTCTCGGTGGCGT
>Ga0207976_100378_pt1 | contig 18822 bp, 15 predicted proteins | sample LakWasMe94_HOW11_2_FD_183916 | JGI IMG/M metagenome (GOLD analysis project Ga0207976, IMG submission 183916) | Freshwater sediment methanotrophic microbial communities from Lake Washington under simulated oxygen tension - Sediment Metagenome... | ecosystem: Environmental > Aquatic > Freshwater >... | reverse complement strand
CATCCGTGACGCCGACAAGAAGGGCATCGTCCAGATCTCGCAAGAGATGGGCGACCTGGCCAAGAAGGCGCGCGACGGCAAGCTCGGCCCGGCCGACATGACCGGCGGCTGCTTCTCCATCAGCTCCCTGGGCGGGATTGGCGGGCGTTACTTCACGCCCATCATCAACGCTCCCGAAGTCGCCATCATGGGCGTGTGCAAGAGCAGCCTGGAGCCCAAGTGGGACGGCAAGCAATTTGCACCGCGCCTCATGCTGCCCCTGAGCCTGAGCTGGGACCACCGCGTGATCGACGGCGCCGCTGCTGCACGCTTCAACGTGTACTTTGCCTCGCTGCTGGCGGACTTCCGCCGCATCGTGATGTAACGAAAGGGCAAGACACACCATGGCAATCATCGACATCAAGGTGCCCGACATCGGCGACTTCGCCGAAGTGGCCATCATCGAAGTGCTGGTCAAACCCGGCGACACCATCAAGGCCGAGCAAAGCCTGATCACCGTGGAGTCCGACAAGGCCTCCATGGAGATCCCGTCCAGCCACGCTGGTGTGGTCAAGGAACTCAAGGTCAAGCTCGGCGACAAGATCGCCGAAGGCTCGGTGGTGCTGACACTGGAAGTGCAGGGTGCAGGCGCAGCCGCTCCAGCGCCTGCCGCATCCTCAGCGCCTGCCGTTTCTGAGCAGAAACCGGCTGTAGCGCAGGTAAATAATGTGCCAGCAGCTATCAATCCGGTAGCATCCAGCTTTGCTGGCTCCGCTGATCTGGACTGCGACGTGCTCGTGCTCGGCGGCGGCCCCGGCGGCTACAGCGCCGCTTTCCGCGCGGCCGACCTGGGCCTCAAGGTCGTCATCGTCGAACGCTACGCCACCCTGGGCGGCGTGTGCCTGAACGTGGGCTGCATCCCATCCAAGGCGCTGCTGCACGTGGCAGCCGTCATGGACGAGGTCAGCCACATGGCCGACCTGGGCGTGGACTTTGGCGCGCCCGCCGTCAACATCGACAAGCTGCGTGGCCACAAAGAGAAAGTCATCGGCAAGCTCACCGGCGGCCTGGCCGCCATGGCCAAGATGCGCAAGGTGACCACCGTGCGTGGCTACGGTGCCTTTGTGGGGGCCAACCACCTCGAAGTGGAAGAAACCACCGGCACAGCGCAGGAGAAGACGGGCAGCAAGAAGGTCATCGCCTTCAAGAAGGCCATCATCGCCGCCGGCAGCCAGGCCGTGCGCCTGCCCTTCATGCCCGATGATCCACGCGTGGTCGACTCCACCGGCGCCCTGGCGCTGAAGGAAGTGCCTAAGCGCATGCTCATTCTGGGCGGGGGCATCATCGGCCTGGAAATGGGCACCGTGTACAGCACGCTGGGCGCGCGCCTCGATGTGGTCGAAATGATGGACGGCCTGATGCAGGGCGCCGACCGCGACCTCGTCAAGATCTGGCAGAAGATGAACGCCAAGCGTTTCGACAACATCATGCTCAAGACCAAGACGGTGGGTGCCAAGGCCACGCCCGAAGGCATTGAGGTGACGTTTGCGCCAGCGGAAGAGGGCGGTACCGCCCCCGCACCCCAGGTGTACGACCTCGTACTGCAGGCCGTGGGCCGCACGCCCAACGGCAAGAAGATCGCTGCCGAAAAGGCCGGCGTGGCTGTGACGGACCGTGGTTTCATCAACGTCGACATCCAGATGCGCACCAACGTGCCGCACATCTTCGCCATCGGCGACATCGTGGGCCAGCCCATGCTGGCGCACAAGGCGGTGCATGAAGCGCACGTGGCGGCAGAAGTCATCGCCGGTGAACTGCAGGGCAACAAGGAACTGGCAGCCGCCGCCTTCAACGCCCGTGTGATCCCGAGCGTTGCCTACACCGACCCCGAAGTGGCATGGGTCGGCCTCACCGAAGACCAGGCCAAGGCCCAGGGCATCAAGGTCAAGAAGGGCCTGTTCCCCTGGACGGCCTCTGGCCGCGCCATTGCCAATGGCCGCGACGAAGGCGTGACCAAGCTGCTGTTCGACGACTCGCCTGAAGCCCATGGCCACGGCAAGATCCTGGGCGGCGGCATGGTCGGCACCCATGCGGGCGACATGATCGGCGAGATCGCCCTGGCCATCGAGATGGGAGCCGACGCGGTGGACATCGGCAAGACCATCCACCCGCACCCCACGCTGGGCGAAAGCATCGGCATGGCGGCGGAGATTGCGCATGGCAGCTGCACGGATGTGCCGCCGCAAAAGAAGTGATCTGACGATCTGCTCAAACCACCACTGATTTGGTCGCAGGCCGCACAAGCTCTAAGGGCTGTGCGGCCTTCCTATTTGTACCGCAGGAAATTTTGAAGACCCTTAGGGCTTGGAGCTGTTACAGATAGAAACCTGATATGGCGTTGTGCAATTCGATTCCATATTGTTGCCATGGCAGACTGCTTTGAACTGTGCATGCACAGTCCAGTTGTAGTCGTTTAGGTGTTGGCCATGGTCGGCTGGCGCCAACAATCAGGGAGTCGATTTTGAAATGGATGGACTTGGCCCGCATTACCGGGCGTGCAATGGTGCTTGGAGGTATCGTGGCCTTGCAGGCATGCGGTGGCTCAGGTGGAGGAGATAACGTCAGCCCTCCATCCGCTTCGACGGGAAAAATCGCCCTGCTCGCTGGAGACGTGGGGGGGCTTGGTAACTTGGACGGGGCTCGCAGTAACGCAACCTTCTATGGCATCCAAAGCCTGACGGTGGATCCCGCAGGTAATCTCATGGTGGGCGAAGCTGGCAACCATGCGCTGCGCAAAATTTCTCCGGACGGTACCGTGAGTACAGTGGCTGGTGGCGACATGCTCGCCGCACTTGCGGATGGACAAGGGGCTGCTGCCAAGTTTTTGAATCCGCAGTTTGTTGCGGCGGACGCCAAGGGCAACTGGTACGTCTCTGACAAGGGGGACTACATACGCAAGGTGACTCCTCAAGGCACGGTCACCACGCTGGCAAACGTCTCGACCAATTGGAACTGCCAGAGTTCATCGATGGTTTTCTGCCATGTTGGCAAACCTTTGGCGGTGGACGTTGCGGGTACGGTGTATTTCACCGCCAATAACCAGCTGCGCAAGCTGGGGGCAAACGGCCAAATGGAGACTTTGGTCAATGCCATCAGTTCCCGGGGGCTACCCACTCCGGCGTTTTCGTTTGTCTACCTGGCCTCGGGCCTGGTGGTGGATGCACAGGGGACGATCTATATCGCTGACCGTAACCAGCCTGTGATTCGGAAAGTGTCGCCTGCGGGCGATATGACGATACTGGCCGGCTCGGAAGAGTCAAGCCAGGCTGTGGACGGCCAGGGCAGCGCTGCGCGTTTTGTGGAGCTTCAAGCCATCACGATCGATGCTGCGGGCAACTTGTACGTGTTGGAAGGCAATGGTGCTATCCGTAAAGTCACGCCTGGTGGTTTGGTCTCCACTGTTCGGCAGCCAACACAAGCATGGGGCTCAGGCTGGTCGTACAGCTTTACCGGGTTTGCACGGGATGCAGCTGGAAACTTTTACCTGTCTGCGCTCGGAGCTGGCGGGAATGCACCTGTTTTTGGGAATACTGCCATCCTGAAAATTGATACTCAGGGTGTTGAAAGTGTTTATGCGGGCCATAAGGGAATGGTGGGTGAGGGGGATGGAATTGGCAGCGTTGCACAGTTCTCTGATCCGCGCAGCCCATCCATCGATGCGAATGGCAATCTGGTGATACTCGACCGGTTCGTTAATCCCAACAGCCACTTGTCGGGCCACATTGACGACTCCTACTCTCTGCGCCGCATAAGCCCAGAAGGGGGCACAACGAGTATCGTTCGCATGGAATATCAAAATGCGATGAGCGGAGCGGTCGTAGATCGACGAGGCAATACATACGTCGGCGGTGGGAGGCGCATTCGAGTGATTGCTCCCGACGGCACAGTCAAATCATTCTTTGAAGGCAGCGAGAGTCTGCCCGATGGACTAAAGGTGTTGGCGGTAGATAGCTCCGGTGCGGTGTATGTAGCCGCAGGCTCGACAGTGCCGGCCGCAGGCCTACCCATTCTTGTCCCGACGAGGCCGTATGGAGCAATTTACAAAATCAATTCGGACAAGACTGTGAGTCTGCTGGCGGGCAAGGCAGGCGTTCAGGGCCTGGTGGATGGCATGGGGGATTCCGCTCGGTTTTCCTCCATTGGCGGTGGCGCGCTGGACTCTGCAGGCAATCTGTATGTGGCGGATCCCGCCAATCACGTGGTCCGCAAAGTCACTCCAGCGGGCTTGGTCAGTACCATTGCGGGTCAACCCGGCGTCCCAGGCTACAGCGACGGTGCGGCAGCGCAGGCGAGGTTCTGGCTTCCCGTGGATGTCAAGATCGACAGTCAGGACAACTTGTATGTGGCTGATCGCAACAATGCTGTGGTGCGCAAAATCAGCGTCGGCGGTGCGGTGAGTACCGTGGTCGGCACGGCCGGTAGATTCGGTTTTGTGCCTGGTGCGTTGCCAAGTGTGATTCCACCGCCAGAAGGAATTGCAGTGAAAGACGCTGTGCTTTTCATTACGACGCGCAATGGGGTGTTGAGGGCCGATCTGTAGTACCGGATAGGTTGGTGGCTCATTCTGCTTGTGACCTCGCGGTCCGCTAATGCGGGATCGAGCTGTCGCCTATCGGCCCGCCTCAAAGTGCCCCGACAAAAGTGGTGGAAAATACCGGGTTTGCTGCCGCGCAGCCGGGGGGCAGTACTTCCGCCCGGCTTATTCACTTGTTTGCTCCCCTGAGCCTGTCCATGCAAGACGTTCAAAACTCCAAGATCTCTGTCGAGAAAATCGGCGGCACTTCCATGACCGCCTTTGGCGATGTGCTGCGCCACATCGTGCTGCACGACCCCAAGCGCATTAATGGCCGGATCTATGTCGTGTCCGCCTATTCGGGCGTGACGAACCAGCTGCTGGAGCACAAGAAGACGGGCGAGCGCGGCATCTATGCCCTGTTTGCCGAAGGCAAGGGTTACCAAGATGCGTTGACCCAACTGGCGGTCAGCCTCAAAAAGCTGAACGCCGGCTACGCTGACCTGGGATTGCCGCTGGATGTGGCCGATGCCTTCATCGACCAGCGCATTGGCCAGGCGCGTGAATATCTGAACGCCATGCAGCACGTGCTGGCCAGCGGCTATCTCAGCCGCAAGGATGTGTTGCTCGCGGCGCGCGAAGTGTTGGCTTCGATTGGCGAGTCGCACAGCGCATTCAACTCGGTCGAAATCCTCAAGGCCAATGGCGTGAATGCCATGCTGATGGACCTGGCCGGTTTTGACGACAACGAAGCCTGGACGATTGACGAGCGCATTGCCAACAGCTTTAAAGGCATCGACCTGAGCGACAAGGTGGTGGTGGCCACCGGCTACACCAAGGGCACCGAAGGCATCATGCGCGAGTTTGACCGCGGTTATTCCGAGGTCACCTTCAGCAAGATCGCCGTGGAAGTGCGCCCCGCAGAGGCCGTGATCCACAAGGAATTCCACCTGTCTTCTGCCGACCCCAACCTCGTGGGCCTGGAAAACGCCATCGTGGTGGGCGCCACCAACTACGACGTGGCCGACCAACTGGCCGACGTGGGCATGGAAGCCATCCACCCCAAGGCCGCCAAGCCCATGGAGCTGGCCGGCATTCCCATCCGCCTGAAGAACACGTTTGAGCCCGACCACCCCGGCACGCTGATCACCAAGGACTTCGTGGGTGAGCGCGCGCGTGTGGAGATCGTGACCGGCACCGACAAGGTCACGCTGATCGAGATCCATGACCCCAGCATGGTGGGCACGGTGGGCTTTGATGCGGGCCTGATGAACGTGTTCTGCAAGCACGATGTGAGCTACATCCTGAAGGCGACCAACGCCAACTCCATCGCCCATCTGGTGTGGGACAACCAGGTCACGCCCGAGTTGGTGGCCGAGCTGCAGGAGGGCTACCAGATCGTGACGATCAAGCCCAGCGCGATTGTGTGCACCATCGGCTCCAACATCGGCATCCCTGGCGTGCTGGCCAAGGCCGCACAGGCGCTGGCCGATGCGCGGGTCAACGTGAACTGTGTGTCCCAGACCCTGCGGCAGGTGAACATGCAGTTCGTGATCGAGCGCGAGGATTACAAGACCGCGATCAAGGCGCTGAACCTTGCGCTGTGCGTGAACTCAGGAACTCCGGTTCCACGCGTTTGAAGGAATAGCGGCAGGCTTGCCTGCTGCTAAGCCCTTCTATAAGGAGCCCGCCATGCGCGGGCTTTTTATCGCCTGGATGTCTCCGTCAGGCGGTGCCGAGCAGCCTTTCGAACAGATCCGTTCCCCCCATCTGCCCGCCCTTGAGCATCAACTCCAGCCCGTGGCGCGACGGGGCTGCGCTGTGTGCGCTGCTCAGCGTGACGCCCGGGCAGACCGTGGTCTTGTACGACAGCCCCCACAACTGCAGCGCCTGGACTGCGTGGCTTGACGTGTCACCGCCGGCGATGCCGATGCGGCGCAGTGGCGCGCCGCGTTCTGCGCGGGCTTGCACCACGCGGGCGATCAGATCGGCACTGGCCTGGGCGATGTCGGTGGACGAAACCGCAGCGGCCAGCGGCGCGCCGTCCGTGGGGCCGGTGAAGGCCAGTACGTTCTGCCCGCTGTGCAGCCCCGCGCAGAGGTTGTCCTGCAAACCCTGCGCGTAGGCCATGTCGCTGCACAGCCGTTGGGCGTCCACTGCGATGCGGTGGTATGCGGTCGCGGCCTGCACCTGCGCGGCGGTCAGGGGGGACAAGCTGCCCGCCCAGGCCAACACTGGCCCGTCGGCGGGCACCAGCGGTGCAGCGGCCGTTAACGCCGGCTTGCCCCAGTGGGCGACCAGCGCCTGGGCCACGGCGCTGGAGCCCACGGCCAGCAACCGGGCCTGTTGGGACTGCTGCCACAGCAGGCGGCCCACGGTGGCCAACTGGCCGGGCGTGGTCAGGTCCAGCAAGGTGGGCGCCATGGCGTGGGACGCTGCGCCATGCGCCAGCAGGGCCTGCACTGCGGCGTCCAGGGCGTCGGTGGTGGTGGCGTCGGTGTCGGTATCGTTGGTGGCTTCGTACAGCGGGTAGTGCAGGGCGGTAATGCCATCGAGCCCCTGGCGCGCCAGATGGAGCCGGAGATCGGCCTCACCCATGGGCGTGACCGGGTGCTGGCGCATGGTGGGGTGCCGGTCGATGCGGTGCACGGCGCCGCCGGTGCCCGCGGCAGCGAACAGGTTGCTGAATGCGCAGTAGCGCCCCAGGCTGGGCTGCCCGCCCAAGATGGGCACCCAGCGGTTGCTCACAAACGGGTGCAGGGTCTGAATGCCGCAAGCAATGTTGCCGACATGCGGGGCGCTATCGAAGGTGGAGCACACCTTGTAGTGCAGCACCGGCGGTGCCAGCTTTTCAAAGAAGCGGCCGACAGCCGACATCTCGGCCCGCATGGCCTCTGGCGGCATGGCGCGCGCAGCGCCCGCGATGCCCACCGCATCGAGCGGCCCGGCAGCGGCCAGAGCCTCGGCGCTGGGCACGCCCATGAACAGCATCGAGCGCAGGCCGGCCTGGGCCAGCACGGACAGGGTGTCGGTGGCGCCGGTGAAGTCGTCGCCGTACCAGCCGTACAGGGGGGCACTCGTCGTCATCGCTTATTTCTTGCCGAAAAATTCGATCGCACGGCGCAGCTCGGATGCGTGGGTGGCGCGCTGGGCCAGGGTCTCGCCCTTTTGCACTGCGTCCCAGGCCTGCTGCAGGCTGGCCACGCCCGCGGCGGGGCCGTCCGGGTGGGCCAGGATGCCGCCGCCAGACATGAACAGCAGGTCGTTGGACTGGATGCTGTCCCAGGTGGCCGGCACGGTGCCGGCCCACTGGCCGTTGGAGAAGGCGGGCAGCACGCGGTCGTCCAGGCCTTCGCACAGCGGGGCCAGGGTGTCGTGGGCGGATTCGATCACTTCTTCGTCGGTCTGCGAGAACTTACCCTGCAGGCCATGCACGTGCATGTGGTCCACACCGGCCAGGCGCCACAGCGTCTGCCAGGCGTTGAACGAGAAGCCCAGCAGCGGGTGGCGCGACAGTGCGCCGTAGCCGTTGCGGTGGCCGTGCAGCGCCAGCGGGGTGTGGCGGCGCAGGGTTTGCACCGCCGAGTAGCCGCACCAGTTCAGGCTGACCATCACACAGCTGCCACCCTCGGCCGCAATCAGGTCGGCGTGGCGGCGCATGGCGTCGGTCTCGTCGGTGATGTTGAAGGCCACCATCACCCGCTTGCCGGTCTTGTCCTGGTGGGCGCGCACCCGGCGCATCACGGCCTTGACGCGGTCGGCCAGCGGCGCGTGAACCGGGTTGGCGCAGACTTCGTCGTCCTTGATGAAGTCCACCCCCGCAGCGCACAGGCGGCCGGCCAGGTCGCCGGTTTCTTCGGCCGACAAGCCCACGTTGGGTTTGATGATGGTGCCGATCAGCGGGCGGCCCTGCACGCCGGTCAGCGCGCGGGTGCCGGCAATGCCGTGGCGGGGCATGTCGAACTGGGCGCGGTAGGCGCGCGGCAGCTTCATGGATTCGAGCCGCAGGCCGGTGACCTCGCCCAGGTCGTACAGATTGCCCGACACCGTGGCGGCCAGCGTCGGCAGGTTGGGCCCGATGTTGTCGCACGGAAAGCTCACCCGCAGCCGGGCCCGCTGCCAGGTCTGCGGCGTGTCGAACATGCCGCGCCGCTGCATCCAGCCGTTGGGCAGCGAAGGGGCGGGTGCCACGTTCAGCAGCTCGACCGACTCGACCGTGGCGCGGGCGCGTTCGCGCAGCGCGTCGGTCTCGCCCGCCACCCGGGTGAAGGTGCCGCACGACTGCTCGCCCGCCAGCACCTCGGCCACGTGGGCCGGGTCCAGGGGGGTCTCGATCAGGTAGGTGGCTTCGAAGCGGTCTGGCGACATGGGTGGCTTTTGCTATATTATTGATAGCTACAGGTGCATATTGAATAGGCACCTGATGGCTATTTGGCTTGAAATCAGATCTTGGAGAGGTCTGGGAAGGGCCGCACCGGGTCTGTCGTACCGTCCCAGGTTTCTGACTCCGCACGGATCAGGTCGAACATCCGCCCCTTGGGACCGGCCACTTCCGACAGCTCGATCACGGTGCCGGGGTGGTACTCGGTGTCGAAGTAGACAAACCGGCCCTTTTTGCCCACTTCGCCGCTCATCACCGTCTTGAAGCCCTGGGCCGTCAAACGCGCCAGGTCGGCGTCGTAGTCGCTCGTCCAGTACGCCACATGCTGCAGCCCGGTGCGCCCGGCCTGCAGAAAGTCGCGGTACATCGACGGCACGTCGTTGCGCGTCTGGATCAGTTCGACCTGCACATAGCCCGAGTTGGCCAGGGCCACCGAGTTGTGCGGCTCGTACGACTCGCCCTTGTAAACGTAGTTCTTGATCGGAACCTTGGGGTTGTAGAACCAGGGGCCCACGCCCAGGGTCTTGCTCCAGTAGTCCATGGCGGCTTCGATGTCGTGGACCACATAGCCAAGTTGGCGGATGGCGCCGAAATGACGGCTCATAAAAATTTCCTTTGGTGGTGATGCGTGAGGGCAGGGCGCAGCCGGGCGGGGCCCGTCAGGCGCCGCCCAGGTTGCAGGCTTATTCGCTTACTTCGCGCCGTCGATGATTTCTTTGGGGATCGGCACGCCCGCGTACTTCACATGGATGTCGTTGAGCTTGCCGTTGGCCAGGTTGGTCTTGATCCAGCCGTTGACGGCGGCCATCAGCTCAGGCTGGCCTTTGCGCATGGCCACGCCCAGCTGGTACGACTGCAGGATGAACTTGGTCTCGAAGTCGCGAGACGGGTTCTTCTTGGCGATGGCCGCAATGATTGGCGGCGTGATGGCCACGATGTCGGCCTGGCCGGTGGCGGCCGCGGTGATGGAGGCGGACTCGTCATCAAACCGCACCACCTTGGCCTGCGGTGCGCGCTCGGTCACGATCTTGTCCTGCGGGCCACCGCGCGTCACGGCCACGGTTTTGCCCGCCAGGTCTTCGATGCTGGTCAGCTTCAAGCTCTTGGGCGCGCCCACTGCCGCCTGGATGGCGCCGTAGGGGATGGAGAAGTCCACGGCCTTCTGGCGCTCGGGCGTGATCGACAGCGACGAGATGATCAGGTCCACCTTGTTGGACAGCAGGTTGGGGATGCGTGCCGAGTTCGTCGTGTTCACGATCTCCAGCGTCAGGCCCAGGTCCTTGGCCAGCAGCTCAGCCGCCTCCACGTCCGAGCCCACGGGCTTCATCTTGTCGTCCACGTAGCCGTAGAACGGCGCGCCAAAGTCGATGCCCACGCGCAGCTTGCCGGCGGACTTGATGTCGGCTAGCTCGGCCATGGCGGGCATGCACAGGGCGGCGGCGCCCACGGCCAGCAAGGTGCGGCGGAAGATGAGGGATACGGTCATGGTGGTTGTCTCCTGGTGGTTTTTGAGTACGGAATCGAAAGGGGCAGGGCTGAAGCTGAAACTCAAAGCCCGTGAGAAAGGAAGTCGCGCAGCTCGGCGGTCTGCGGGTGTTTGAGCATGTCGCCTGGGCCCGTCTCCCACACCTTGCCCTCGTGCATGTAGATGATGGTGTCGGCCACACGGGCGGCAAACTCCATCTCGTGCGTGACCAGCACCATGGTCATGCCGCCCTGGGCCAGGGCTTCGATCACGCGCAGCACCTCGCCGGTGAGCTGCGGGTCCAGTGCAGAGGTCACTTCGTCGAACAGCATCACCTGCGGCTCCATCGCCAGCGATCGGGCAATGGCCACGCGCTGCTGCTGCCCGCCCGAGAGCTGCTCTGGGTAGGCTTGCGCCTTGTCCGCCAGGCCCACCTGCTGCAGCGTGCGGGCGGCAATCTCGCGCGCCTTGGCTGCTGGCAGGTTCTTCACGGCCTTGGGGGCCAGGGTGATGTTCTGCTCCACCGTCAGGTGCGGGAAGAGGTTGTAGCTCTGGAACACGATGCCCACGTCCTGGCGCAGCTGGCGCAGGTCGATGGCCGGGTCGTGCACTGCGTGGCCGCAGACCTTGATGGTGCCGCTGTCGATGATCTCCAGCCGGTCGATGCAGCGCAGCGCCGTGCTCTTGCCCGAGCCGCTCTTGCCGATGATGGCCACCACCTGGCCCCGGGGAATGGCAAACGACACGCCCTTGAGCACCTGGTTGCTGCCAAAGCTCTTGTGCACGTCCTTTAGTTCAACGACGGGCTGCGCAGGCGAGCCCGCTGGCTGGGAAGGTTGCGCGGCAGCGTCTCGGGCGAGGTTCATGGTGTCTTCTCGTTTCATGCGGTGGTCACAGAGGGGGTGGCTGTGCCACGGTTGTTTCCAAACTGCTGGCGCTGCTCCAGCTTGCGGCTCCACACCGACAGCGGGTAGCACATCGCAAAGTAGACGATGGCGATCAGCAGGTACACGGTGAAGGGCTGAAAGATCGAGTTGTTGATGAGCTGCCCGGCACGCACCAGCTCGATAAACCCCACGATGGACGCGAGCGAAGTGTTCTTCACGATCTGCACCATGAAGCCCACCGTGGGCGGCGTGGCAATGCGCACTGCCTGCGGTAGCACCACCAGCCGCATGCGCTGGGCGCGCGACAGGGCCAGGCACTCGGCCGCCTCCCACTGCGTGCGCGGCACCGACTCAATGCACCCGCGCCAGATCTCGCCCAGGTAGGCGCTGACGTAAACAATCATCGCAATGCTGGCCGCCACGATGGCGGGCAGCTCCAGCCCCGCGATGGACAGGCCGAAGTAACACAGGAACAGCACCACCAGCAGCGGCATGCCCTGGATGATCTGAATCCACGCAATGGTCGCCCAGCGCACCGCCTTGATCGGGCTGACGCGGCACAGCGCAATCACGCCCCCGGCCAGGCCACCGCCCACAAACGCAATCAGCGACAGGCCAATGGTCCACAGCGCGCCGAACAGCAGGTACTGCAGGTGATACGAGTTCAGTCCACCGTCAATCATTTGGCGTTCCCCAATTTGCGTTGGCGCGTGAACACGATCTGCCCGAACACCCACAGCCCCAGCCGCATCAACAGCGACAGCGCCAGGTACGCCACCGCCACCAGGATGTAAGCCTCGAACGGGCGGAAGGTCTCGGACTGCACCCGCGCCGCCACGGCCGTGAGTTCTTCGACCGAAATCTGAGAGGTGATGGACGACGCCAGCATCAGCAGCACGAACTGGCTGGTGAGCGCGGGGTACACCTTCTCCATCGCCGGGCGCAGCACCACGTGCCAGTACACCTGCCGGCGCGTGAGGCCCAGGCACTCGGCAGCCTCGATCTGGCCCTTGTGGATCGAATCCATGCCCGCCCGCATGATTTCGCAGGTGTAGGCCGCCACGTTGATCACCAGCGTCAGCAGCGCCGCTGCAAACGCCGACACCTTGAAGCCCAGGCTGGCCAGGCCAAAGAACACCAGAAACACCTGCACCAGCAGCGGCGTGTTGCGCAGCACCTCCACATAGGCACCGCAGGCCTTGACCAGCCAGCGTTGGTCGCTGCGGCGGCCCATGGCCAGCAGCGTGCCGCCCACAAAACCGATCACCGTGGCCGGGAAGGACAGCAGGATGGTCATCCACGCCCCTTCCAGAAACTGGGGCCAGTTGGCCAGCACACTGGCAAAGTCGAACTCGTACGTCATGGGTCGGGCAGCCGTGCGCGTCAATCAGCGAGTGCTGGCGCGGCGGCCAAAAGCTGGCGGCGTGCGCTGTGGGCGCAGGCGAGCGTGAGCGTGAGCGGAAATACCAGGCATGTCTTTGTCTCCTGCGTGATCGGCTTGGCAAGCGTGTTAGCCGTCACAACCTAGGGTTTGTACTGATGGGTTCTGATGTCTTTCAGCATCGAACGCCGAGTGATAGTATCCGCAGAATCCATCAAATACCAGCAAGCTGAATGATGGTTTTTGATTGAATCACATATGGCCCAAACCCCGCCCAACCCCAGTAGTCCCAGCAGTCCCCGCAGCCCGCGCATCCCCGACATCGCCCAGCTGTCCGGCGTCTCCACCGCCACGGTCGACCGGGTGCTGAACCAGCGATCGGGCGTGCGCAACGCCACCGCGCAGCGGGTGCTGCAGGCCGCTGCCACCCTGGGCTACCTGCCGCAGGCCGAGCTGCACGCAGCGCTGCAGCCGCAGCCCCTGCGCCTGATGGTGCTGATCCCCGAGGGCAGCAACCGCTTTCTTCAAATGTTGGGCGACGTCATCGGCTACGCGCAAGACCACTGGGCACCGTTCAACGTGCGCTGCCAGGCGGCGTACATCGAAAGCTTTAACCCCGACGCGCTGGCCAAGGCGCTGCTGCACTACGGCAAGCGGTGTGACGGCATCGCCTTCATGGCGCTGGAGCACCCCGTGGTGCGCGAGGCCGTGGCCCAGCTGGCGGAGCAGGGCGTGCCCACGGTCACGCTGATCTCGGATTTGTCCAACTCGCGCCGCGTGGCCTACGTGGGCCTGGACAACCGCGCCGCAGGCCGCACCGCCGCCTACCTGATCGCCCGCTTCATGGGCCCCCTGGCCCACAGCCGCAAGGCGCATGTGGCGATGATTGTGGGATCACTGCGCTACCGCGCCCACGAGGAGCGCGAGGCGGGCTTTTTGCACCTGTTTGAAGAACAGTTCCCCCTGGTGCAGGTGGTGGGCGTGCGCGAAGGCCAGGACGACGCCGAACGCAACTACCGCCAGGCCCGCGCGCTGCTGGAGCAGCACGATGATTTAGCAGGCATCTACAACATCGGAGGCGGGGCCGAAGGCATTGGCCGTGCGCTGAAAGAGGCCGGTGCAGACCGCAAGATCGTGTTCATCGGCCACGGGCTCACGCCGGATACGCGGGCGCTGCTGATCGACGGCACGATGGATGCAGTCATCACGCAGAACCCGCAGGGCGCGGTGATGAACTGCGTGCGGATTTTTGCCAACTTGCGGGATGGGCGGGAGCCAACGAGTGGGGTGGAGGCCACACGCAGTCAAGTCATCTTTCGGGAAAACCTGCCCTAAGCCCGTAAGGCAGAGCCAGTCCTGCTCGGGATGAGCCTATACCGCCGGCTTGGCAGACTTCGGCAAGTGCGCGGGCGCGCTGCGGCGCCCGATCAGCATCACACCCGCGAGTACCAGCGCCGCGCCGCCTATCTGCCACAAAGTCAACGGCTCGCCCAGCAGCCACACCCCAAAAAAGATCGTGAGCACCGGGCCCAGCGTGCCCACGAGCGCGGTTTTGGATGCGCCGATGCGTCGGATGGCGGCTGACGTCATGAACACGGGCAGCACCGTGGAAAAGATGGCCATGCCCAAGGCGTGCAGGTAGACAGGGGCGGGCTGCACCAAGGAGGCCACGGGTTGCGACATCATGAAATGCAGCAGTGTGGCGCCCGTGGAGACCAGCATGGCCAGGGCGGTGAAGCGTGCAGCGCCCAGCCTGCGGATGGCGGGCTCGCTGCCTGCCTGGTAGAACGCATACGACACCGCCGAACCGAACACAAAGCCCGCACCGATGAGCACGGCGCGCGTGTCGCCCGCAATGTGCAGGTCGTGCGCGAAGGCCAGGCCAATGCCCGCGTAGGACAGCAGCAGCGCCCCCATCTCACGCCGGGATGCCCGCTTGCCCATGAACAGCACGCCGATCAGGATGGTGAGTGTGGGGTAGGTGAACAGGATCAGCCGCTCCAGGCTGGCGGTGATGTACTGCAGGCCGATGAAGTCGAGGATGCTCGCGCCGTAGTAGCCCAGCAGGCCCAGCGCAATCACGAGCAGCCAGTCGCGCCGGGTGAGCGGGGCCAGGTGGCGGCTGGCGCGCCAGCCGACCCAGGCAAACACCGGCACGGAAAACGCCATGCGCAGGCACAGCAGGGTGACTGAGTCCACGGGCGTGGCCTGGGGCACCGCATAGGCCAGTTTCACGAAGATGGCTTTGAACGAGAAGCCCAGCGCGGCCAGGACGGCAAGGAGGAGGCCAAGGCGTTCGGCGGACCAGTGTTTCCAGGGCATGGGGGTATGGTGGGTGGGGTGGGGTAGAAACTGCCAGACCATGCGAAGACAACGAACGCAGTGCACATGGGGTCGTGGCAATATGAAAGGATGCGGCGATAGTGCCTTGTAGGCACGGCAGGCACAATTGGCATTGCCGCAACCATGCGTTCGTCAAAAACGAACGTGAGAGGGGCCTTCCATTGACCTATGACCTGATCGATCTGCGCCTTTTTGTCGCCATTGCCGAAGAGCGCAACCTCACGCGCGGCGCTGCACGCGCCTACCTTGCGCCGTCGTCGGCCAGCCACCGGCTGCGCCGGCTGGAGGAGGCGCTGAACACCTCCCTGTTTGAGCGCCAGACCCGGGGCGTGGCGCTGACCCGGGCGGGCGAGGCCCTGTTGCGCAATGCGCGCCAGGTGCTGGCCAGCGTCGAGCAGATGCATGCCAACCTCTCGCCCTTTGCCAGCGGCATCCGGGGCCATGTGAGCCTGTGGGCCAATACCCATGCCACGCACACCTTTCTGCCCGACGACCTTGCGGGTTTCCTGAAGCAGCACCCGCAGGTGAGCGTGAGCCTGGAGGAGCGCACCAGCGCAGAGATCGTGGTCGCGGTGGCCAACGGTGAGATCGAGGTGGGTGTGCTGGCCGACAGTGGCACGGGTGCGGGTGTGGAGTTGTCCCCCTACCGGCAGGACCGCCTGGTGCTCATCGTGCCCGCAGGCCATGCGTTGGCAGGGCGTGGCCGCGTGGGTTTTGCCGAGGTGCTGGACCAGGCCTTTGTGATGCTGCACGCGGGCTCGGCCATCCACACCTTCACGACCAACGCCGCTGCCGCGCTGGGGCGGCATCTGGACGTGCGCATTCAGGTGCGCAGCTTTGAAGCCGTGTGCCGCATGGTGGGGGCGGGCGTGGGCATTGGCCTGGTGCCCCGGGGAGCGGCCCTGCAGGTGGCGGGCCTGAGCGAGCCGCCGGTGCTGGTCGAGCTGGGCGAGCCCTGGGCGCAGCGCGACCTGCAGATCTGCGTGCGCAAGGGGGCGGTGCTGACGGGCTTTGCTGCGGCGCTGGTCGCACATCTGCGCCAGGGCGCCGGCGCCGCTACTGTCTGATGGCCTGATCAGGCTGCTGCGATCTCCACCTTGGCGCCACCGGCCTGCAGCTTTTTGCGCAGTGCCTGCGGTGTGGCGGCAGGCACCACCAGCGCGGCCAGTTCGTGCAAGGGGGCCACGCTGAACGGCGATGCCGTGCCCAGCTTGTCGATCGAGGCCAGCACCACCGTTTCTGCCGCCCGCTGGTGCAGGGCGCGTTTGACGGCGGCTTCTTCAAAATCTCCCGTGGTCAGACCGGCCTCGGCATGCACGCCGGTCACGCCCATCAGGTACAGGTCGGCCCGCAACTGGGCTGCGGCCTCGACCACGCTGGCGCCCACATTCACCATGGAGTGGCGGAACAACCGGCCTCCCAGCATCAGCACCTCCACCTGCGTGTGCCCAGCCAGCGCCACCGCTACGGTGGGGCTGTGCGTGACCACAGTGGCGCGCAAGTCCAGCGGCAGGTGCTGCACCACCTGAAGTGAGGTGGTACCCCCATCCAGGATCACCACCTGGCCGGGCAACACCAGCGCGGCCCCGGCGCGGCCCAGGGCGCGTTTGTCTTCGGGGGCCAGTTGCTCACGCACCTGCAAGCTGCCCACTGCGGCCGAGGCGGGCAGGGCGCCGCCGTGCACGCGCTGCAAGCGGCCCTCCGCAGCCAGTTCGCGCAGGTCGCGCCGCACGGTGTCTTCCGAGATGCCCAGCTCCTCGCTGAAGGCCTTGGCCACGATCTGTCCGTCCCGACGCAGGCGGTCGAGCAGAAGCTGTTTGCGTTGGGTGGTCAGCATGAAGGGTTACACGAACTGATTGCACGAATTTGCATGTTTGTGCATGTTTGTGCATGATATTGCGTAAATCAATCTTGTCAAAACTATGCATTCATCACCTGACCACACTGCCTTCGCGCTGGCGCTTGCCGTGCGTCGCTACCCAAGCCCGTCAGATGGGAGCGTTGCATGAGCCGCCCTGTGCCCGATGTGCCCATCGCCGAGCTGAACGCCCGCACCGAGCATGTGAAGCTGCTGGATGTGCAGGTGCTCTCCGACAACTGGTACGTGCTGCGCAAGGTCACCTGCTCGCTGCGCCGGCGCGACGGCCAATGGCAGACGATGAGCCGCGAGGCCTACGACCGGGGCAATGGCGCCGCACTGCTGTTGTTCGACCCGCGTCGCAGCACCGTGGTGCTGACGCGCCAGTTCCGGCTGCCCGCCTTTCTCAACGGTTGCGCTGACGGCCTGCTGATCGAGACCTGCGCGGGCCTGCTCGACGGCGACGACCCCGAAACCTGCATCCGCCGCGAGGCCGAGGAAGAAACCGGCTACCGCGTGCGCCAGCCGCGCAAGGTGTTCGAGGCCTACATGAGCCCTGGCTCGGTGACGGAAAAGCTGCACTTTTTCGTGGCCGAGTACGACCCCGGCGACCGCATCCGCAGCGGCGGCGGCCTGGAGGGAGAGGGCGAGGACATCGAGGTGATCGAGATGCCGCTGGCCGACGCCCTGGCCGGCATTGCCAACGGCACGATCCAGGACGGCAAGACCATCATGCTGCTGCAGCATGTGGCCTTGCACCTGCGAGGCACCGCCCTGTAAAAAAGGCGCAGTGCTCGCAGGTGCTCAAGGCCGTACCAGCCGCAGCGGCTCGCCCACACGCGCCTTCACCACATCGTCGCGGTGGAAGGGCAGGGTATGCCAGCGCTTGGCCGAGAACTCGCGCATCTGGTCGTTGGCGTGGGGCGACGCGGGGTTGGTGGACTGGCCATAGGTCAGGATGGCCTGGGCCACTGGGCCCTTGGCGTCGAAGGTCACGGTCTGCACATAGCTGGTGCCGTAGTCGATGCGCAAGCCTGCCTTGTTGATGGGCGCGGGCTCCTGGCGGCCCAGGTTGTTGAGCACGCCTTCAAACTCCTCGCCGCCGTGTAGCGCAATCGCTTCTTCGGTGATGGCGGGGCGCTGCACGCTGCCCAGCGTGGCGTCGAGCGTGTAGCCGCTGGTGCGGATGGCCTTGACGGCGCTATCCAGTGCCTCCCACACCTTGGCGGCGGTGGCGGCGTCCTCCATCTTCAGGCCTGCAGGGGTGGCCACGGGCTGTTGCGCATCGAAGGGCACGCGGTGCACGCCGGGGATGTTGCGCGCGGTGCGCCAGAACTCGCGGAACACATGGGCGCCGCGTGCCTCGACGTTGTTGCGGCGGTCCCAGCCTTTCAGCGCCGCGCAGCCGTCACGGGATTCGGCCGTGGGGGCCTTGTCACACGCGGCGAGCAGGTCGGGCACCACCACCTGGGCCACGAAGTTGCGGTTCTCGAACAACTGGTCCTGGATGGCCTGCAGTGTGACCTTGCCCCGGCCGAGCATTTCAGGAATCTCGGCCAGACCGGCGCGGGTGCGTGGCCGGGTCAGGCTGGCGTCGCCCACCAGGGGCGAGATGCCGTCAAACTTCTGGCGGGGGTGGGTATAGACAAAGCTGTCGTTGCTGTTGTGCACCCAGTCCGTGCGGAAGGCCACGGGCATGCGGCCGATGGGGATGAGCCCCGGCACGGGCGATGCGCTGTCGCGGCGCCAGTCGCAGTCAGCGCGTGATCCGTTCAGCACCACCAGGCCGGCTGCGGCGCGCAGCGCGGCGGCGGGCTGGCTGGGTGCACAGCGGGCGAGCTGGGCGGCATCCACATCGGGCACCACGCTCACGTCGGCATACATGGCCTGGCCGCTGCGGTCGGCGGCCAGCGTGTTCACCCAGGGCAGGCCCAGGTTGGCGTGCGCCTTGTGCA
>Ga0207976_100377_pt1 | contig 18826 bp, 22 predicted proteins | sample LakWasMe94_HOW11_2_FD_183916 | JGI IMG/M metagenome (GOLD analysis project Ga0207976, IMG submission 183916) | Freshwater sediment methanotrophic microbial communities from Lake Washington under simulated oxygen tension - Sediment Metagenome... | ecosystem: Environmental > Aquatic > Freshwater >... | reverse complement strand
CGACGGCACGGTGGACATCGTGGTGGGCACGCACAAGCTGCTTTCCGAATCCACCAAGTTCCACAACCTGGGCCTGCTCATCATCGACGAGGAGCACCGCTTCGGCGTGCGCCACAAGGAGCAGATGAAGGCCCTGCGCGCCGAGGTGGACGTACTCACCCTCACGGCCACGCCCATCCCGCGCACGCTGGGCATGGCGCTTGAAGGGCTGCGCGACCTGTCGGTCATCGCCACCGCGCCGCAGCGGCGCCTGGCGATCAAGACCTTCGTGCGCAACGAGGGCACGGGCGTGATCCGCGAGGCGGTGCTGCGCGAATTGAAGCGCGGCGGGCAGTGCTACTTCCTGCACAACGAGGTGGAAACCATCGAGAACCGCCGCCAGAAGCTCGAAGAGATACTGCCCGAGGCGCGCATCGCCGTGGCCCACGGCCAGATGCCTGAGCGCGAACTGGAGCGTGTGATGCGCGACTTCGTCGCCCAGCGCTACAACATCCTGCTGTGCTCGACCATCATCGAGACCGGCATCGACGTGCCCACGGCCAACACCATCATCATGAGCCGCGCCGACAAGTTCGGCCTGGCGCAGCTGCACCAGCTGCGCGGCCGCGTGGGCCGCAGCCACCACCAGGCGTACGCCTACCTGATGGTGCCCGACACCGAGGGCCTGACCAAGCAGGCCGCGCAGCGGCTCGATGCGATCCAGCAGATGGAAGAACTGGGCAGCGGCTTCTACCTGGCCATGCACGACCTGGAGATCCGCGGCGCGGGCGAGGTGCTGGGCGAGAACCAGAGCGGCAACATGCTCGAAGTGGGCTTCCAGCTCTACAACGAGATGCTCAATGAAGCCGTCAAGGCGCTCAAGGCAGGCAAAGAACCCGACCTGCTCTCGCCCCTGTCGGTCACCACCGACATCAACCTGCACGCCCCCGCCCTGCTGCCCGACGACTACTGCGGCGACGTGCACCTGCGCCTGTCGTTCTACAAGAAGCTGGCCACGGCCAAGACGCCCGACCAGATCGACGGCCTGCTCGAAGAGATCGTGGACCGCTTCGGCAAGCTGCCGCCGCAGGCCCAGACCCTCATCGACGTGCACCGCCTGCGCGTGCTGAGCCAGCCCTACGGCGTGGTGAAGGTGGATGCCGCCCCGGGCGTCATCAACATCACCTTCAAGCCCCAGCCGCCCATCGACCCGATGCGCATCATTGAACTGATTCAGAAGAACAAGCACATCAAGCTGGCGGGCAACGAGAAGCTGCGCATCGAGCGCGAGCTGAAGGAGCCCAAGGACCGCGCACAGATGGTGCGGGACATTCTGCGCAGCCTGGGGCAACCCGTGGTGGCTGCATAGCACTTTACAAGCCAGAGAGGCCACAAGCGCTAGTGAATCATGCGCTGATAGCTATCAAAAGAGAAGCAAAACAATGTGGCTGGAGTCTCTCGTCGCGCTGGTGGCCCTGACTACCGCCTTGCTCACGCGGCCCTGGCGCTTGCTGGCCAGCCGCACGCCGCTGGAGCACGAGTCCCATGGCGCGGCGTCCCCGCTGTGGACACCATTGCTCGCCACGCTGGTGTTTCTGCCCTGGCTGTGGGCGCTGCCCACGCTGCACGCCATGCCGCTGCAACTGCAATGGTCGGGCGCGTGCCTCGTGGTGCTGATGCTGGGCTGGCCGCTGGCCATCCCCGTGCTGCTGGCGGTGGGCGCCATTGCGGGCCTGCTCTCACCCGCCCTGGACTGGGCCGATGCGCTGGGCGCCGCCATCTGGCTGGGCGTGGTGCCCGCCACGCTGGCCCTGGCGCTGGGCGCGCTGGTGCGGCGCTTTGTCGGTACGCAGCCGTTTGTGTACGTGCTGGGCCGGGCGTTTCTGGGCACTGTGGCCTGCGTGTTTGCGGCAGGCGTGCTCTCGCAATGGACCGGGCACCAGTTGCCCGGTGTGGGCAACGAGCTGTCGCTGGTGGCCCGCTGGCTCATGGCCTGGGGCGACGGGTTTGTGACGGGCATGCTCGCCGCGATCTTTGTGGCCTTCAAGCCAGAATGGCTGGCCACCTGGTCGGACCAGCTCTATCTGAAGCGCCCGCCGCAGTAGCGCAGTGTTGCCAACGCACACCACAGGCACTGCATACACGCAGCGATACGAAACGTATATGTTTCGAATACAATTCGCTGCATGGGTATTGTCAAAATTTCAGACCAAATGCACGAGAACCTGCGCGTTGCCAGCAACGCCCTGTCTCGCTCCATCAACGCACAGGCAGAACACTGGATGCGCATCGGCATGCTGGCCGAGCTGCATCCCAACCTCGACCACAGCGACATCTGCCAGCTGCTGATCCGCGCCGAACAGGCCGGGGGCTTCGATCTGGACACGGTGGCGGCCTCCGTGGCCGCCAAGCCGGGCCACAGTGGGCGGCGTGTTCAATGAAATCGTCCCGCGTCACCCTGCGCTCCCCCGCCGAAATCGCCCAGGCGCGTGAGGCCGGCCGCCTGGCCGCCCGCGTGCTGCACATGATCACGCCGCACGTGCAGCCCGGCGTCAGCACCGAGGCACTGGACCGGCTCTGCCACGACTACATCGTGAACGAACTGCAGGTCACCCCCGCCAACGTGGGCTACCTGGGGTATCCCAAAACCGTGTGCACCTCGGTCAACCACGTGATCTGCCACGGCATTCCGTCGCCAGGGCAGGTGCTCAAGGCGGGCGACATCATCAACATCGATGTGGCCATCATCAAGGATGGCTGGTTTGGCGACACCAGCCGCATGTACTTTGTGGGCGAGCCCAGCCCGCTGGCGCGCCGCCTGGTGGACACCACCTACGAGGCCATGTGCGCGGGCATTGCCCAGGTACGCCCCGGCGCCATGCTGGGCGATGTGGGCCATGCCATACAGACCGTGGCCCACCGCGAGCGGTTCAGCGTGGTGCGCGAATACTGCGGCCACGGGATCGGGCAGATCTACCACGACGAGCCCCAGGTGCTGCACTACGGGCAGCGTGGCCAGGGCCTGCGGCTGGAGGAAGGCATGGTCTTCACCATCGAGCCCATGATCAACGCCGGCAAGCGCGATACGCAGGAGCTGGCCGACGGCTGGACCGTGGTCACCCGCGACCGCTCGCTGTCCGCCCAGTGGGAACACATGGTGGCCGTGACGGCCGATGGGTTCGAGGTGCTCACGCCCTGGCCCGAAGGCACTGGCCGCTATCCCGCCATGGTTTGACCTGCATCTTGCCCGCACGCCGCAGTCTTTGACACAGCACAAGCAGCCGCCGCAGGGACCATCCGATAGTGGTGAACACCACCACAAGGAGGGTCTCCATGAAGCTGCTGAACGATCTGTTTTCTACCGACTACGGCCTGATGAGCATCATCGGCATCGGGTTCATGATCTGCATGGCCGCATTTTTTGTGCGCATGTTCCTGGTCAAGATGAACGAGCCGCCCCAGCCCAACCCAGCCGCCAAGGCCCTCAAAGGCGGCGGCCAGAACCTGCCGCATCCCCGCTGAGGCACAGGATCTGACGAGAGCCGCGCACGGGGCGCGGCCTCTGCCGCCCAGTCTCCCGGGTAGCGCCTGGAGCGAGCGTGGCGGGCACGGCGGGAACAAAAGCCTGCCAGGGATACCATTGCGGGTTCTTACCCCGCATTTGTTCCCCCTTTTTCTGCCATGACCCACGCAACCGAATTCGCCCCTGGCCTCGTCATCCAGGGCATCGAGCCTCCGCTGTCCCTGTCCGCCTACAAGCTCATCGCTTTTGACATGGACTCCACCCTCATCAACATCGAGTGCGTGGACGAAATCGCCGATGCCGCCGGCCGCAAGGCCGAGGTGGCCGCCATCACCGAGGCAGCCATGCAGGGCGTGATCACCGACTACAAGGAGAGCCTGCGCCAGCGTGTGGCCCTGCTCAAGGGCGTGACGGTGCAGCACATGGAGCAGGTGTTCACCGAGCGCCTGCGCTTCAACCCCGGTGCCAAGGAGCTGATCACCGCCGCCAAGGCTGCGGGCCTCACCACGCTGCTGGTCTCGGGCGGCTTCACCTTTTTTGCCGACCGCGTGAAGGCGGGCCTGGGCATCGACTTTGCGCGCTCCAACATGCTGGAAGTGCAAGACGGCCAACTGACGGGCCGCATGGTGGACCAGGCCTGGGGCGACATCTGCGACGGCGCAGAAAAGCGCCGCACGCTGCTGGAAGTGGCCTCGCTCATGGGTATTTCGCCGCAGCAGGCGATTGCCGTGGGCGACGGCGCCAACGACCTGCCGATGATGGGTGCCGCCGGCCTGTCGGTGGCCTACCACGCCAAGCCCGCCGTGCGTGCACAGGCCAAGGTGGCCATCAACCAGGGCGGGCTCGACCGCTTGCTGGAAGTGCTGCGCTGAGCGGCGTGGCGCATCAGTACGTACAGGGCGCCACTGGATGCTATTAATTTGATAGCTATCCGGGCATGTAGCACTAGCGCATCACGCCGTTTTTATTCAAATCCAGGTGCATCGGGCAATCCAGGCACCAACGAGGCCCTGCGGCGGGCACTTCCGGCGCGCGGGGCGGCCACCGTGGCCAGCAGCGCCACACCCTGGGGTGACGTGGGCGCCACCAGGTCCGCCAGCGTCACGCCATCCAGCACCTCCAGATAGGCCTGCATGGCCTGGCCCAGCACCCCTTTGAGCCGGCAGTGGCTGCTCAGGCGGCACTGGTTGGAGGCAGGGTCAAAACATTCCACCAGGTTGAAGTCCGTCTCGGTGGCACGCACCACCGCGCCAATGTGGATGGACGACGCCGGCACCATCAGCCGCATGCCACCGCCCCGCCCGCGCGTGGTCTCCAGCAGGCCCTGCGCCGACAGCTGCTGCACGATCTTCATCAGGTGGCTGCGCGAGATGCCATAGCCCTCGGCCACCTCCGTGATGGTGACGGGCTGCGCCCGCCCCTCGGTGGCGGCGCAATACATCAGCACGCGCAGCGTGTAGTCGGTCCATTGGGTCAGTCGCATGGGTTTGCCGCAGATCAATCAAAAAGATGCATACATCCTGAATTTTATTCGCTAAAATATTCACACGATATGAATCTTTAAAGGACCACCATGAACGCCCGCATCGACACCCTGCACGCCACAGCCCCCACCACCCCACTGCCGCTGAGCGCCGAGCAGCAGATCGGCCAGATCGCCGTGCAGTTGCCGGGCGCCACGGCGGTGTTTCGGCGCCTCAAGCTGGACTTCTGCTGCGGTGGCCAGGTGAGCCTGGCCAAGGCGGCTGCCGACAAGGGGCTGGACGCCGACGCCGTGCTGGCCGAGCTGGCTGCCCTGCAGCGCAGCGACGCCGTGCCCGAGGCAGCGTCGCCCAGCGCGCTCATCGACCACATCCTGGCGCGCTACCACGAGGTGCACCGCCAGCAGCTGCCCGAGCTGATCCGCATGGCCCGCCGCGTGGAGGCCGTGCACCGCGACCACCCGCAGGTACCGGTCGGCCTGGCCGACCACCTGGAGGCCATGCACGAGGAGCTGCTGTCGCACATGCTCAAGGAAGAGCAGGTGCTGTTCCCCATGCTCAAGAACGGCGGCAACCCGTTTGTGGGCCAGCCCATCGGCATGATGCGCGCCGAACATGTGGACCATGGCGAGGCGCTGGACAAGCTCAACGCGCTGACGAATGACGCCACGCCTCCCCAAGGTGCATGCAACACCTGGCGCGCGCTCTACGCGGGCATTGCCCAGCTGGGCGACGACCTCATCAACCACATCCACCTGGAAAACAACGTGCTGTTTCCGCGGTTCGAAGCCAGCGCTGCACCCGCGCAAGCTTGTGCCACGTCAGCCTGCGGCTGCCAGTGAGCCAGCACACTGCCGCCATGACCGAAGAAGCCCACCCTACACAGACCGCCGGCAAGCTCGCCCCCAGCGCGGAGAGCATCACGCAACTGGTGCACGGCTTTTACGGGGATGTGCGGCGCGATCCGCTTCTGGGCCCGGTGTTTGAAAAGGCCCTGCACGGCCAGTGGGACGCCCACCTGCAGCGCCTGGTGGACTTCTGGAGCACCGTCGCGCTAGGCGCCCGCAGCTTCAAAGGCGATGTCTTCGGCAAACACATGGCGCTGGAGGGCGTCACGCCCGCCCACTTTGCGGCCTGGGTGGCGCTGTGGCAACAGCACACCAATCGCTTGTTTGCGCCGGAGGTGGCGCACGACCTGCAGGTGGCGGCCCATGGCATTGCACGCAACCTGTTCCGGGGCTACTTTGCGAACGACCCCGGTTTTGTGCAGCCCCGCGACGAGGGCCATGGGCGCCATAGGCGCGATGAGCACGGCGCCCGCCACCAGGACAGCGGAGAAACCCAGCAAGGTTGAAGACTGCCGACTGGCAGCGCGGTCGCCACCAGCGCCCGCTTCTGGCTTATTTGCCCTTGTTGCCCGGCGTGAAGAACAGCGCCAGACCCACTGCTATCAGTGCCACAGGCCACCACACCCGCAGCAGCTCGCGAAGGCTGATGCTGATCAGTCCCAGGTTGGTCAGCAGAAAAAACACGCCCAGCACGACCAGAACGATCGCAGCGATATTGCCCTTCATGTGCATTCCCTCGGTGTGGTTGTTGGTATGGCCGCGATTATGGCGGGCGGGACAACTGCGCGCCCAGGTAATCCACCCACACGCGCACCTTGGGCGACAGATGGCGGCTGGAGGGCCACAGTGCCCGGAACTGGCGGGCCGGGCCCAGGTGCGGCTCTAGCACGCTCACCAGTCGCCCCTCTGCCAGGGCATCGCGCACCAGAAAGTCGGGCATACAGGCAATACCGATCCCCCGCAGGGTGGCACCCAGAACGGCTTCGATGTTGTTGCAGGCCAGCACCGTGCGAAGGCGTGGCTCGTCGCTGCCCAGGTCCTCGCGCCACGGCCAGTCGAGCAGCTTGCCGGAATCCGGGTGGCGAAAGCGCACGCAGGCATGCCGCTCCAGGTCGCGCAGTGCAGCGGGCGTGCCGTGGCGCTCCAGGTAGCTGGGCGCAGCGCACAGCAGCAGCCGAAAGGTCTGCAAGGGCCGCGACACCAGGCGTGAATCGCGCAGGTCGCCACTGCGAATCGCCACGTCAATGCCTTCGTCGATCAGGTCGATCGCTCGGTCGCTGAACGTGATGTCCAGCTCCACCTCGGGGTAGCGCGCCAGAAACTCCGGCACCAGAGGGATCAGGAAGTGGTAGCCCACGATGGGCGCACTCACCCGCAGCTTTCCCCGTGGGGTCTCCCGCGAGAGCGACAGCATGGCCTGCGCGTCGTCCAGGTCGTCCAGCACGCGCCGGCAGCGCTCATGGAACAGGCGCCCCTCTGCCGTCAGCTGGATGCGCCGGGTGCTGCGCTGCAATAGGCGCACGCCCACCTCCTGCTCCAGCCGCGCCACGCCCTTGCCCACCGCAGACGCCGATATCTCCAGCGCCCGTCCCGCGGCCACAAAGCTGCCCAGCTCTGCCGTTTTCACAAAGGCCAACATGCCACTGAGCTTGTCCATCTGCGTTGTTCACTCCGGTTGAGCACAGCCAATTCAATCTTTTTATTCCGCAATAAAAGGAATGAAAGCCACTTTTTTGCTGATTCGATCCAGTCTAACCTTCTTGCACTTCCACACATCCACGCCATGCCGAACCCGTCATTCCTTCGCGCCGACTCCGCCAGCACCTGCGAAACCCGAAAGTCGCTGATGGGTTTGCAGGCTGAATATCTGCGCTGGGTGCATGGCGAAATAGCCCGGTGCTTTCCGGCCCTCTCCCCGCGTGCCGGCTTGTCGCTGCCACCGGAGGACCTGCCCGGATTGAAGGTCTCCCAGACCGAAAACCGGCCAAACAGCGCGTACTACCTGATCGCCGTGAATGGCGAAGCCGCAGGCATGTGTGGCCTGCGGCCCTTGGGCGCAGGCACCGTCGAAGTCAAGCGCCTGTACGTCCGCCCCGCCTACCGGGGCCTGCATCTCGGTTCGTCGGCACTGCGCAAGCTGTACGCAGATGCCTGTCAGGCGGGCTACACCCGCATTTGCCTGGACACCGCCCTTTTCATGCAGGCAGCACACCGCCTGTACGAAGCCCACGGCTACGCCGACTGCGCGGCCTACGAAGGCACCGAGGTGCCGCTGGCACTGCACAGCCACTGGCGCTTCATGCAGCGTCCCATCCACCGCCCCAGCCACGGCATCACCCATGAGCACGATCTTCGAACGGCGTAGCACGCAAGCGGGCCTGGCCCTCGCAGTGCTCCTGCTGCCCCTGGTATTGCAACCCTTCGGCCACCACTGGGTGCGCGTTGCTGACGTCAGCCTGCTGTACGTCATGCTGGCACTGGGTCTGAACGTGGTGGTGGGTTATGCAGGCCTGCTGGACCTGGGGTATGTGGCCTTCTACGCACTGGGTGCCTACCTGTTTGCCCTGCTGACCTCACCCCACCTGACCGACCACTTTGCGTGGATCGCTGCGCTGTTCCCGCAGGGGTTGCACGCCCCCTGGTGGGTGACCATCCCGCTGGGCGCAGCATGCGCGGCCCTCCTCGGCATGCTGCTGGGAGCCCCTACCCTCAAGCTGCGGGGGGACTACCTGGCCGTGGTCACCCTGGGCTTTGGCGAAATCGTGCGCCTGCTGGTCATCAACATGAGCCACCCCGTCAACATCACGCAGGGCGCCCAGGGTCTGGGCTTGATTGACCCGGTGCACATCCTGGGGGTGGACCTGGGCCGACCCCTGGTGGTGGCGGGCCATGAGGTGGCGTCGGTCACGCTGTACTACTACCTGTTTCTGGCGCTGGTGACGCTCACCATCGTTGTCTGTCTGCGCCTGCAACACTCCCGCATCGGCCGCGCATGGATGGCTATCCGCGACGATGAAACCGCAGCCCGGTCCATGGGCATCAACACCCGCAACCTCAAGCTGCTGGCCTTCGGCGTGGGCGCCAGCTTTGGCGGAGTGACTGGCGCCATGTTTGCGGCTTTTCAGGGCTTCGTTTCCCCCGAGGCCTTCAGCCTGCAGGAGTCTGTGCTCATCGTTGCCATGGTGGTGTTTGGCGGCATGGGGCATATCCCCGGGGTGGTCCTGGGAGCCGTGCTGCTCGCAGCGCTGCCAGAGGTACTGCGCTATGTGGTCGGCCCCCTGCAGGCAGCAACGCACGGGCTACTGGATGCGGGCGTGATGCGCCCGCTGCTGATTGCCTTGGCCATGATCGTCACCATGTTGTGGCGCTCCAGTGGCCTGTGGCCAGCGCCCGACGCAGCGCAGGCACGGGGGAAGAATCACCGCCCCCGCAAGGGCCGCAGCAGGTCCGACAGCCCGTTGTGATCAATCTCGTGCATCAGCGCCAGCAACTGGCCCAACTCGCCCTTGGGAAACCCCTCGCGCGCAAACCAGTTGAGGTAGTTGCCCGGCAGGTCCGCCAGCAGCGTGCCTTTGTGCTTGCCGTACGGCATCTCGGTGGTGACCAGTCGTTGCAGTTTCTCTGCGTCCATTGCCCTGGGCTCCTCAACCGCCTGCGCGCTTGACCTTGTGGCCCAGCTTCTGCAGCGCGGCCATCACGCGTTCCACGTGGTCGCCCTGCACCTCGATCACGCCGTCCTTCACCGTGCCGCCGCTGCCACAGGCGGCCTTGAGCTGCTTGCCCAGCTGCTCCAGCGCAGTCTCGTCCACCAGCACGCCTTTGACCAGGGTGACCGCCTTGCCGCCGCGCCCTTTGGTCTCGCGCGATACGCGCACGATGCCGTCACCCGTGGGCAGGGGCTTGTTCTGCTTGCAGGTGCACTGCGCCACAGGCTGGCGGCAGGTGGGGCACATGCGGCCCGACTCGGTGGAATACACCAGGCCGCCCAGGTCTGCCAGGGACTTCATGGCTTCTTCCCTTCCACCTCTTGCTGCAGCATGTGAAAGTCGAGCAGGCGCGTGGCCAGCAGCGTCTCGGTCAGAAAACACACCAGCGCCAGCAAAAAGCACGCAACGCCCGCCAGAAACCCGCCCACCGCAAGGCGGCTGGACTGAAAGTCGGTGGTTTCGCCCAGGAACAGCAGGATGATGGTCGTGCCAATGAGGAAGGCACAAAACGTCAGCAGCGCAATACAACCGTTGGCCAGCCGTCCACGCAAACGCAAGTCCGCCAGCTCCTTGTAGGCACGGGCCAGAAACTCGGGTTCGGCATTGACGCGCGCGCGGTCTTCCACCACACGCGCCCGGTCGATGATCCTGGCCAGGCGGCCGGCCACCGCGCCGATCATGCCGGACACCGCAGTGAGCAAAAACACGGGCGCCACCGCCAGCTGGATGCCGTGGGTGATGGCGGAGGTATCTAGGGGCAAAGCCATGGGGTTAGGGTCCGGGAAAACTGTCAACGAAAAACGGGGCGGCCCGATTATCGGTTGCCCAACGCTGGGGCCGAGCACTCGCATTCCCTGCAATCTTGCAGGTGCAAGGCGCGCATTGCTGGCCTATGAGAAGGCACAGGGCGAGAGGGCATCGGGCAAACGCGGCGACAATGCGGGCCATTACTGCTTTGTCCGCGCTGCCTTGCGTGCCTTCTTCAACGCATTCCCAGCGCCCTTCCATGCCTTTTGCCTCCCTCGGTCTGTCCCCCGCCCTTGTCCATGCCGCCGCCAAGGCGGGCTTTGTGGCGCCCACGCCCATTCAGGCGGGCGCCATTCCGGCCATCCTGCAGGGGGTAGATCTGCTGGGTGCCGCACAGACGGGCTCGGGCAAGACGGCGGCATTTGCCCTGCCCTTGCTGCAGCAGCTGCAGCTCAGCGCCACTGGCGGCCCGCGCCGGGTGCGCGCCCTGGTGCTGGTGCCCACCCGTGAACTGGCAGCGCAGGTGGGAGAAGTGCTGCGCAGCCTGGCGCAGCACCTGCAGCAACCGCTCAAGATCGCCATCGTGTTCGGCGGCGTGTCGATCAATCCGCAGATGCTGGGCCTGCGCGGCGGCGCCGACATTGTGGTGGCCACGCCGGGCCGCCTGCTGGACCTGGTGGACCACAACGCGCTGCGCCTGTCGGCCGTGGCACACCTCGTGCTGGACGAAGCAGACCGGCTGCTGGACCTGGGCTTTGCCGAGGAACTGCAGCGCGTGCTGGCGCTGTTGCCAGCCCGGCGACAGAACCTGTTTTTCTCGGCCACATTCCCAACCGCAGTGCAGGCGCTGGCCGATGGCCTGCTGAAGCAGCCGGTGCGCGTGGAGGTGCCCCACACGCCGGGTAACGAGCCTGCCATCGAACAACGCGCCATTGCGGTGGACGCAAGCCGCCGCACCCAGTTGCTGCGCCACCTGGTCAAGGAGCACAACTGGTCGCGCGTGCTGGTGTTTGTGGCCACGCAATATGCGGCCGAGCATGTGGCCGAGAAGCTGTACAAGGCGGGCATCTTTGCATCGCCCTTCCACGGCGGCCTGAGTCAGGGCGCGCGCAACCAGGTGCTGCAGGAGTTCAAGGACGAGCGCTGGCAGGTGGTCGTGACCACCGACCTCGCAGCACGCGGCATCGACATTGCACAGTTGCCTGCCGTGGTGAACTACGACCTGCCCCGATCGGCCGTGGACTATGTGCACCGCATCGGCCGTACCGGCCGGGCGGGCGAGAGCGGCATGGCCGTGAGCTTTGTGACCGCCGATACCGAGGCGCATTTCCGGCTGATCGAAAAACGCCAGCACCTCACCATCCCACGCGAGCAGATTGCGGGCTTTGAACCCACCGAGGCTCCCGCGCCCACACCATCCACCGACCCCGGGGGCACCGGCGGCATCAAGGGCAAACGCCCCAGCAAAAAGGACAAGCTGCGCGCAGCAGCGGCGCAGGCAGCCGATGCCCCCGCTGCCCACAAAAAAGGCCCCTGAAAGGGGCCTGCAGTGCTTCACTGAGGGTGAGCGGGGTGGCATCCACCCAGCGCCAGGGCTTACGCGCCTTCTTCGTCGTCCGCGTCCAGGCCATCTGGCCCGCTGTGTGAAGCCTCACCAGCCGGACGGGGTGTGCGCTTGCCGGGCTTGGCCAGAATTTCCACATAGAACTGGGCGCCGCCCTCGGCGGCCACGCCGTTGATCAGCCCGGTCAAGGCGGCCAGGTGCGCCACGGCGGCGTCTTCCTTGGTGCGGCCAAACTGGCAGTCAAAGTCCCAGAAATCGGCGCCTTCGGGCAGGTCGCGGCGCCGTTCGCGCTTGATGTACTTGCGGATTTCGTGCTTGACGGCATCCAGAACGCGATCGCGGTTCTTGCCTTCAACGTGGAGTTGGAAAGTTTTTCTCATGGGCGATAGTACCGCCTGCGACAGGTGCCGTTTCACACCTGCGCATCGAGGTGCCACAATGGTGCATTACTTTTGGTTACCACCAGCCCATGAACCACGACCTGCGCCTGCTGCACCTGTTGCCAGCGGCTGTGCTTGTCACACAACAGGGCGCCATCCGCTTTGCCAACGCCGCCAGCATGGAGTTGCTGGAGGCGCCCAGTATCGACAGCCTGATCGGGCGGCTGTCTGGCGACTTTGTGCACCCCCTGGACCAGGTGCGCTCCACCAACCGCATCCAGCAAGTGGCCGTGCCCGAGCAGGCCGGGCGGCCCAACAAATCCTCTGAGTTCCGTATCCGCACCGAGCGCGGCAACTTGCGCATGGTGCTGATCAGCAGTGTGGCCATGGAATGGGACGGTGCCCCCGCCGTGCTCATGTGCGGCATGGACATGACACACCAGAGCGAGATCGAGGCCCAGCTGCGCGAGAGCGAGCAGAACTTCCGGCGCCTGTTCGAGAACATGCAGGACGTGTACTACCGCACCGATGCGCAGGGCATCGTGCAGCATGTGGGACCGGGCGTGCGCCGGGTGCTGGGCTACGAGCCCCACGAAATCGAAGGCCGCACGGCCGAGTCGTACTACCCCCAAAGCAAAGACCGCGACGCGTTCAAGGCCGCGATCATGGAACACGGCGAGGTGTCGGACTTTCCGGGCCAGATGGTGCGGCGCGATGGCACGGTGATCGACATCTCCATCAGCAGCCACGCGCTGTACGACCATGCAGGCAATTTTGCGGGGGTCGAAGGCATCTACCGCGACGTCACGCAACGCAAGAACCTGGAGCGCGAGCTGCAGCGCCTGGCCACCACCGACATGCTGACGGGCATTGCCAACCGCCGCGCGTTTCTTGAATGCGCCGAGTCGGCCTATGCCCATTCACGCAGCAACGGCGAGCCGCTGACCTTGCTGATGCTGGACCTGGACCACTTCAAGGCCATCAACGACCGTTTTGGCCACCTGGAAGGCGACCGGGCGCTGATGGCATTTGCGCAGGCCATCAAGGGCCAGTTGCGTGCCAGCGATGCCGTGGGCCGACTGGGCGGTGAAGAGTTTGGCGTGCTGTTGCCCCTGACCACACTGGCCGAGGGCCTGGAGGTGGCCACGCGCATGCTGCACAGCATTCGCGCCTTGGAGCTGACGGACGATGCAGGCCACAGCTACCGCGTCACCACCAGCCTGGGTGTGGGAACCTTCCGCCAGAGCGATCGCAGCCTGCGCGACATGCTCGACCGTGCCGACCAGGCGCTGTACCTGGCCAAGCACCGGGGGCGCAACCAGGTGGCTTCGCTCGAGACGCTGGACGAGTGATCATTCAGTCGCCCTGATCGGTGAGAGATCAGGGCCATGCAGCATGCCAAGGCACCTGTTCAAAGGCGCATGCGTTCCTGCTGCAGGTTCCACAGGCAGGCTGCGATGCGCAGCAGCATCTCCATCACCTGCTCCGAGCCGCTGCAGGACAGCTCCAGATCATCAATGAGCATCGCCAGCTGGGAGATGGCGTCTTCGGGGGCGGCAGCGCCACCACTGCGCGCCACTTCGGCAATCGCGATCAATACGTCGGTGCGGTTCATGGCGCAGGTCTTGGCGTGGTGGGTGGCAATGTCTCGGTCATTGGCGGCATAGGCCACGCGACGCAGAGACCACGCCGCCGCCGGGCTAGCGGGCCGAGATGGCCAGTTGCGCGCGACTGCCGGCCCCGCCCTCCAGAGCCACAGCAGGGGGCAACCCTGCCGTTTCCAGCAAGGGCGCGCCTGCAGCAGGCAGGGGCATATCCGGCGTCAGGCGGAACTGGTGAATCACCTCCAGCAGGCGCCTTACCTGATTCTTCATGCCGGTCGAGGCGGACGAACTGTCATCCACCAGCGCAGCGTTCTGCTGTGTGGCCGCGTCCAGCTGGCGCACGGCCTCTCCGATCTGGGCAATGCCCCGGGCCTGCTCCTGCCCGGCATCCTTGATGGCGGTGATGAGCGACACCACCTGGTTCACATGGTGCACGGTGTTGGCCACACGCTCGCCCGCCTGCCCCACCAGGGTGGACCCGCGCTCCACACCCTGCACGCTGGCCGAGATCAGGCCGCGAATCTCCCGGGCCGCCATGCTGCTGCGCTGCGACAGGCCCCGCACCTCGCCAGCCACTACCGCAAAGCCCCGGCCCTGCTCACCCGCACGCGCGGCCTCCACCGCCGCATTCAGCGCCAGCAGATTGGTCTGGAAGGCGATGTCGTCGATCACCTTGATGATGTCCGTGATCTTCTGCGACTGGGTCTTGATCTCCTGCATGGTGGCGATCACATCGCGCATCACGCTGCCGCCTTCGTTGGCCACACTGCTGGCCTCCTGCGCCAGGGCGGTGGCACGCTGGGCGTTGTCGGTGTTGTGCTGCACCGTGATGGTCAGCTGCTCCATCGACGCGGCCGTCTCCTGCAGATTGGATGCCTGCACCTCGGTGCGGCGTGCCAGGTCTTCGGTGCCGCCCGCCATCACCACGGCCTCGTGGGCGACCGTCTCGGTGCTGGCGCGCACCTCGGTGATCACGCGCACCAGCTGGTGGTTCATCTCACGCAGGGCCCCCAGCAGCTCGGCGGTCTCGTCGTTGCCACGCACATCGATCTGCGCCGTCAGGTCGCCCCCCGCCACGGTGCGTGCCAGCACCACGGCCTGACGCAGCGGCCGCGAGATGGAACGGGTGATGACCCAGGCCATCGCAGCACCTGCCAGCAATGCGAGGGCGGTGGCGGCCAGCATCCACCAGTGGATGGTGTCGCTCATGGCGCGCGCCCCGGCAAACTCTGCCGCAGCCACGTTGATCTGCAGCGCCACCAGGCGCTCGATGGCGTCCTGCACCTTGAGCGCATTGGGGCGGATCTGGGTGATGTACAGCTCCGATCCGTCGTCGTACTTGCCGGCCACCAGCGCGGCCGACGCCGGGATCAGGCCCTTGTCCAGATAGGTGGCGTTGGCATCGGCAAAGGCCTGCGCCAGGGCCTGCTCCTCGGCCCCCAGGGGCTTGGCGGCGTACTCCTTCCACAGGGCCTGGATGCGCTCGACATTGGCGGTCAGGGCCGCGTGGCTGGCCTCCAGGTTGCTGGTGCCGGGGTCCATCAGCATGTCCATCACCAGCACGCGGTTGCGCTGCGTCAGGTGGCTGATCTCGGCCAGCACGCCCATGGGCACGGTGCGGTCGCCATACAAGGCAGCGCTGCGCTCGGTCAACCGCTTGGCCCCGCTGATGCCACCGGCCGCCAGGGCCGATATCAGCAACAGCAGCACGGCAAAGGCCAGGGCCAGGCGGGTACCAATTTTCATTTTTTGAAGCATCTGAATCTTTCGTGAAGGTCCACCAGGGCGCCGCCGCCTTGTGGGAGCGAACGCGTGTTGCTGTAGGGGGTAAGCCAACCACCCGCCGTGCACCAAGCCCCCGATGGGATGCGAAAGATACTAATTGTTTCAAATGACAGATTAGTGACTCAGCGAGAAACCTTCGCCGTTCAGGCCAATGCTTCAAATCGCTGTCATTTTGCTAGGATCGGCACCAAAATCTGTCCGTCTACTCAATGAACACGCGTGGATTTCACAGCACCTGAAATCGTGCATGCATATCGTTATTCATAAAAACCATTACATAAAACACATGAAATATATTTACCTTCTTTTGCTGGCGACCGTGGCCCTTGTGCAGGCGGGCCTGGCCAGCGCACAGACCGTGACGGGCGCTGGATCGTCGGCGGCAGCGCCCATCTACCGCAGCTGGGCCAAGGCCTATGCCAAGGCCACTGGCAGCGCGGTGGACTACGACCCGGTGGGTTCCAGCGCGGGCATGAAAAAAATCCAGCAGCAGGCCGTCGGTTTTGGCGCGACGGACGTGTACCCCGCAGAGAAGGACTTGCTGGAGCACGGCCTGCTGGCGCTGCCCGTGGCCATCACCGGCATCAGCCCCATCGTCAACCTGCCCAAGGTACAAAACACCCAGCTGCGCCTGACGGGTGAGGCTCTCAGCCGCATCTTCATGGGCGAGATTACCCGCTGGAACGCGGCAGAGATCGCCGCACTGAACCCCGATGTCTCCCTGCCCGACCTGCCGATCAAGGTGGTGGTGCGCGCCGATGGCTCGGGCACCACCTACAACTTTGCAGACTACCTGGGCAAGGTGAGCCCACAATGGAAATCATCGTACGGCGCCAAAACCAGCATCGCCTGGCCTGTGGGTGTGCTGGCCTTCAAGGGCAGCGACGGCGTAGCCAAGGGCGTGCGCGACACGGTGGGCGCCATCGGGTATGTGGACCACGGCTATGTGGCCGAATACGGCCTGACCACCGTGCAGATGAAAAATGCCGACGGCAGTTATGTCAAACCCTCCATCGATGCCTTCAAGGCGGCACTGGCCAACAGCGATTGGTCGGCCACCGGAGTTTTCCACAGCACCTTGACGCAGCGGCCCGGTAAATCGGCCTGGCCCATCACCATGGGCACGTTTGTGGTGTTCCCCAAGGTCACGCAGAACCCCGACCTGACAGCCCAGGCGCTCCGGTTCATCCTCTGGTCGTTTCTCAATGGCGACACCTTGGTGCAAGAAAATAATTTTGTCCGCCTGCCAGACCGGGTTCAGGCGTCGGCATTCAAAATCATCACCTCCATCCGGGATAATCAAGGAAAACCGCTGGGCATGAGCTTGATATCCTCCTTCAATCGCCCCTCATAATCAATCCACCCTCTCTTGAATCATTGATTTTCTATTATTGACGGATAACCGCCGCGCGCCCCTCATCCGGCGCAGCCCTGCGATGGGGATACCACGGGATAATGCCGCCACCATGGAAATCGAATTCAAGTTCTGCATCCCGCCCGACCGTCTGGCTGCCGTGCAAGCGGCGGTGCGCCGGGGCCGGTGTACCGCCATCCGCATGGAGGCCCGCTACTTCGACACGCCCGACGGCGCACTGGCGTCACGCGGCATAGCGTTTCGCCTACGGCGCGAGGGCGACCAGTGGGTGCAAACCGTCAAGGCGCTGGGCGATGGCCCGCTGGACCGGCAGGAGCACAACGTCGCACGCGGCCCCGCCACCGAAGGCACCGCGCCCGAGCCCCAACCCCAGTTGCACAGCGGCACCGTGGCGGGCGCGCGGCTGCAGCAGGCGCTGCAAGCCGCAGGCGGCTCCCTCGTCGAGACCTATGGCACCGAGATGGACCGGCTGACGCGCGACATCACCCGCCAGGGAACCGTGGTCGAGCTGGCGCTGGACACCGGCCGGGTGGTGGCCCACCGGGGCACGCCCCAGCAGGCAGAGGCCCCCATTTGCGAGCTGGAGCTGGAACTCAAGGCCGGGCCGGTGGCGGGTCTTGCAGCGCTCGCCGCGCAGTGGGCCACGCGGCACGGGCTGTATCTGAGCACCGTGTCCAAGGCCGAACGGGGCGAGCGCCTGCTGGCAGCAGCTGGCAGTCCGTCTGGCATTTCCATCCCATCTGACAGCCCTTCCCGCAGCGGTTCGCCCCGCAAGGCCCGACCCCGGTCCCCCCTGTACCAGCAACTGCCCGCCGGGAAGGCCCTGCAGCGCGCCGTGGTGGCGCAGTGCCTGCAGCAGCTCCTGGGCCCTGCCAGCGACCTGGCTGAAGGGTCCAGCGACGAGGAGCAGCTGCACCAGCTGCGCATCGGCATCCGCCGCCTGCGCACCGCCTTGCGCGAGCTGGCGCCGCTGGCCCCAGGCAACTTTGACCCTGCCTGGGAGCCGCCCCTGGTCCAGGTGTTCCAGCAGCTCGGCCACCTGCGGGACCGCAGCCAGGTGATGCAACGCATCGGTGCCGAACTGCAGGCCGCCGGAGCGCCGCCCCTGTCCACCCACCAGGGCGACAACACCGCGCTGGTGGCCCAGGCCGCACAACAGACCGTGCGCGATGCGGCCTTTCAGGAAGCGCTGGTGTATCTGATGGCCTTTACCACCCCAGGGCTGGACGCCACGGGCGACGCCGCAGCAGGCCTGGACGCCCGTGCCACGCGCCACCTGCTGCAGCAGCGCCTGCGCGCACTGCATGCCCAGGTGCAAAAAGGCGCACGGGGCTTTGCCACGCGCACGCCCCAGGCACAGCACCGGCTGCGCAAAAGCCTCAAACGCCTGCGCTACCTCACAGAGTTCGTGGCGCCCGCGCTGGATGCACACTGCGCCCGGTTTCTGGACAGCCTGCAGCCAGCGCTGTCGGCATTGGGCCGCCTCAATGACGAGCGTGTGGCGGCAGCGCTGTACCGCGAGCTTGCAGAGTCCGGCGACCTGAAGGCCTGGTTTGGCGCAGGCTGGCTGGCGGGGCGGCAGGCCCAGTCGGTGGCGGCTTGTGAGCAAGCCCTGGGCCAGATGGAGGAAGCCCCCCGCTTGCGCAAAACCGGCAAACGCTGAAGGGACACCCACACGGCACAATGGCCCGCATGACGGCCTCTCCTCCTTCGCGGCGCCAGCCGCCCTCCGCGTCCCGCCACCCCTCTGCGCACACTACCCAGCGCCCCACGCCAGACAAAGACCAGATCGCGCTGCTGGAACCCTTTGAACGCCTGGGCATGGACCGCATT
>Ga0207976_100373_pt1 | contig 19056 bp, 15 predicted proteins | sample LakWasMe94_HOW11_2_FD_183916 | JGI IMG/M metagenome (GOLD analysis project Ga0207976, IMG submission 183916) | Freshwater sediment methanotrophic microbial communities from Lake Washington under simulated oxygen tension - Sediment Metagenome... | ecosystem: Environmental > Aquatic > Freshwater >... | reverse complement strand
CGAGAAACAGCAGCGGCATCACGTCGTGCAGCAACTCGTCCGCCACCAACTGCCAGCCCTGGGGATGCCACAGGTGACGCAGCAACAGGCTGTACGCCAGCCCCACTACCAAAATGCTCACCGCGATACCGCTGCTGACCCAGGGTTGCAGAAAGAACCGCTGCCCGCGTGAGCTGCGCAGGTTCAGGGCACAGGTCAGCACCACCGCCACCAGGGTGTTGGTGAGCACGGTGAAGAAACTGAAAAAATTGATCAACCCACCCAGCAGGCTGGCATCCACCGTCCAGCGCAGATGAAGGATCAGGTACAGCTGAATGGTCAGCCCCGCCCAGCCGAGCAACGCGGCCAGCGCGGTGAACAGCCGTTTGCCGCCTGAAGGAAAAACCGGCTCGACAGCCATCGAATGTCCTTAGAGCGGGCGTTTGGTGCGCTGCAATTTCACGTACAACTGCTCGACTTTCTCCCGCGCCCAGGGGGTCTTGCGCAGAAAGGTCAGGCTCGACTTGATGCTCGGGTCGCTCTTGAAGCAACGGATATCGATGCGCTCGGCCAACCCCTGCCATTCGTAGTGTTCCACCAGCGCCTTGAGGATCTGTTCCAGGGTGACGCCGTGCAGCGGGTCGTTGTTCGTTGCAGTCATGCCGGGCCTTTGAGCAAGAGAAAAAGGAAGTCGCGCACCTTAGCCGAGGCTTCGCCCCCGTGGAAGGGTGGGTGCGGATCTTGAGTAACTGTAGGTGAGATCCCACGCGCCGGTGAACCCGTAGGAGCGAGGCTTGCCCGCGATAAACGATGGCGTGTCGTTTCTGATAACCGGCGACGCCTGCATCGCGGGCAAGCCTCGCGCCTACAGAAAAGGGACGCTGAAAAAGTTCCTTCCTTTTCGCGCCAAAAGAGATGTTATATTGTATCAATACAAAACAACCCCCTGATCCAGACACCTCGCCGTGTCACGCCTGTTCTCTTTTGACTCAAAGCGCGCTGTCCTGCGCTGCCAAGGAATGACCGATGTCCCTCTCTGCCCACCGCCCTTCTCGCTCTCTACTCTGGCGCCTGACGCCGCTGTCCGCCGCCTTGCTGCTCGCCTCCCAGGCCCACGCCCTGGAGCTGCAACCGCAGGTCATCACCGCCAACCCCCTGGGCAGCCAGCAAACGGCAGCGCCGAGTACAGTACTGGAAGGCGACGAGCTGACCCTGCAACAGCAAGGCAGCCTCGGCGAAACCCTGAATAAACAGCCGGGCGTGTCCTCGTCCTACTTCGGCCCGGGCGCCAGCCGGCCGATCATTCGCGGCCTGGACGGTGATCGCATCCGCCTGCTGCGCAACGGCGTCGGCGCCCTGGATGCTTCGTCGCTGTCCTACGACCACGCGGTGCCGCTGGACCCGGTCAACGTCGAGCGCATCGAGATCGTCCGTGGCCCGGCTGCCCTGCTGTATGGCGGCAGCGCCATCGGCGGCGTGGTCAACACCTTCGACAACCGCATCCCCACCGAGGCCATCGAAGGCATCCAGGGTGCTGGTGAATTGCGTTACGGCGGAGCCGACACCACCCGCAGCAGCGCGGGCAAGCTGGAAGCCGGCAACGGCACCTTCGCCCTGCACCTGGACGCCAACTCGCGGCAGTTCAACGACCTGAAAATCCCCGGCTACGCTCGCAGCCGCCACGCCCCAGCGAGTGAAGACGGCAACGGCAAGAAAGGTCGCCTGGGCAACAGCGACGGCCGTCAGGACGGCGGCGCCATCGGTGGTTCCTACACCTGGGACGACGGTTACGCCGGGCTGTCCTACAGCAACTACGACTCCAACTACGGCTCGCCCGCCGAAGAGGACGTGCGCATCCGCATGAAGCAGGATCACTACGCCTTCGCCTCGGAACTGCGCAACCTCGACGGCCCCTTCAGCTCGCTGAAATTCGACGCTGGCTACACCGATTACGAACACCGCGAAATCGAAGGCGGCGAGACCGGCACCATCTTCAAGAACAAGGGTTACGAAGCCCGTGTCGAAGCCCGTCACCAGCCCCTCGGCCCGCTCAATGGGGTGATCGGCACCCAGGTCAGTCGCAGCGAGTTTTCCGCGCTCGGCGAAGAAGCCTTCGTGCCCCAGACCGATACCGACAGCGCCGCACTGTTCATCCTCGAAGAGCTGCAGGCCACCGAGCGCCTGAAACTCAGCCTCGGCGGGCGCCTGGAGCACACCCGCGTCGACCCGGACAGCCAAGGCAACGAACGCTTCAGCCAGGCCGACAGTTCCAGCAGCTTCACCGCCGGCAGCCTGTCGTCCGGCGCGGTCTATACCCTGACGCCGATCTGGTCCGTGGCCGCCACCCTGGGCTACACCGAACGCGCCCCGACCTTCTACGAGCTGTATGCCAACGGCGCCCACGTGGCCACCGGCACCTATGAAGTCGGCGACGCCAACCTGTCGAAGGAAAAAGCCGTGTCCAGCGACCTGGCCCTGCGCTTCGACAACGGCACCCACAAAGGCAGCGTCGGGGTGTTCTACAGCCACTTCTCCAACTACATCGGGCTGCTCGGCAGCGGCCGCACCCTCAACGATGAAGGCGAGGAAGACGCGGGCGGCATGCCCGAATACACCTACTCCGGGGTCCGCGCGCGGTTTGCCGGTATCGAGGCGCAGGATCACTGGAAGCTCGGCGAAAGCGCCTACGGCAAGTTCGCCCTGGAACTGTCCGGCGACTACACCCGCGCCAAGAACCTGGACAACGGCGAGGCCCTGCCACGCATCGCGCCGCTGCGCCTGAACAGCGGCCTGTTGTGGGAACTGGACCGCTGGCAGGCGCGCATCGATGTCGAACACGCCGCCAGCCAGCGTCGCGTGCCAGACAACGAAAGCGGCACCGACGGCTACACCACCCTCGGCGCCAGCGCCGGCTACCACTTCGACATCGGCAGCAGCCAGTGGCTGGCCTTCGTCAAGGGCGAGAACCTGACCAACCAGACTGTGCGTTACGCCAGCTCGATCTTGCGCGACATCGCCCCGGCCCAGGGGCGCAGCATCGAGGTCGGCTTGCGCACCACCTTCTGAGTCCCCCCACAATCGCAGCCTTCGGGCTGCGATTTTCCTCTCCTCCCCCCTCCCCCTCAGAACCTGACTCCCACGGCATTGCGCAATCCCCAGCCTGTACCGCCAGGCCGTGACTGGGCAAAATGCGCCGCTTTATCTTTCCAAGGTTGCGTACCTGTCATGACGGCCTGAAGCAGTGCCATCAACCCGTGACCTCCCGCAGAAACCGGATTTCCATCCAACAAAGGACTGACCCCTTGTTCAACCTCACACGCCCGTTCGCCGTGCTTTTGGCACTCACCCTCTCGCTTGACGCCGTCGCCCTGTCCCTTCAATCGGAAAAACGCGCAGATGGCACAACCGTGTTGCAGCTCACCAATGCCCCCGCGCCGGCACGACCACCGCAGCTCAATGAAGATCCGGCAGTACGTGCGGCCCTGATCGACTTCATCGGCTACGCCACCGGCAGCTTCACCAGCGACGGCTCCATGATCGTGACGCAAGTATTGGACTCCCTCGATTCAGAGTTCTCGACGTTCGAGAAAGGTGTGCCTGCCGGGCGCAAAATGCTCACGGCCATGGATCACGATCATGGCGATGAACGCGCCGCGCTGCTGTTGAACGACAAGGGGCAGTTGATCGCCGTAGGCCTGGTGAATGGACACTGCACCGTCAAATCAAAGACAGAGTCGTTGTCCTGCAATCCGGGCCCCGAAACCGTGCTGACCATCTTCCAGGCCAAGGACGCGCAGAAGAGTGACGCCGAGCCAATCATCGCCTGGAGCAAAGAGTTACCGCCAATGGTCGCGTTCTGGGCCGAAAGTGAAGACCCCGAGACACGTGCCCTCGCGCAAAAGATTGCCACAGTCGAATACATCACCACTGACCCGAAAAAAGAATCCTGGAGTGCCTCGCAACTGCCTGCGGATTTCCCGAAGGCGATGCTTGCGTTGCTGCCCAAAAACTCCCACTTGGTGGGCGCGGGCGTCGATGGTTTTTTCACCACCCCGGGTCTGAAAGGCGCGCCGATTTATGGAGACTACGACGAACTGGCCGGCCGGCCGCGGCATGATTTCGAGGTGCTGTTGCAAACCTATACGCCGTTCTCCGAGGTCGTGAAGTTCTACCAGGAGCAAGCCAAAGGCGCCGAGCTACGCGCAAACGATGAAAAAGCCCTGATTGACGGTGTCGCTGGCGGCGGTACTTACAAGATCGAGATCAAGGACAAAGAGGAAGAAGGAACGTCCATCACATTCTCCGGCTGGAGAAAAGAAGTCTGAACGTCCTTAGTTGAACCCGTACACAACAGGGGCGAGTTATTCAAAGTAGAACGACTTGACCCTGTTTGACTGGAAGAAGATTGACGGTAGTTCCATGCCGAATACCAACGGCTGGAAAAACACACTGTTACCAAATCCGAAATGATTCATGTCACTAAAAGCGCTTTCTCTCCAAGAGGAGGCGCTTTATCCTTACGCCCCCAACGCTGAATCGATTTTTTCCTTAAAACAGTGGCTACCGCTTTCGATCCCCAAGGTTCGCAACGCGCGATACCCCCTGTTTCTGACCCCTTATAAAAAGCCCTTACCTGACAACTTATGCCTAATTTCAAGCCCCTCAAAGACAGCGCTGTCTTGCACCCTACTGCCAGCCAGAAAGCCATGACCCTGCTCAGCGCCTTCGGCCTGGCCACCTGCGCCCAGGCCGCGCCGGCCTTCGACAGCGAGTCCCCCTGGATGCTCGGCGACTGGAACGGCAACCGCACCGAGCTGGCAAAAAAAGGCTACGACTTCAAGGTCGACTTCGTCGGCGAAATGGGCGCCAACCTGCATGGTGGCTACGACCATGACCGCACCGCGCGCTTCAGCGACCAGTTCGCCTTCGGCAGCCACCTGGACCTGGGCAAGATCCTCGGCTGGAACGATGCCGAGTTCCAACTGACCATCACCAAACGTGACGGCGACAACATCAGCAACGACCGCATCAACGACCCGCGGGTCGGCGGCTTCACCTCGGCCCAGGAAGTCTGGGGCCGCGGCCAGACCTGGCGCCTGACGCAGATGTGGTACCAGCAGAAATTCTTCGACCAGAAGCTCGATATCAAGGTCGGCCGGTTCGGCCAGGGCGAAGACTTCAACAGCTTCCCCTGCGACTTCCAGAACCTGGCGTTCTGCGGTTCCCAGGTCGGCAACTGGGCCGGTAGCGTCTGGTACAACTGGCCGGTCAGCCAATGGGCGCTGCGGGTCAAATATCACCTGACCCCTGAGCTCTACGCGCAGATCGGCGCCTTTGAACAGAACCCATCCAATCTCGAGCGCGGCAATGGCTTCAAGCTCAGCGGCAGCGGCACCCAGGGCACCCTGCTGCCGGTGGAGCTGGTGTGGACGCCGAAGCTCAACGGCCTGCCGGGTGAATACCGCGCCGGTTACTACTACAGCAGCGCCAAGGCCACCGACGTCTATAAGGACAGCAACGGCCAGCCGGCGGCCTTGAGCGGCGAGGCCTATCGCAGCAGTTCGAGCAAGCACGGCCTGTGGCTGGGCGCGCAACAGCAGATCACCAGCCTGGCCAGCGACCACTCGCGCGGCTTGAGCCTGTTCGCCAACGCGACCATGCACGACAAGAAGACCAACGCCATCGACAACTACGTCCAGGCCGGCCTGGTCTACAAGGGCCTGTTCGATGCGCGCGCCAAGGACGACATCGGCTTCGCCATGGCCCGGGTCCACGTCAACCCGGCCTACCGCAAGAACGCCGAAGCGACCAACCAGGCCAACCTCATCCAGGACTACGACAACCCGGCCTACCTGCCGCCCCAGGACACCGAATACAGCGCCGAGCTGTACTACGGCGTGCATGTCACCAACTGGCTGACCGTGCGCCCGAACCTGCAATACATCCGCCACCCGGGTGGCGTGGACAAGGTCGACGACGCGCTGATCGGCGGGATCAAGATCCAGAGTTCGTTCTGAGGCGCGCCTGCCCGCCCAATCTGAACAAAACTGATTTTCCCAAACACTGCTGAACCATGCCCGCGCCTGATCGTCATCTACAGTGAACAAGCGCGGGACTACCTTAAACGTCACGGAGAACCACACTATGAGCACTGATGGTGCTTCAAGTCCGAGCCGCCTGCTGCCGAGCCTGCTCGGTATCTTGCTGCTGCTAATGGGCCTGGCCATGCTGGCCGGGGGGATCAAGCTGAGCATGCTCGGCGGCTCGCTGTACTACCTGTTGGCCGGTATCGGCCTGATCGTCAGCGGCGTGCTGCTGCTGGCGGGGCGTAGTTCCGCGCTGCTCGTCTACGGGGTGGTGCTGTTCGCCAGCTCCGTCTGGGCACTGTGGGAAGTCGGCCTGGACTGGTGGCAACTGGTGCCACGCCTGTCGCTGTTCTTTGCCCTGGGTGTGGTTCTGCTGCTGCCATGGTTCCGTCGTCCGCTGCTGCGCAACGGCCCGGCGCCGCTGGGTACCGCGGTACTGGGCGTGGCCGTGGTCCTGGCCGGTGGTGCCGCGATCAACAGCCAGTTCACCAACCCGGGCGAGATCTCGGGCGAACTGGGCCGTGAAAGCGCCGACACCACCAGCGCCGCGCCAACCATGCCCGAAGGCGACTGGCAGGCGTATGGCCGCACCGAGTTCGGCGACCGCTACTCGCCGCTGACCCAGATCACTCCGGCCAACATCGGCAAGCTGCAGGAAGCCTGGCGCATCCGCACCGGCGACATGCCGACCGCCAAGGACCCGGTGGAAATCACCAACCAGAACACCCCGCTGAAGGTCAACGGCATGCTCTATGCCTGCACCGCCCACAGCCAGGTGCTGGCGCTGAACCCGGACACCGGCAAGGAAATCTGGCGTTTCGACCCGAAAATCCAGGGCCCGAACGGCGATGACTTCCGTGGCTGGGCGCACATGACCTGCCGCGGTGTGTCGTACTACGACGAAGCCAACTTCAACAAGTCCGACGCCATCAGCACCCCGACCAGCCTCTCGGCCGCCGGCCAGGCCATCGCCGCCAGCTGCCCGCGTCGCCTGTTCCTGCCGACCGCCGACGCACGCCTGATCGCGATCAACGCCGACACCGGCAAGGTCTGCGAAGACTTCGGCAACAAGGGCGCCGTGGACCTGAAGGCCGGTATCGGCCCGTTCACCCCGGGTGGCTACTACTCGACGTCGCCGGCCGCCATCACCCGTAACCTGGTGATCATCGGCGGCCACGTGACCGACAACGAGTCGACCAACGAACCGTCCGGCGTGATCCGCGCCTTCGACGTGCACGACGGTCACCTGGTGTGGAACTGGGACGCCGGCAACCCCGACGCAACCGCTCCGCTGGCGGAAGGCCAGACCTACACCCGCAACTCGCCGAACATGTGGTCCCTGGCCAGCGTCGACGAGAAACTGGGCCTGATCTACCTGCCGCTGGGCAACCAGATGCCTGACCAGTGGGGCGGCAACCGCACCGCAGGCGCCGAGAAATTCAGCGCCGGCACCGTGGCCCTGGACATCGACACCGGCAAGCTGCGCTGGAACTACCAGTTCACCCACCATGACCTGTGGGACATGGACGTGGGCAGCCAGCCGACCCTGGTGGACATGAAGACTGCGGATGGCATCAAGCCGGCGCTGATTCAGCCGACCAAGCAAGGCAGTCTGTACGTGCTGGACCGTCGCGACGGCACCCCGATCGTACCGATCCAGGAAGTACCGGCGCCGGCCGGTGCGGTCGAAGGCGACCACACCGCACCGACCCAGGCCCGTTCGGACCTGAACCTGCTGCCACCGCCGCTGGAAGAGAAAGGCATGTGGGGCGCCACGCCGTTCGACCAGATGCTGTGCCGCATCCAGTTCAAGGAACTGCGCTACGAAGGCCAGTACACCCCGCCATCGATCCAGGGCAGCCTGATCTACCCGGGTAACGTCGGTGTGTTCAACTGGGGCAGCGTGTCGATCGACCCGGTCCGTCACCTGCTGTTCACCAGCCCGAACTACATGGCCTTCGTTTCCAAGCTGGTGCCGCGCGCCGAAGTCGCCGCCGGCAGCAAGCGCGAAAGCGAAACCTCCGGTGTGCAACCCAACACCGGCGCGCCATACGCAGTGATCATGCATCCGTTCATGTCGCCGTTCGGCGTACCTTGCCAGGCCCCGGCCTGGGGCTACGTGGCCGGTATCGACCTGACCACCAACAAAGTGGTGTGGAAGCACAAGAACGGCACCAGCCGCGACAGCTCGCCAGTACCGATCGGCCTGCCCATCGGCGTGCCGAGCATGGGCGGCTCGATGGTCACCGCCGGCGGCGTGGGCTTCCTCAGCGGCACCCTGGACCAGTACATCCGCGGTTATGACGTGAACAACGGCAAGGAACTGTGGAAATCCCGCCTGCCAGCAGGCGGCCAGGCCACGCCGATGAGCTACACCGGCAAGGATGGCAAGCAGTACGTGCTGGTGGTCGTGGGTGGCCACGGCTCGCTGGGCACCAAGATGGGCGACTACATCATCGCCTACAAACTGTCGGAATAAGCCTTACCGGCGGTGAATGAGAAGGCGGCTACCTGCGGGTAGCCGCCTTTTTTTGTGGGTGGCGTTTGGGGAGTTTCTTCGGCCTTTCATTTTGTATTGCCCGGCCTGACGTCATCGCGAGCAAGCTTCGCTCCTACAGAAGCAGGATCGCAGCATTCCGCTTTACGCTTGCGTAGGAGCGAGGCTTGCCCGCGATAAGGCCCACCCAACCACCACAAGGCCCCCGGGCGATAACGATTCATGTAGCCGCTGCCGAGCCTGCGAGGCTGCGACCGGCCGCGAAGCGGACGCCAAACCAGACAACGCAGTGTATCAGGCCGACGGGGGATACCGCCCTTGCGTCTGCTACGCAGACGATCGCAGCCTCGCAGGCTCGGCAGCGGCTACAGGGCGAATGTCGATCCGAGATCAGTGTGGCAGCGGCTACAGCGAAAATTCCTACAACACGCGTCGACTCCCATCACCTTGTCCCGCCGGGCCCCGGACTCTATGGTTTGCCTGTCACTGCAAACTCAGTGACAGGGTGTGGAAGCCCTTATATCGTTAGGCGCGCAAAGCAACGTGAGTCAGGCGTTTTTCGCCTGCACTTTATGGCGGCTGTGCGTGGGGCACTCTCGAGTGCGCCGGGTGCCTAACGTCCCGGTCTTCCACACCTGCGTACAGCCGCCACCTGATTACGTGGAAGTGATTTCTGGCGACTCCGACTCATACGTTAGGAACAGACCAATGAAAAAACTCACTCCCGATCCACCCGCGATCCTCGACGACACCAAACCCCGCCGCTACATGGCCCTGACCAGCAATGACTGCAGCATCCCCGCCTTGCTGATCGACACTGAGGCCCCCCTGGATGTGCTGCACGAAGCCGCCGCCCACCGCATCCGCGCGGCGATCCAGTTGCTGGAAAACATCGCCAGCGACGCCAACCTGCACAGCAACCCGGCGCTGCTCCAGGATTTCGCCCAGCTCTGCGTCATCCCCCTGCGCGATGGCTGCGACCTGCTGGACGTACTCGGCCGCCGCCTGCAGGAACAACTGCTGACCTGAACCTCGATCCGGGGCCGGCGACTCCAGCCGGCCCTGCGCCGACGCCGTTCTCAACCCGGTCATTGCAAAGGGACATTAGCCCATCTGTGCTAATCGACCCTCCCCCACCCCGGCGATATAGTGCCAACCACTCACTCGCTCTTCTCAACACCGCCGCTCTGCGGTGTCGGGGCCGGCTGCGTCGTAGAAAACACAACACCAAGGAAGAATCACCATGAACCTCCACCCCACTGCCCGTACCCTCACCCTGCTCGGCGGCCTGGTGCTCGCCCTGGGCGGTTGCGCCATTGCCAAACCCAGCAACGACGACCTCAAGAACCGCGCCCAGACCACCCTCGGCAAGCCCGTGACCACGGTCTCCAATGTGCGTAGCGACGCGTCCCAGACCTACTTCACCGCCAGCACCAGCAACGGCGAATACAATTGCATCTTGCCCAGTGGCGGCATGGTCGCCTTCGCCTCCATGGGCGGCGTCGTAGCGCTCCCCGCCGAGTGCACCAAGCAGTAAGCCGCGGCCCCATCACCGAGGTTCACAGCGACAGACTTCATACCCTGAAGCCGGGCCCGCGAATGTCTGGCTGCAGTGCCCGGAGCGGCCGCGCAGCGCTGCTCAGCTGGAAATCCGCGACTTCAACAGCCAGGCCTCGAAGGCCGTGGCGCTGAGCGGCCGGCTGATCAGGTAGCCTTGGGCCGTGTCGCAATGCCAGCGCTCCAGCAAACGCAGGCTGCGCTCCTGTTCCACCCCTTCGGCCACCACCTTGAGCCCCAGGTTGTGGCTCATCTCGATGGTGGAGCGCACGATCACCGCGTCGCCGCTGGTTTCGTCGAGGTTGCGGATAAACGACTGGTCGATCTTCAACTCCTGCACCGGCAGCCGCTGCAATTGCGCCAGCGACGAATAGCCGGTGCCGAAGTCGTCCACCGACAGGCTGATACCGCAGTCGCGCAGGCTCTGCAGCACCTCCAGCGCCTGCTCCGGGTGGCGCATGATGGCGCTTTCGGTGATCTCGAAAATCAACTGCTCGGCGGACAGCCGATAACGCTGCAGCAACACGCTTACCCGCGCCGCCAGATCCTGGCCGTGCAGGTCGTCCGCCGAGATGTTCAGCGACAACTGCAGATGCAACCCACGCATGTTCCATTCGGCCAGTTGCCGCATGCCCTCCTCGATCACCCACAGGGTCAGGCTGTTCATGCTGCCGGTGCGCTCGGCCAGGGGGATGAACTCCGCCGGCGAGACCATGCCGAACTCCGGGTGTTGCCAGCGCAGCAAGGCTTCGGCCTGGTGCACATGGCCATGGCGCAGGTCGAGCTTGGGCTGGTACAGCAAGAACAGCTCGCCTTCCGCCGCCGCCCGACGCAGGTCGCGGATCAGCCCGATCTGGCGCTGATGGGCCAGGTCGCGGTCCTGCTGGTAGATCTGCAGGTAACCGGGCTGGGCGGCCGCGTCGTGGCGAGCGATGGCGGCGCGGCTGATCAGCTCTTCCGCCGACTGCCCGTCGGTGGGGTAGACCGCCACGCCGATGCACACCTGGCGCTGCACTTCATCGCCATGAATGGTCTGCGGCCGGCTCAATAACGTGTGGAGCCGATCGGCCATGGCCACCGCGCCATCGATCTCGGTATTTTCCAGCAGCAACAGAAACTCGTTGGCGGTGATCCGTGCCGCGGTGTCCCCACTGGACACCGTCTCCGACAGCCGCCGGCTGACCTCGAGCATCATCTGCTCCACCCCTTCCGGGCCCAGGCCTTCGTTGACCGCCCGGTAATCCTCGATGCCCAGGTACAGCAGCACCACCTTGCGCCCGGCACCGATGGCGTTGCTCAGGCGCTCCATGGCCAGCGCCCGGTTAGGCAGGCCGGTCAAGGGATCGTGCAGGGCGTTGTGGGCCAGTTGCAGCTCGCGGCTGGCAATCCCGCTCTGCATGGCGTTGATCGCCTCGGCCAGCAAGCCGAACTCGTCGGTGCGCTTGAGCACCACCGGCACCTGGTAGTTGCCGGCGCCGATGCGTTGAGCGGCATCGGCCAGCACATTCAACGGCCGCGACACCCGCCGCGCCATGAACAAAGCGCCGGCCAGCGACACCACCAGCGCCGCCAGGGCAATCGCCAGGAACTCCCGGTCCAGCGGCGCGAAGGCCTGCAAGGCGTGATCCAGCGGGCTTTGCAGCAACGCCAGGACCTTGGGGTCGTCGAGATCGTCGGTATTGGCCAGTTGCAGGGCTTGATTGAGGAAGCGCTTGCCGTGGGCATCGCTCAACTGCGGTAGGGCGCGCCAGGACGAGTTGCGCAGGGTAGTGATGATGGTGGCCCAGAAAATATCCGGCTGGGTGCTGAACAGCTCCCCCGCACGCCCGTCCTGCAGGGTGAGGAAAGACACTTCCAGGTTGCTCATGGAACGCAGCTCGCTGGCGAACAGGTCGTCCATGCGAAACGCCATGACCACCCGGTTCATGTGCATCGGCGTCAGCACCTGCCCCTGGACCAGCAGATAAGGCTGGCCCTTGAGCGCGACGATCAACATGCTTTTGTTCTGCCGCAGGGCCGTGCGCAATGCACGGTCGTAAGGGAAATGCTCGCGCTCGGCGATCGCCCCCAGGGTACTGGCGATCACCGTGCCTTCGACGCCGAGCACGAACAGCTCGCTGCCGCGGGTGCCGGTGCCGTGCTGACGCAGCGCCTCGAGAATCGCCTGGGAGTCGCCGCTGATCACCGCCTCGCGAAACTGCGAGTCCACCACCAGCCAGTCCACGCCATAACGCAAACGTCGGCCGCGCAGTTCGAGCAGGCGTTCGAATACCCGGGCGCCGGTTTGCAGCTGCACTTGCGCCTGGTTCTCCACCGCATGATTGGTCGCGGCCTTGACGGCGAAATACACCACCCCGATCACGATCAACAGCAATAACGCCAATACCCCGGTGATCCTTACCTGGAACGTATGGCGCCACTTCATGAGACGGCTCTCGTCGCCGCGACCTCACTGTTGTCGACCTTGCACACCCACGGCGACACCCGCCGCTCCCCGCTGAAAAGTCCCTTGATCATTACGCGTCCCTCTGGGCAGCTAAAGATGCGTCAAATAAATGCCATTTCCCTGACAACATTTAATTGGTCCAGATTAGACCGCCGAGAGAAGAAGATCACGCAATAAAATCAGGGGGTTCTCAATGTCATTTTTCTGTCACTGCCAATTTACCAGCGTTTCTGCGCAGAAATGACAGCCTCGCCATCACCGTTTTGGAGACTGCACCGCGTCCCGGGGACAAAGACTGAAATAATTGATCCGGCGCGCGCACCATTGAAACCGTCCGTCACCTGCCCCATCTAACCTCGCATACCCCATTGCGCAGGTGCCCCATGAGCGACCAGCAAGAACTTCCTGAAACCATGAGTGAATACGCCGACCCGGAAAACGCCGAACTCCATACGTCCTCCGGCAAGGGCCTGGCCCTGCCCGGGCAGAATCTGCCGGACAAGGTCTACATCATCCCGATCCACAATCGACCGTTCTTCCCCGCGCAAGTTTTGCCGGTGATCGTCAACGAAGAACCCTGGGCCGAAACCCTGGAATTGGTGAGCAAGTCCGAACACCATTCATTGGCGCTGTTCTTCATGGACACCCCACCGGAGGACCCACGGCATTTCGACACCTCGGCCCTGCCGCTGTACGGCACCCTGGTCAAGGTGCACCACGCCAGCCGCGAGAACGGCAAGTTGCAGTTCGTCGCCCAGGGCCTGACCCGCGTGCGCATCCGCACCTGGCTCAAGCACCATCGCCCGCCATACCTGGTGGAGGTCGAATACCCGCACCAGCCGAGCGAGCCGACCGACGAGGTCAAGGCCTACGGCATGGCGCTGATCAACGCGATCAAGGAACTGCTGCCGCTCAACCCGCTGTACAGCGAAGAGCTGAAGAACTACCTCAACCGCTTCAGCCCCAACGACCCGTCGCCGCTGACCGACTTCGCCGCCGCTCTGACCTCGGCCACCGGCAACGAACTGCAGGAAGTGCTGGACTGCGTGCCGATGCTCAAGCGCATGGAAAAAGTCCTGCCGATGCTGCGCAAGGAAGTCGAGGTCGCGCGCCTGCAGAAAGAGATTTCCGCCGAGGTCAATCGCAAGATCGGCGAGCACCAGCGCGAGTTCTTCCTCAAGGAACAGCTCAAGGTCATCCAGCAGGAGCTGGGCCTGACCAAGGACGATCGCAGCGCCGATATCGAGCAGTTCGAGCAGCGCCTGACCGGCAAGGTCCTGCCGCCCCAGGCGCAGAAACGCATCGAGGAGGAGATGAACAAGCTGTCGATCCTCGAGACTGGCTCGCCGGAGTACGCGGTCACCCGCAACTACCTGGAGTGGGCCACCGCGGTGCCGTGGGGCGTGTACGGCGAGGACAAGCTCGACCTCAAGCATGCACGCAAGGTGCTGGACCAGCATCACGCCGGGCTCGACGACATCAAGAGCCGGATCCTCGAATTCCTCGCGGTCGGCGCCTACAAGGGCGAGATCAGCGGCTCCATCGTGCTGCTGGTGGGCCCGCCCGGCGTGGGCAAGACCAGCGTCGGCAAGTCCATCGCCGAATCCCTGGGCCGGCCGTTCTACCGCTTCAGCGTCGGCGGCATGCGCGACGAGGCCGAGATCAAGGGCCACCGCCGCACCTACATCGGCGCCTTGCCGGGCAAGCTGGTGCAGGCGTTGAAAGACGTCGAAGTGATGAACCCGGTGATCATGCTCGACGAGATCGACAAGATGGGCCAGAGCTACCAGGGCGACCCGGCCTCGGCGCTGCTGGAAACCCTCGACCCGGAACAGAACGTGGAATTCCTCGACCACTACCTGGACCTGCGCCTGGACCTGTCGAAAGTGCTGTTCGTGTGCACCGCCAACACCCTGGATTCGATTCCCGGCCCGCTGCTGGACCGTATGGAAGTGATTCGCCTGTCGGGCTACATCACCGAGGAAAAACTGGCCATCGCCAAGCGCCACCTGTGGCCCAAGCAGCTGGAAAAGGCTGGGGTGTCCAAGGCCAGCCTGAGCATCAGCGATGCGGCCCTGCGCGCGGTGATCGATGGTTACGCCCGCGAGTCCGGCGTGCGCCAGCTGGAAAAACAGCTGGGCAAGCTGGTGCGCAAGGCCGTGGTACGGCTGCTGGAAGAATCGGACGCGGTGATCAAAGTCGGCCCGAAAGACCTGGAAGCCTCCCTGGGCATGCCGGTGTTCCGCAACGAGCAGGTGCTCAGCGGCACCGGGGTGATCACCGGCCTGGCCTGGACCAGCATGGGCGGCGCCACGCTGCCGATCGAAGCCACGCGGATTCATACCCTCAACCGTGGCTTCAAGCTCACCGGGCAACTGGGGGATGTGATGAAGGAGTCGGCGGAAATCGCCTACAGCTATGTCACCTCGCACCTCAAGCAGTTCGGTGGCGATGCGAAGTTCTTCGACGAGGCGTTCGTCCACCTGCACGTGCCGGAAGGCGCCACGCCGAAGGATGGCCCGAGTGCCGGGGTGACCATGGCCAGCGCCCTGCTGTCCCTGGCGCGCAGCCAGCCGCCGAAAAAGGGCGTGGCCATGACCGGCGAGCTGACCCTGACCGGGCATGTCCTGCCCATCGGCGGGGTGCGCGAGAAAGTCATCGCGGCGCGCCGGCAGAAGCTCTTCGAGCTGATCCTGCCGGAAGCCAACCGCGGCCACTTCGAAGAGCTGCCGGACTACCTCAAGGAAGGCATCACCGTGCACTTCGCCAAGCGTTTCGCCGATGTGGCGAAAGTGCTGTTCTAAACGCAGATATGTAGGAGCGAGGCTTGCCCGCGATGGAGACAACGCGTAGTGCCTGACGCACCGCGTCATCGTTCATCGCGGGCAAGCCTCGCTCCTACAGAATCGCTACCCCACCACAGATTCCCCCATCTTCGGTTATGCTCGCCCTTTGTCATGACCGGAGCTTTCTGACCCATGTCACCGATTCGTCTGTTGCTACCCCTCAGCCTTGCCCTGCTCGCCGCCTGCGCCAGCCAACCCAAGCAAAACGTCACGGTCGAGAACCAGAGCGAATGCCCAGTGCAACTGAGCAACGGGCAAAACCTGATCCTGACCCTGCCGAGCAACCCGAGCACGGGTTATCGCTGGACGATCCAGGACTCGGCCGGCGGCGTGCTGCGCAAAGTCAGCCCCGAGGTCTACAGCAACCCCGAAGACCGCGGCCTGGTGGGCAGCGCCGGCCAGTCCACCTGGCGCTTCCAGGCCTTCGCCGCCGGCACCGGGCGCCTGCTGCTGACCTATCAGCAACCCTGGGCCCCGGAAGTCGCGCCGGTGAAAGCCTTCGACTGCGCCATTTCGGTCAAGTGACATGGGCTGGCTGATCCTGGCGCTGATGGGCGCGGTGACCTTCCTCTACGGCCTGAGCATCCACGCCACCCTGCTGTGCCTGCTGGTCAAGCCGCTGCCGGTGCTGGCCCTGCTCGGCTGGCTGCACGATGCGCCCCCCAGCGACTATCGCCGCTGGATCAGCCTCGGCCTGTTGTTCTCCCTGCTCGGCGATGTGCTGCTGGCCTGGCCCGCCGACCTGTTCGTGTTCGGCCTCGGGGCCTTCCTGGTCGCGCACCTGGCCTATCTCAAGGCCTATACCAGCGATTGTCGGCGCCTGGCGCCCGTGCCCCTGCTGCTGGCCCTGGTCGCCGGCGCGGCGTTGCTGGGCATCCTGATCAGCCATGGCCTCGGCCCGTTGCTGGTGCCGGTGATCGTCTACGGCCTGGCCATCAGCGCCATGCTCTGGCGCGCCCTGGCCCGCCTGGGCAGCGATGTGCCCAAGCGCTCGGCGCAACTGGCCGCCGCCGGCGCCGTGGCCTTCGTGTTCTCCGACAGCGTGATCGGCATCAGCCGTTTTGTGGTGGCCTTCGATGCCGCGCCCTACCTGATCATCCTCAGTTACTGGCTAGGGCAGTGGGGGATCGCGGCGTCGGCATTCCGCCAGAAATCACGCTGAACCTGTAGCCCTGTAGCCGCTGCCGAGCTTGCGAGGCTGCGATCGGTCTGGGCGGCATTCCGACGAAGCAGCCGTAAAACCGGCCGCCTCGGTCCTCCAGATAAACCCCATGCACAGGCTTGGCGAGGACTACGTCCTCGTGCGCAGCCTCGCAAGCTCGGCAGCGGCTACAAGCAGGCATCCATCAACCGGGCACCTTGTGTCGCCCTTGAGGCCCCGAAGGCCCTTCGGGCCTTATCGCAGCCTGCGGCAGCGGCTACAATGCCGCCCCTCTTTCTATCTCCACCGCTGGAACCGCCGTGAGCAAAGAACCCGACCGCCTTTTCGCCCAGCCCCTGGCCCAGGTGCCCGACTTCGCCTTCAACGAGGACGTGGTGCGGGTGTTCCCGGACATGATCAAGCGCTCGGTGCCGGGTTACCCGACCATTGTCGAGAACCTCGGCGTGCTCGCCGCCCAGTTCGCCCAGCCGAACAGCGTGCTCTATGACCTGGGCTCGTCCCTCGGCGCCGTGACCCAGGCCCTGCGCCGCCATGTGCGCACCGACGGCTGCCGGGTGATCGCGGTGGATAACTCGGCGGCCATGGTCGAGCGCTGCCGCGAGTACCTCAACGGCCAGGACTCGATGTTCCAGGAGCTGCTGCCGGTAGAAGTGATCGAAGGCGACATCCTCGCCCTGGAGTTCCAGCCGGCCTCGGTGGTGGCGCTGAACTTCACCCTGCAGTTCATCGCCCCCGAACAGCGCCTGGCCCTGCTCGGGCGCATTCGCCAGGCGCTACTGCCCGGCGGCGCGCTGATCCTCTCGGAGAAGCTGCGCTTCAACGACCCCGAGGAGCATGCACTGCTCACCGACCTGCACATCGCCTTCAAGCGCGCCAACGGCTACAGCGAACTGGAAATCGCCCAGAAACGCAGCGCCATCGAAAACGTCATGAAGCCCGACAGCCTCGAAGAACACCGCGAACGCCTGCTGGCCGCCGGGTTCTCGAAAGTCGTGCCGTGGTTCCAGTGTCTTAACTTTGCCTCGTTGATTGCCTTGCCATGATCGATCTGTCCCCCCTCGCCCGCCGTCTGGCCGGTACGCCGCTGGCCGACTGGGCCAACACCCTGCAAGCGCAACTCGACACCAAGATGGAAAAGGGCCACGGCGACCTGGAGCGCTGGCAGAGCGCGCTGGACGCGCTGCCAAAGATCCAGCCGAGCACGATCGACCTGCTTAATGGCCTGACCCTGGACACCGACTGCGACGACGCCACCCGCGCCCAGATGCGTACCGCGTTGATGGGCCTGTCGCCCTGGCGCAAGGGCCCGTTCGACCTGTTCGGCGTGCATGTGGACACCGAATGGCGCTCGGACTGGAAGTGGTCGCGGGTCGCTCCGCACCTGAACCTGCAAGGCAAACGCATCCTCGATGTCGGCTGCGGCAACGGCTACTACATGTGGCGCATGCTCGGCGCCGGCGCCCACAGCGTGATCGGCGTCGACCCGAACTGGCTGTTCTTCTGCCAGTTCCAGGCGGTGCAGCGCTACCTGTCGGAGCCCGCGGTGTGGCACCTGCCGTTCCCGTTCGAAGACCTGCCGCCCAACCTGGAAGGTTTCGACACCGTATTTTCCATGGGCGTGTTCTACCACCGCCGCTCGCCGATCGAGCATCTGCTGGCGCTCAAGGACTGCCTGGTCAAGGGCGGCGAACTGGTGCTGGAAACCCTGGTGGTGGAAGGCGACCAGCATCAGGTGCTGGTGCCGGAAGACCGCTACGCGCAGATGCGTAACGTGTGGTTCCTGCCGTCGGTGCCGGCCCTGGAACTCTGGCTGCGCCGCGCCGGCTTCAGCGATGTGCGTTGCGTGGATGTGAGCGTGACCAGCGTCGAGGAACAGCGTGGCACCGAGTGGATGAAGTACCAGTCGCTGAGCGACTTCCTCGACCCGAACGACCACAGCAAGACCATCGAAGGCCTGCCGGCGCCGATGCGCGCCGTTATCGTCGCCAAGAAGTGAGTGCGCTGCTTCTGTAGGAGCGAGGCTTGCCCGCGATAGCGATTTCAAGCGTCACGCCAGGTTCGAGGTATGCATTGCCCGGGCTGGCGTCATCGCGAGCAAGCTTCGCTCCTACAGAGGAAGGTGTTCAGCTGCGGCTGGCCCGGCGTGCCTTGAAAAACTCGCTCAACACCGCGCCGCACTCTTCGGCCAGCACCCCGCCCTCGACCAGTACCCGATGGTTGAGAAAACCCTGGCTGAAGAACTGCCCCTGGCTCTGCACGATGCCCGCCTTGGGCTCCAGGGCGCCGTACACCACCCGAGCGATACGCGAATGCACGATCAGCCCGGCGCACATGCTGCACGGCTCCAGGGTCACGTAGAGGGTGCTGCCGGGCAGACGGTAGTTGTCGACCGCCTGGGCCGCGGCGCGGATCGCGACCATTTCCGCGTGGGCGCTGGGGTCGCTGCCGCTGATCGGGCAGTTGTAGCCCCGGCCGATGATTTC